>Ga0102589_1001341_pt1 | contig 34596 bp, 31 predicted proteins | sample AraplaMF_Col_mLB_FD_76858 | JGI IMG/M metagenome (GOLD analysis project Ga0102589, IMG submission 76858) | Arabidopsis root microbial communities from the University of North Carolina, USA - plate scrape MF_Col_mLB | ecosystem: Host-associated > Plants > Roots > Endosphere | place: USA...
CCTTCGGTCAGGTCGACAACCTTGACCACTTCGACCAGCCGGTTCAGATGCTTCGTGATCTGTTCGATCACATCATCCGAGCCAGTGGTGACGATGGTCATCCGGGACAGCGACGCATCTTCGGTGGGCGCCACCGTCAGCGTCTCGATGTTATAGCCGCGTGCAGAGAACAGGCCCACCACGCGCGACAGCGCGCCGGGTTCGTTTTCCAGCAGGACCGAGATAATGTGTCGCATCACAGGTCCTCCACGCCAAGCAGCATTTCGGAGATACCCTTGCCGGCCTGGACCATCGGCCACACGTTTTCCGTGGGGTCCGTCTGGAAGTCCAGGAACACGGTGCGATCCTTGAGTCGGAAGGCTTCGCGCAGCGCCGGTTCGACGTCAGACGTCTTCTCGATACGCATGCCGATGTGGCCATAGGCCTCCGCCAGTTTCACGAAGTCCGGCAGCGCAGTCATGTAGGAATGCGAGTAACGGTTGTCGTACTCGATTTCCTGCCACTGGCGCACCATGCCGAGGTAGCCGTTGTTGAGCGAGCAGATCTTCACCGGGGTGTCGTACTGCAGGCAGGTCGACAGTTCCTGGATACACATCTGGATCGAGCCTTCACCGGTGATGGTGACCACTTCCTTGTCCGGAAACGCCTTCTTGATGCCCATGGCGTACGGCAGGCCCACGCCCATCGTGCCCAGGCCACCGGAGTTGATCCAGCGGCGCGGCTCGTTGAACTTGTAGAACTGTGCAGCCCACATCTGGTGCTGACCCACGTCCGAGCAGATGAATGCATCGCCCTTCGTCAGTTCCCAGATCTTTTCCACCACGTATTGCGGCTTGATGATCTCGGAATTGCGGTCGTACTTGAGGCAGTCCACCGAACGCCATTGCTCGATCTGGTCCCACCACTTCGCCAGCGCCTCGCGCTTCGGCTTGGCGTCGCTGGCCTTGATCTGGGCGATCAGTTCCTGCAGCACGTCCTTGACGTTGCCGACGATGGGAATATCCACCTTGACGCGCTTCGAGATCGACGACGGGTCGATGTCGATATGAATGATCTTGCGTGCCTGCGACGTGAAGTGCGCCGGGTTGCCGATCACGCGGTCATCGAAGCGTGCGCCGATGGCAATCAGCACATCGCAGTTCTGCATGGCCATGTTGGCTTCATACGTGCCGTGCATGCCGAGCATGCCGACGAACTGCTTGTGCGAACCCGGGAACGCGCCCAGGCCCATCAGCGTGTTGGTCACCGGGTGGCCCGTCAGGGCTGCCAGCTCGCGCAACTCTTCGCTGGCGTTGGCCAGTACCACGCCGCCGCCCGAGTAGATGTACGGACGCTCGGCGCCTTGCAGCAGCGCCACGGCCTTGCGGATCTGGCCCGAGTGACCCTTGTTGACCGGGTTGTAGGACCGCATGTCCACGGCCTTCGGGTACTCGTAGTTGCAGGCGTTGCGCGACACGTCCTTCGGAATGTCGACGACCACGGGGCCGGGACGGCCGGTTGCGGCGATGAAGAACGCCTTCTTGATCGTCGCGGCCAGGTCGCGCACATCCTTCACGAGGAAGTTGTGCTTGACGATCGGACGCGTGATGCCGACGGTATCGCATTCCTGGAAGGCGTCCTGGCCAATGGCGTGGGTCGGCACGTTGCCGGTGATCACCACCATCGGGATCGAGTCCAGGTAAGCCGTGGCAATACCGGTCACGGCATTGGTCACGCCCGGACCCGAAGTCACCAGGGCAACGCCGACCTTGCCGGTCGCGCGGGCATAGCCGTCAGCGGCATGCACGGCGGCCTGCTCGTGGCGGACCAGGATGTGTTCGAATTTCGTTTGCTTGTGGAGCTCGTCGTAGATATACAGCACTGCGCCGCCGGGGTAGCCCCAGACGTACTCGACGCCTTCTTCGGCAAGTGCATTGACGAGGATTTCCGCTCCGATCATTTCTCGGGCGGAGGATGAATTGCTATCTGCGTGGGAAGTTTCCGCGCTGTGCATGTTCATTTTCCTTTGCAATTTTCGGCAAAAAATTGTTTGGATGCTCTCTGCCGGGCTTGTGGCTCGGGTTCAAGCGGTGCGCGTCTGCATGAGAAGACCGCCTTATAAGCGGTCTGATGAGACAACCACTGATGTCGTGTGAACCGCCGATGATACTGCAAGGCTGCGACGCAATAAAAGAACTTTTTGCACTGCCGCACCAGCGCGGCGCATGAACGCCACACCGGCGCCCGCTGCGGAGGCAGCCTTCATGTCTGCACTTGAATACAGCAGTGGCCGAAACGACCTGTTTTTTGCTAGCATCGCAGACATCTTCGGAGTGCCAAAGGACTTGGACGGCACATTCGACCCGGCATCCCCGCCCAACTGCTGTTTCTGCCTGCATGGCCACCGACAAGGAACTCTCCGATTTTCTCGCCAGTGTGGAGCGCCGCGCCTTCAAGCAGGCCGTATTCGCCGTGCGGGATGACGAAGCTGCACTGGACATCGTGCAGGACGCCATGATCAAGCTGGCGGAGAAGTACGCCGACAAAAGTGCCGCGGAGCTGCCGCCCCTGTTCCAGCGCATCTTGCAGAACACCATCCACGACTGGTTCCGCCGCCAGAAGGTGCGCAATACCTGGGTGACCTTGTTCTCCAACCTTCGCGACGAGCGCGAAGGCGACGACAGCGACCTGCTGGAGACGCTCGAGGCCGAATCCGGCACCCAGATGTCCGAGAGCAGCGCCGACAAGGTGGAGCGCGCCCAGGTCATGCACATCATCGAACAGGAAATACAGCGACTCCCCACGCGTCAACGCGAGGCTTTCCTGATGCGTTACTGGGAGGATATGGACGTGGCCGAAACGGCAGCCGTGATGGGCTGCTCGGAGGGCAGCGTCAAGACGCACTGTTCCCGTGCAACTCACACACTGGCGCAAGCCTTGCGTGCGCGGGGGGTCCGACTATGAGCAGAAACGAACGAGATATTCACGAACGGCGCATTGCGCACCAGATCCGCCTGGCACTCGATGCCTCTGCGGATGCCGTGCCGCAAGACATTTCCGACCGGCTGGCCGCCGCGCGGCGGATGGCGCTGGCCGCCCGAAAGGCCGAGGCACCTGCCCATGCACCGCAACTGGCCATGCCGGGCGCGCCGCGCGGCTTCGCCTTCGAAGACGAGGGCGACACGCCCCTGCACCGTGCTGGCGCATGGATGCGCAAGCTCGCACTGGTCTGGACACTGGTGGCGCTGGGCGCGGGCCTGCTGGGTATCTATCGCTGGCAGGAACAGAAACGCGTCGAGGAACTGGCCGATGTGGACGCCGCGATGCTGCTCGACGACCTGCCGCCCTCGGCCTATGCCGACCAGGGCTTCCACGTGTTCCTGAAGCGCGACCGCGACCAATAGGATGGCGCGCATGATTCTCCGGACCGCCGCGCTCCGTCGCCGGCTTGCCGCACTTTGCGTAGCAGGCACGGCGATGGCTGCACTTGGCATCGATGCCGTGGTCGACACCGCGCGTGCACAGGGGCCCGCCGCCAGCCAGCCTGCAGCGCGCCCCGTCGTCAATGCCCATCCGACGTGGGCCGAGCTGACCCCGTCGCACCAGAAGGTCCTTGCCCCGCTGCAACCACTCTGGGACACGATTCCCGAACTGAACCGCCGCAAATGGCAACGCATTGCGGACCTGTATCCCCGGCTCAAACCCGAGGAACAGGCCAGGCTGCAGGAGCGCATGACCGAATGGGTCAAGATGACACCGCAGCAGCGTCGCCTGGCGCGCGAGAACTACCAGATCACGCGTACCTTGCCGCAGGAGAAGAAGTCCGAGGCATGGGATCGCTACCAGCAGTTGCCTGACGACCAGAAGAAGAAGCTGGCCGCCGCCGAGAAAGTACCGGGCCGTCCTGGCGCGGTGAGTGCCCTGCCCTCCGGCAAGCGCCCGTTGCCGGAGTCGGCACGCGCATCGCAGCATCACGGCAGGAAGGCAGCGAGCACGCCCGAGGCCGCGCCCGCATCGGTGCCGGCCGCCGATGCGGTGGCCGCCGCGTCGGCGCCAGTGGCCCCGGCTCCCGTGTTGCCGGCATCGGCCGCCACGGCGGCCGTCGCACCGCCGCAGTCCGAAGGGCTTGCCCCGCCCGTCACGGGCGAGGCCTCCACTGACTTCAACCGGTCAGAACCGACGCGTTAACTTTCCGGTTGCCCGGCCAGGATTTCCGAACGGTTCCGCAGCACCGGCTAGCCGTACTGGCTTGCCGCGATTCCGCCATCCACGCACGCTTGGCATAATGGCCGCTTACCCTGCTGCCTAGCGCCATGCCTGCCGCCACTCCAACCGTGTCCCACCCCTCGCCCGCCGCCACGCCGCGTACACCGCCGGTGCGCCGCCGCCTGTTCTGCATGCTCTACGACGGCGTGCTGCTGTTCGGCGTCCTGATGGCCGCCAGCGCGCTATACGTGGCTGTCCAGCCCGCCCTGCATCGGATCGGCATCGATCACCCCTACGTGCGGCAGGCTTGGGTCTTTGCCGTGCTGGCGTTCTATTTCTCCTGGTTCTGGCAGCGCAGTGGTCAGACGCTGGCGATGCAGACATGGCGTATCCGCGTGGAAAACGCATCGGGTCTGCCGCCGCGCTGGCCGCAGGCATTGCTGCGCTTCGTACTGGCGTGGCTGTGGCTGCCGCCCGCCGCCGCCGTGGGCCACGCCCTCGGTCTGACCAAGGGGCCGTTCGTCGGTGCGCTGGCAGTGGGCCTGCTGATCTGGTTGTCGCTGGCGTGGCTCGATCCGCGACGCCAACTGCTGCATGACCGACTGGCTGGCACGCGCCTGATCGACCTTCGGCCGCAACAGCCGTGAGCCTCACGGCCGCCGCCCTGCGACGCGTTGCCGTGACCTTGCAGGTAGCTGCCATGGCCTCATTGGCCGCGTGGCTGATCCTCTCGGCCGGCTGGACCGTCCCTGTGGCCCTGGTGACAGCCGTCCTTGCCGTGCTCGCGGCATTCGGCCTCAGCATCGCCTTGGCATTCGCGGCCACGCTCGCTGGCGTAGGTATTGCACCGGAACAACGTCCCCCGCTTCCGACCGATGCGCCGCATTGCCAGCCGCTTGGCATCCCCGCGGCGATGCGCGGATATCTGACCGAGTACCGCGCAGTCTTCCGCATGTTCAACTGGCTGCAGCCGTTCCGCTCGCGCCTGGACTTTGCACAGCCGGCCCGCCCCCTGCCTGACGCACCGCACGTGCTGATGGTGCATGGATACGGTTGCAATCACGCGATCTGGCTGGACATGGCCCCCGCGCTCGCGGCGGCGGGATATCAATGTGAGGGCATCGACCTGACGCCCGTGCTGGGCGATATCGACGACTATGCGGCGCCGTTGCTGGCCCGCATGCGAGAGATGGCCGCACGTACGGGACATCCACCGCTGCTGGTCTGCCACAGCATGGGCGGACTCGCCGCGCGGGCCGCGCTGGTGCTGGCGGCGCGCGATGGTTCGACACCGCCCAGCACGGGCATCGTCACACTGGGCAGCCCTCACCATGGTTGCGCGCTGGCGCGCTTTGCCGGTGGCCGCAACGCCTGGCAGATGCGCTGGCAGAGTCCATGGCTGGCCGCGCTGGCTGCCGCCGAAACGCCCGCGATGCGCGCGCATATCGTTTCGGTCTTCAGCTGGCACGATTCGATTGCGGGTCCACCTGGCACCTCGTGGCTGGAAGGCGCTCACCATGTTGCGCTCGACGGCATCGGGCATGTTGCACTACTGCGCCATCCCCGTGCAATCGAAGCCACGCTCGCAGCACTGGACCAATTGCGCGCGCAAAACGCCCCGGTCCAGCAAGCCTGATTTCCCCCGACGATTTCATGTGACATTCATGTTTCCGTCACGGCTCCGTCATGCCGCGCTGGCTCAATGCAGCCATCGCCGACACCGGGGCCGCCATGCAAGCCATCCGATCTACACGCGGTAGTGTTTCGCGGCTCGCGCAACGCCTGCGCGGCAAGCCCGACGTGGCACTCCCGATATCTGCCCAGATGTCCGCCGCCTTTGCGGCCTTCATGCCGCCGCCCGTAGACCTGCCTGCCGACACCCCCACCGCACACGCCGCGCTGCATCCGGGCGATAGCGCCGCCTGCCGCTCCACCGCCGACAACGAATCGCCGATGCATCGCTACCGGGCGATCTGGCTGTCCGACATCCACCTCGGCACGCCAGGCTGCCAGGCCACCTACCTGCTCGACTTCCTGAAGCACAACGACTCCGACGTGCTGTACCTCGTGGGTGACATCATCGACGGCTGGCAGTTGCGCCGAGGGTGGTACTGGCCGCAAAGCCACAACGACGTGGTGCAGAAGCTGCTGCGCAAGGCGCGCAAGGGCACCGAGGTCATCTACGTGCCGGGCAACCACGACGAAGCCGCGCGCCAGTTCGACGGCATGGCGTTTGGCGATATCACCGTGCGCGAGGATACGGTCCACGTGACCGCCACCGGCAAGCGGCTCTGGGTGGTGCACGGCGACCTGTTCGACGGGGTGGTACAGCATGCCAAGTGGCTCGCCCATCTGGGTGACTCGCTCTACACGATGATTCTGGCGCTCAACCGGCACTTCAACCGCGTGCGCGCCCGGCTCGGCTTCGAGTACTGGTCGCTTTCGCAATACCTGAAGCATCAGGTCAAGAACGCAGTGAGCTACATCAACTCGTTCGAACACGCGATGGTGGACGAAGCGCGCCGACGCGGATGCGATGGCGTGGTCTGCGGCCACATCCACAAGGCCGAGATCCGCGAGGTGGACGGCCAGCTCTACTGCAACGACGGCGACTGGGTGGAAAGCCTCTCCGCACTGGTGGAGACCATGGAGGGCGAGCTGAAGATCATCTACTGGACAACGCTGATCGATCCGCCCGAGCCGGTCAGCCGTCGTCGCCGCCGCAGCGCAACAGTCGCCGCCTGAGCGGCATCCCTTCCGTGGTACCGCTGCGATGGCCAACGTGCGCAGCGATACCACGCACCCCACGCATCCCCAACATCCGGCGTGAACCGCCGCAAGGAGTCTCCCGATGAGAGTCATGATCGTCACCGATGCCTGGGAACCGCAGGTCAACGGCGTGGTGCGCACCCTGAAATCCACGCGCCGCGAACTCGAGGCCATGGGCCACACGGTGGACCTGCTCACACCGCTGGAATTCCGCACGGTGCCCTGCCCCACCTATCCCGAAATCCGCCTCTCGATCCTGCCATCGGGCCGGGTGCGCCAACGCATCGAACAATTTCGCCCCGAGGCGCTCCACATCGCCACGGAAGGCCCGCTCGGCCTGGCGGCCCGCGCATATGCGATGAAGCACCGCCTGCCATTCACCACGGCCTACCACACACGCTTTCCGGAGTATGTGCAGGCACGCTTCGGCATTCCGCTGGCCTGGACCTACCGCTTCCTGCGCTGGTTCCATGGACCGGCGCGCGCGGTCATGGCACCCACGCCGGTCGTGCTTGACGACCTGCAGCACTACGGCATCACCAACGGGGTGCTGTGGACACGCGGCGTGGATCTCGATGTCTTTACCGCGCAGCGAGCAAACGTTTTAAACACGGCGCATCCGATCTTCCTCTACGTGGGTCGCGTGGCAGTGGAGAAGAACGTCGAGGCCTTCCTGCAACTCGACCTCCCCGGCTCCAAATGGGTCGTGGGGGATGGGCCGGCCCTGGCGGCACTGAAGTCGCGGTATCCGTCTGCAAACTATCTGGGCGTGCTCAAACAGCCAGAACTGGCAAAGGTGTATGCTTCCGCAGATATTTTCGTGTTCCCAAGCCGGACCGATACGTTTGGGTTGGTTCTACTCGAAGCGCTGGCCAGCGGGCTGCCCGTGGCGGCTTATCCGGTGACGGGGCCGATCGACGTGCTCGGCGACAGCCCGGCTGGCGTCATGCACGAAGACCTGCGGGAAGCCTGCCTGGAAGCCCTGCGCATCGACCGCGCAACGGCCCGCGCGCATGCCGAGAAATTCTCCTGGCGCGCGGCATCCGAGCAGTTCCTCGCGCACCTGCGTCCGCTGGCACCCCAGGCGGGCGGCACCGACAACCCGGTACAACCCGTCGCACCCGATCATGGCCAAGTCTCACCCCACGCAACCGCGAGATCCGTCGCTGCCTCGGCCGACCACCGCCCGAACGGCGGCTGAAGTGGACGCCGACTACTCCGTAGAAAAGAATCCCCACAAGGGCAATCGCGGCTTGAGCCGGGCGTGGCATGCGGGTATCAACTCGCTGTCGGGCCTGCGCTTCGCCGTGCTGGAAGAAAGTGCGTTTCGCCAGGAACTGACGCTGGTGGTCATCCTGGCGCCGTGCGCGTTTTTGCTGCCGGTATCGATCGTGGAGCGCGTGCTGCTGCTCGGCACGCTGCTGCTGGTGCTGATCGTGGAACTGCTGAACTCCAGCGTAGAGGCAGCCATCGACCGGATCTCGCTGGAACGCCACAGCCTCTCGAAGCGCGCCAAGGATTTCGGCAGTGCGGCGGTGATGCTGGCGCTGGTGCTGTGTGGCGGGACGTGGCTGGCGATTGGCGGACCACACCTGGTGCACTGGGTGGGAGCGCTGCTGAAATAGGATCAGCAGCGCGGCATCAGGGCGCCGTCAGGTTTTCTCGCGCCCCGCCTGCCATTTGTCGACGTGTACGCGCGGCGCCGCCGCGAGCTTGCCGATCAGGTCTTCGGCGCGATCCGATACATGCAGCATGTCGGCGTGTACCTGTTTCAGGAATCCCTCGCCCACGGCGTGGTTCAGGAAGGCCAGCATCCCATCGTAGAAACCTGCCACGTTGAGGAGCCCGACGGGCTTGTCGTGATAGCCGAGCTGGGCCCACGTAAAGGTCTCGAACAGCTCCTCGAAGGTACCCACGCCACCCGGCATGGCGATGAAGGCATCGGAGCGGTCCGCCATCATCTGCTTGCGCTCGTGCATATTGCGCACGACGTGCAGTTCGGTCAGGCCGCGATGGCCCACCTCTTTCTGCATCAGCGCATCGGGGATCACGCCGATGGCCGTGCCGCCGTGTGCCATCACGCTATCCGCCACGATCCCCATCAGGCCGACCTTGCCGCCGCCGTAGACCAGTGCCAGACCTTGCTCGGCCATGCGCTGGCCCAGCGTTCGGGCGGCCTCGGCATACTCCGGCCGGAATCCCGGGCTGGAGCCGCAATAGACGCAGATCGATGTCATCGTGCTCGTGCTCACTTGCGCTCCTTGTCGGCACGGGCCTTGTCGTCAGCGGCCTTCTGCGTGGCGTAGTCGCGCGCCAACTGGTCGAACGCCTCGCGCGCCTTGCCGCGCAGGTAGGGCGCGAGGATCGAGAAGATGTGATAGCTGGAGCCGTGCAGATAGCCGCGAATCTGTTCGGGATCGTTGTACTGGCGCGGGTGCTGCACGAACTGGAAAGACAGCCAGTACGTGGCGATCACGACGATATTGGTGCAGACCGCATCCACCTGTTCCGGCGTGGCATCCATGTCGCCGTCTTCCTGGAACTGGCGGCAGATCTCCAGCGCGAAGCGCTTCTTCTGCTCGACGATGCGCTTGAAGTTGGTCTCCAGCATCCGGTTGCGCGCCAGCAGGTCGTTGATGTCGCGGTACAGGAAGCGGTAATTCCACAGGAACTCGGACATGTACTGCAAGTAGTCCCAGCTCTCGCCCAGCGTAGCCTTGTGGTCCTCCGGCATCTTCAGGCGGCGCTCCATCTCCTGCTCGAAGCGCACGAAGATGGAATTGATGATGTCGTCCTTGTTGCGGAAGTGATAGTAGAGGTTGCCGGGACTGATCTCCATGGCCTCCGCGATCGTCGTGGTGGTGACGTTCGGCTCGCCCAGTTCGTTGAACAGGCGCAGCGAAACATCGAGAATGCGGTCCCGGGTACGACGCGGGCCAGTTTGCGGCTTGGCTTCCATGGATATCTGGACAGAACTTCGATCGGCAGGATTGGGATTATAAGCACAGCGGCCCACCCGCCCCGATTGGGCGGCGCCAAAGGCACGCGGCACTGCGCAGCTAGAAACGCGACCCCGGCTGCTTCAGGAAAGCCGCTTCCTCTTCCGAGGTTGCACGCCCGACCACCGCGTTCCGGTGCGGGAACCGTCCGAAACGAGCGACGAAGTCCCGATGCTTCTCGGCCCACTCCACCACATCGACGGCACCCGCCGTGTCCTCCCGCAGTGCCATAAATTCCCGTACCGAGATGTTCTGCTGCGCCATGTCCTCCGCATGCTCGAATGGCAGGTAGCAGAACATGCGATGCCAAGGCGTGGGCATCTGTCGATCCCGGCCATCGGCCAGCAGTCGTTGCGCCAGGGCCAGCGCCTGACCGTCCGTGGCAAAGCTGCGCGGCTCGCCACGGAACATGTTGCGCGGGAACTGGTCGAGCAGCACGATCCGCGCGCAAGCGCCGGCCGGGGTCACAGACCAGTCATCCGGGGCGCCGTCGTGCGCGGCCTGCCAGTCGGCAAGAAACCTTGTGCGGATTTCCGCATCGAACGCATCGGACTTGATGAACCACTCGCGCCGCGTCTGATTCCACACATTGGAGCCGGGCAAGCCGAACCAGAAATCGAGGACGGCTTGCGCGGCGGCGGGAATCCTCGACGTTTCAGCGCTGGACATTGCGCATCCAGTCGGCCGTCTGAAACAGCGCCTGCATCAGCCGCATCTGCAGCGTCTCGGGCACGTTGACATCCTGCATCGCCAGCGCCATGCAGCGCATCCACTGGTCGCGCTCGCTCGTGCCGATCTCGAAGGGTAGATGGCGTGCGCGCAGCTTCGGATGGCCAAAGCGGTCGATGAAGTAGTTCGGGCCGCCCAGCCAGCCGCACAGGAACCAGAACAGCTTGTCGCGCGAACCGTCGAGCGTCGGCGGATGCAGCGCCCGCAGGCCGGCGAACTCCGTCTCCAGGTCCATCAGGTCGTAGAAACGGTCCACGAGTTCGCGCACGCGCGCCTCGCCGCCCAGCAGTTCGTAGGCGGTGATTTCCTCGCGCTGTTCGTTGTTGTCGTTGTTGTCGTTGTTGGTGGTGTCGTCACTCATGGCTGGCTCAATTCACATCGCGCAGCGTGGCCAGTGCCGGTTGGCGCAGCACCTCGCGCAAACCCAGCCAGCCGCCCGCAAAAGCGCACAGCATGCCAGAAACCACGCCCACGGGCAGAATCCACGCGTTGAAACGGTAGGGGAAGTCGAACACGAACTGGGACAGGCCCCAGCCCACGGCGACGGCGCCCAGGCTGGCCAGCAGCCCGGCCAGGCCGCCCACAACGAGAAACTCCGCGTACTGGGTCTGCCGCACCATCGCCGCGGACGCGCCCAGCGCCTTGAGCAGGCCCGCGTCGCGCTTGCGTTCGTCGCGCGCACCGGACAGTGCTGCGTACAGCACGGTGACACCGGCCAGCAGCGTGAAGATGAACAGGAACTCCACGGCGGCGATGACCTGATCGAGCACGCCCTGAACCTGACGCAGGATCAGGTCCGTATTGACCACAGTGATATTCGGAAAGGCCGCAGTGAGCTTGTTGCCGAGTGCCGCCTGGGCAGGCGGCAGATGGAACGCCGTGATGTACGTGGCTGGCATGTCATGCATCCGGGCCGTGGGCAGGATGACGAAGAAATTGACGCGCATCGAACCCCATTCGAGCTTGCGCAACGACGTGACCGGCGCTTCCACGGTCTGGCCCGCTATGTCGAAGCGCAGCGTATCGCCCAGCCGGATGTTCAGGGTCTTGGCGATGCCCTCTTCCACCGAGGCCCCACCATTGCCCTGACCCAGATCCCATTTACCCGCCACCACCTCGTTGCCTTCCGGCAGCGCGTCCATATACGAGAGATTGAACTCGCGCTCCACCAGTCTGCGCGCACGGTCCTCGCGATAGCTATCGGCCTGCACCGCGCGCTCGCCAATCTGGATCAGGCGGCCGCGCACCATCGGGAACAGCCTGTCGTCCACGCCGCTACTGGCCAGCATGTCGCGCAGCGGCTCGCGCTGGTCGGGCTGGATGTTGATGATGAAGCGGTTCGGCGCATCGGCCGGCGTGGCGTTGCGCCACGAATCGATCAGGTCGTTGCGCGTCATGCCGAGCAGCAGCAGCGCCATCAGTCCCACCGCCAGCGCCACCGTCTGCAGCACCGTTACCCCCCGGCGCCGCTCCAGCACGGCCAGCGCAAAGCGCCATCCCACGCTGCCGCGCGCCCGGCCACGCATGGCGCGCGAGAATGCCAGCAGCAGCACCAGCGCCAATACGGCGAACACCGCGCCCGCGCCCACGAAGCCGCCTGCCGTGGTGATGCCGAGTTTCACATCGCGCGCGGCCACCAGCAGCAGCGCCACGAAGGCGACCAGCCCCAGCGCATAGGCGATCCACGCCGAAACGGGCGGCGGACCGATGTCACGCCGCAAGACGCGCAGCGGCGCGACGCGCGTGAGCGCCAGCAGCGGCGGCAGCGCAAACCCCACCAACAGCACCAGCCCGGCCGCCATGCCGACAAGCGCCGGCACCAGCGAAGGATGCGGCAGCGAAACCTGCAGCACGCCGCCCAGCGACTTGAGCAGCCCATAGTGCGCGGCGTAACCAATCGCCACCCCGACCAGTGCACCGCCCAGTCCCAGTAGCAGGAACTCGATGCCGAACGCAGCCAGGATCTGTCGCCGCGACAGGCCCATGCACTTGTAGACCGCGCAGGCGTCGGTGTGGCGCTGCATGTACCGGCGCGCGGACATTGCGATGGCCACGGCGGCGATCATCGCCGACAACACCGCCACCAGCGACAGGAACCGCTCGGCGCGGTCCAGCGTGGCACGCATCTGCGGCTGACCCGATTCGAGCGATTCCACATGCATGTTGCGCAAATGCTTCTGCTCGATCTCGTCGGCGGCCCACTTCTGGTACGCCTGCCCTGCGGCATCGGGGCCCGCCACCAGCAGGCGGTATGTCACGCGGCTGCCCCAGCCGATCAGCTTGGTCGCTTCCAGATCGCTCATCGGGAAGATCACGCGTGGCGCAAAGTTCATGAAGCCGGCGCCCCGATCGAGTTCCTGCGTGATGATGCGTTCGATGCGGAACGTCTGGCTGCCCAGCTGGATGCTGTCGCCCATGCGCAGGTTCAGCGATCCCAGCAGCGCCTCGTCCACCCAGGCCGTGCCGGGGGCCGGGATGCCGTTCGCCGCCGCTTCGTCGCCGCCGGGTGCCTGCGCCAGCTTGAGGCCGCCGCGCAGCGGGTAGCCGTCGCTGACGGCCTTGAGCGCGGCCAGTTGGCTGGCGGCCTCCCCTCCTTCCGGTGCCCCGGCCGGACGCGCCGTGGCCATGCTAGGGAACGTCACGGTCTGCGCCACCTGCAATCCATCGCGCTTCGCCCGGTCGATAAAGGCCGTGTCGAAGGGTTGATCGGCGCTCAGGCGAACATCGGCACCGATCATTTGCCGCGCATCGCGCTCCAGCCCCAGCCGCATGCGGTCGGCCAGGAAACCCACGCTGGAGAGCGCCGCCACGGCCAGCACCAGCGCAAACAGCAGCAGCGTCAGTTCACCAGCCAGCCAGTCGCGGCGGGCCATGCGCAGGGCCTGGCGCCACGCGGAGAATCGGACAGGGGGATCGACGGAAACGGTCTCGGCTGGCATCGGCAGTTGGCTATCGGGAAATCTGTATTCAGGAAGTAAAAAGGGATATCGCAGTCACGGCCGGCGGGGCGGCCCCTCTGCGGAACCACGCCCCACACCGCGCAGCCCCGCGTGCAGCCGCTTGACCCCGCGCCAAAGCCTGGGCAGCAACCAGATGGCCACCAGCAGGAACACGCCCAGCAGCACGAAGAACACCACCGGAAGGAAGATCGCCAGCAGCAGGCCGCCTATCGTGCCCACATCTTCGGTGAATGAGGCCACCCAGTTGGAAAAAGGTTCGGGCGAGACATTGATCAGCGCCCGCGTACCGGCCTTGGTGGCATGGGCGGTGCCTGCCAGCGTACCGCCCACCAGGCCGGCCGCCACGGTCCATTGCGGGTCCATGTGGCCGAACGCGGCGGCAGCCAGGATGGCCCCGGCGGGAATACGGATGAATGTCTGGATGCCGTCCCAGGCGGTGTCGAAACCGGGCACCTTGTCCGCCACGAACTCGGTCACGGTCAGGATGGCGGCTACGCCGATCACCCACCACGATGCCAGCACCTGGAGTCCGGACGGGAGATCGAGCCAGCCAAGACGCGCCAGCACCCCGGCAGTCAGCACGGCCAGATAGAGACGGAAGCCGCTGGCCCAGGACATGCCGGCGGCCAGCGCGGCGGTTTCGAGCATGGGAGTCCTCGTTTGCAGCGCATTGGCGCAATGCGCTTCGAGGCAGTGTAATCCCGTCGCCGCCAGCCTGCGCCTTTGACGCGATTATGCCCCTATCGGCACTCCCCCACCCGATTCAGCCCTGGCTGGCGGGCACCGGTTCGAGGCGCGGCAATTGCGGCAGGTCGGACGCCACTTCGGCAATCATGCGACGCAGCCACATCACGTCCGGCGCGGCGTGGCAGCGCTCGTGCCAGAGCTGGTAGAAGCGCATGCGCGGGAACGACACCGGCGAAGGCACCATCCGGATGGGCAGGTACTGGGCATAGTGAGCGGCAAACTGGCGGCCCGTGGTGAACACCATGTCGGTTTTCATCAGCACGTAAGGCACCAGCCCGAAATACGGCAGCGTAACCTGGATATTGCGCTTGTAGCCCTGCTCGGCCAGCGCCTGGTCGATCATGCTGCGCTGCATCGACGCGTACGGCGCCGGGGCGAGGTGCGGCATTTCCAGGTAGTGCCGCAGCGTCAGCCCGTGGCGGGCCAGCGGGTGCTGGGCGCCGAGCATGCAGACCACTTCATCGTCGAACAGCGGCGAGATGTGCAGATGCTCGGGCGGCGACAGCCAGTTGCCCACCACGATGTCGAGATGGCCCTGCTCCAGCGCATCGAGAAAGTCCGCCGACTGCGTCATCGGATGGATGAACAGCTTGGCGCCCGGCGCCAGCCGGCGCACGCGTTCAACGATATTCGGCAGGAAGAAGGCGTCGAGGTAGTCCGGCGCGCCCAGGTGAAACGTGCGCGTCGTCGTGGCCGGATCGAACTGCTGCGGCGGACGCGCGATGCGGTCCATCGCCGCCAGACTCTGCTCGGCCAGCAGCAACAACTCGCGGCCTCGCTCGGTGGGCACCATGCCGCTCTTGCCGCGCACCAGGATGGCGTCGCCAGTAATTTCGCGCAGGCGCTTCAGCGTATTGCTGATGGCCGGCTGCGACTGGCCCAGCCGGACGGCGGTGCGGGTCACGCTCTGCTCGGTGAGCAGGGTGTGCAGTACCCGCAGCAGGTAAGTATCGAGATGGTCGCGTCCGTGCATGGCAGATGCCGCCACGCGCCTGCGCTCTCTCGGGCGGGGCGTGGCTGGCGTGGGGGAAGGGAACGGCGCATAGTGTATGACAGCCACCCCCGATGCGGTCAATTCGGACGCCCACAGCGCCCCAACTACGGGAAGACCCGGAGAAACGCCGCCAGGCCGCCATGGGGCTGGAGTTCCGGCGCAGGCGCGTCGCCTTGGGCGCGCCTTGATGGGGCATATCACATGGGCCGAATATTGCATCAAAGGGCCAATGCTATGTTTGCAACCATCCCCGAAAGAGAGAAGACCATGGAGACGCAAACCATCCGCTTTTTCCACCGCGGCCAGGTCCAGGAAGTGGCAGACGCCCCCGTCACCCGCACTGTCCTGCAGTACCTGCGTGAAGACGTGCGCTGCACCGGCACCAAGGAAGGCTGTGCCGAAGGCGACTGCGGTGCCTGCACCGTCGTGCTGGGCGAGCTCAAACAGGACGGCGATGTCGAGTTCAAGGCCGTCAACGCCTGCATCCAGTTCCTGCCCACGCTCGACGGCAAGGCGCTGATCACGGTGGAAGACCTGCGCCAGGCCGACGGCGCGCTGCACCCGGTGCAGGAAGCGATGGTGGAGTGTCATGGCTCGCAATGCGGCTTCTGCACGCCCGGCTTCGTCATGTCGCTGTGGGCGCTGTACCAGCAGCACACGCCCGGCGCCGCCCCGCCCCCTCGGCAGGAAATCTGCGATGCGCTGACCGGCAACCTGTGCCGCTGCACCGGCTATCGCCCGATCGTCGATGCCGGCCAGCGCATGATGGCCCTGCCCGCGCCGACGGCCAGCCGCCTGAATCCGAAGCAGATTGCCGATACGCTGCGTAACCTCAAGCGCGGCGAGACCTTCCACTACAGCGTGCGCGGCCAGCATTTCTACGCCCCGCGCACCGCCGCCGAGTTCGGCGCGATCAAGGCCGCCGAGCCTGGCATCCGCATCCTGGCTGGCAGCACGGACGTGGGCCTGTGGGTGACCAAGCAGTTCCGTGAACTGGGCAACCTGCTTTACGTCGGCCAGGTGGAAGACCTGACCGGCATGGCCGAGCGCGATGGCTTTATCGAGATCGGCGCGGCCGTGACGCTGGAAAAGGCTTACGCCGCGCTGGCCGAAACGCACCCCGATCTGACCGAACTGTGGAAGCGCTTTGCGTCGCTGCCAATCCGCAACGCGGGCACGCTGGGCGGCAACATCGCCAACGGCTCGCCGATCGGTGACTCGATGCCGGCCCTGATTGCGCTGGGCACAGAGGTGGTGCTGCAGCGTGGCGAGACCCGTCGTACGATGCCGCTGGAAGACCTGTACCTCGCCTATCAGAAGACTGCCATGGTCGAAGGCGAGTTCGTGGCGGGCCTGCGCGTGCCGGTGAAGGGACCGCAGCATTTCCGCACGTACAAGCTGTCCAAGCGTTTCGACGAGGACATCTCGGCCGTGTGCGCAGCGTTCGGCATCGATGTCGAAGATGGCATCGTCAAGTCTGCCTGCATCGCCTTTGGCGGCATGGCCGCCACACCCAAGCGTGCCCCGCTGGCGGAAGCCGCCCTGACGGGCCAGCCGTGGAACGAAACCACGGTGCGCGCCGGCATGGCTGCACTGGGTCAGGACTACACGCCGCTTTCCGATATGCGCGCTACCGCGGCCTACCGCTCGCGCGGCGCCGCCAACCTGCTCTATCGCTTCTGGCTGGAGACGCGCGATGGCGCCCTCCCCGCTGCCATGGTCAATGTCCGCGCGCTGGGCGCTGGCGAGGCCGTGGGTGCTGGTGAAACCGCAAGCGTCTGAGGAGAGTCAGCATGAACAAGCAAACCGAACCCTTCCTGCTCGACGCCAGCGTGGCCGCAGAGTCCACGCCGCAAGTGGGCATCTCGCGCCCGCACGAATCGGCCCATCTGCACGTGGCGGGCACCGCCACCTATACCGACGACATTCCCGAACTGGCCGGCACGCTGCACGCCGCGCTCGGCATGAGCACCAAGGCGCATGCGCGACTGAAATCGGTCGGCCTCGACCGCGTGCGCAAGGCGCCGGGTGTGGTGACCGTGCTGACCGTCGATGACATCCCCGGTGTCAATGACTGCGGCCCGATCATCCACGACGATCCGATCCTGGTGAAAGACACCGTGCAGTTCATCGGCCAGCCGATCTTCATCGTCGTGGCCACCTCGCATGACGCCGCGCGCCGTGCCGCACGTCTGGCCGACATCGATTACGAAGACCTGCCGCCGGTGCTGTCGCCCGAGGCCGCGCACGCGGCGGGCAGCTACGTGTTGGCGCCGATGCACCTGACGCGTGGCGAGCCCGCCGCGCATCTGGCGTCGGCAGCGCATCGCGACAGCGGCCACATCCGCCTGGGCGGACAGGAGCAGTTCTACCTCGAAGGGCAGATCGCCTACGCCGCGCCGCGCGAGAACGATGGCATGCACGTGTGGTGCTCCACGCAGCATCCCACCGAAATGCAGCACGCCGTGGCCCACATGCTCGGCTGGCACGCGCACCAGGTGCTGGTGGAATGCCGGCGCATGGGCGGCGGCTTCGGCGGCAAGGAATCGCAATCGGCCATGTTCGCCTGCTGCGCCGCGCTGGCGGCATGGAAGCTGCTGTGCCCGGTCAAGCTGCGTCCGGACCGCGACGACGACATGATGATCACCGGCAAGCGCCACGACTTCACGTTCGACTTCGACGTGGGCCATGACGACGAAGGCCGCCTCGACGGCGTGCGCGTGGAGATGGTGTCGCGCGCCGGTTTCTCGGCCGACCTGTCGGGCCCGGTGATGACCCGCGCGATCTGCCACTTCGACAACGCCTACTGGTTGCCGAACGTGCAGATCGACGGCTACTGCGGCAAGACCAACACGCAGAGCAATACGGCCTTCCGCGGCTTCGGCGGTCCGCAGGGCGCGTTTGCCATCGAGTACATCCTCGACAACGTGGCGCGCAATGTTGGCAAGGATTCGCTTGAGGTCCGCCGCGCCAACTTCTACGGCAAGGGCGAGCGCAACGTCACGCCGTACGGCCAGACCGTGGAAGACAACGTCATCCATGAACTGATCGACGAACTGGTGGTGTCCAGCGAGTACGTGGCACGCCGCGAGGCCACGCGAGCGTTCAACGCGACGAGTCCGATCCTCAAGAAGGGCATCGCCATCACGCCCGTGAAGTTCGGTATCTCGTTCAACGTGGCCCACTACAACCAGGCCGGCGCGCTGGTGCACGTCTACAACGATGGCTCCGTGCTCGTGAATCACGGCGGCACCGAGATGGGGCAGGGCCTGAACACCAAGGTGGCGATGGTGGTGGCGCACGAGTTGGGTATCCGCATGGAACGCGTGCGCGTGACCGCGACCGACACCAGCAAGGTTGCCAACACCTCGGCCACGGCGGCCTCGACTGGCGCCGACCTGAACGGCAAGGCCGCGCAGGACGCCGCGCGCCAGATCCGCGAACGCCTGTCCGAGTTTGCCGCGCGCAAGGCCGGCGTGGAAGTCTCCACCGTGCGCTTCAACGACGATCTGGTGATCGCCGGCGAACTGCGCATGCCGTTCGGCGACCTCGTGCGTGAAGCCTACGTGTCGCGCGTGCAGTTGTGGTCCGATGGTTTCTACACCACGCCCAAACTGTACTGGGACCAGAAAGCACTGCATGGCCGGCCGTTCTACTACTTCGCCTACGGTGCCGCGTGCTCGGAAGTGCTCGTGGACACGCTGACCGGCGAATGGAAGCTGCTGCGTGCCGATGCGCTGCACGATGCGGGCAAATCGCTGAACCCTGCCATCGACATCGGCCAGGTGGAAGGCGCGTTCGTGCAAGGCATGGGCTGGCTGACCACCGAGGAACTGTGGTGGAACGCGGCGGGCAAGCTGATGACTCACGCACCGTCCACGTACAAGATCCCGACGATCAACGACGTGCCGGAAGGCTTCCACGTGCGGCTGTTCCAGAACGAGAACGTCGAGGACAGCATTCACCGTTCGAAGGCCGTGGGCGAGCCGCCGCTGTTGCTGCCGTTCTCGGTGTTCTTCGCGATCCGTGATGCGATTGCTGCCGTGGGTGACTACCAGGTCAACCCGCCGCTGCGCGCCCCGGCCACGAGCGAAGCGATTCTGGACGCCGTGGAAGCCGTGCAGGCAACCACCGGCGCCACCGCCTGACGCGAGCAAGGAAACATCATGCAGGACGCCCCGCTCAAGCCATTCCGATTCGCCGATGCGGCCCGCTGGCTGCGGGCCGGCGTGCCCGTGGCCATGGTCACGATTGCCGAGGTCAAGGGTTCCGCGCCGCGCGAAGCCGGCATCCGGATGCTGGTGACGGCCGACGACCTCGTCGGCACCATCGGCGGCGGCCATCTGGAATGGCGCGGCATGGACATCGCGCGGGCCATGCTCGCCAATCGTCATGTCCGGGGCAATCCGCACCGCCGCATCGAGCGGATTCCGCTAGGGCCCGCGCTGGGCCAGTGCTGCGGCGGCGTGGTGAAACTCGCGTTCGAGGTGCTCGGCACAGCGGATCTGGCGTGGCTCGACGCGCTCGAAGCATCGTTCGCCGAAGGCAAGTCGCTGCAACGGACGGTGGCACTGTCCGGCGACGTTACCGTGTCGGAAAGCCGCGCACTGCTGCCATCGGTGACGCTGCATGCCGACGATACGTGGATCGACACGCTCGTGCCCTCGCCCATGCACGTGGTGCTGTTCGGCGCGGGTCACGTGGGCCACGCACTGGTCAAGGTGCTCGCCACGCTGCCGTGTACCGTGCATTGGGTGGATGAGCGCGACACGCTGTTTCCGGGCGGCCTGCCCGACAACGTCGAGGCGGAAGCCACCGACTCACCGGAAGCCGTGGTGGATCAAGCACCTGCCGGCACGTATTTCCTGGTCATGACGCACAGCCATGCGCTCGATCAGAGCTTGTGCGAGCGGATCTTCCGTCGCAACGACTTTGCGTACTTCGGACTGATCGGCTCGAAAACCAAGCGTGCCAAGTTCGAGCACCGCATGGTGGAGCACGGTATCGACCCCGCGCGCTTCCCCGAAATGACATGCCCGATGGGTGTGTCAGGCATCACAGACAAGGCACCGGCTATGATTGCGGTAGCCATCGTCGCCCAGCTGCTTCAGGTTCGCGACCAGCGCATTGCTGCGCTGTCCGCTCACCGGCTGGAGGCGATGCATCCGTAACAAGACGGCCGCGATCCGGCCGTCGTCATAGAAAAATGAGGCCCCATGACCATTGATGCCGCGCTGGCGGACAAGATCCGCCGTACTCCCAAAGCCGAATTGCACGTGCATATCGAAGGCACGCTCGAACCCGAGCGCATCTTCCGGCTGGCCCAGCGCAACAACGTCAAGCTGGCCTATGCCGATGTGGAAGCGTTGCGCGCCGCCTACGCCTTTACGGACCTGCAGTCGTTCCTGGATATCTACTACGCCGGTGCCAGCGTGCTGCTGACCGAGGAAGATTTCTTCGACATGACGATGGACTACGTGAAGCGCGCCGCCGCCGACAACGTGCGCCATGCCGAGATCTTTTTCGATCCGCAAACCCACACCGAACGTGGCGTGCCGATGGGCACCGTGATCGACGGTATTTCCGACGCGCTGGCGCAGGCCAGCACCGAATACGATTTTTCGAGCAGCCTGATTCTCTGCTTCCTGCGCCATCTTTCCGAGGAAGACGCGTTCGCCACGCTCGAAGCCGCGCTGCCCTACCGCGACCGCTTCGTCGGCGTGGGACTCGATTCGTCCGAGCGTGGCAACCCGCCCGAGAAGTTCGCGCGCGTGTTTGCCCGTGCGAAGGAACTGGGCCTGCGACTCGTGGCACACGCTGGCGAGGAAGGCCCGGCACAGTACGTGACGGATGCCCTGGACATCCTCAAGGTGGAGCGCATCGACCACGGCGTGCGTGCCATCGACGACGACGCACTGGTGCAACGCCTCGCACGCGAACGCATCGCGCTGACCGTGTGCCCGCTGTCGAACCAGAAGCTGAAGGTGTACCCGGACCTGGCCGATCATTCGCTGAAAAAGCTGCTGGATGCTGGCGTGGCCGTGACGCTGCACTCGGACGATCCTGCGTATTTCGGCGGCTACATGAACGCCAACTGGGAAGCCACGTTCGATGCGCTGCCGCTGGATGCAGCAGACGCCTACAAGCTGGCCCGCAACAGTTTCGAAGCGGCCTTCCTGCCGGACGCGCGGAAAGCCGATTTCCTGGCCGAAGTCGACCACTTCTGGTCGGCCACGCCCACCCACCCGCCTGCAACGGCCAACGTGAACCCCACGACCTGACCGGGCACATACGAAGAATGCCGGCGCCGCGCCCGCTGCAAGATCGCAAGATCCGCGCGGGCGCTGGCCCCGGCCGCCCCTGAGACAAGACGATGACGACAACTGCCCCCACTCTGCCCACCACCTCCGGCACCCGCGCCGTGCGCGGCCGGGTCCTCCATTTCCTGCGCGATCCGCAGTTTCATGAGGATGCCTACGAGTATTGGGAAGACGGCCTGCTGATCGTCACGAACGGCCGCATTGCCGCAGCCGGTGCCTACGCAGACCTGTCGCGCGACATCCCGATCGGCGCCGAGGTCATCGACCATCGCGGCAAGCTGATCGTGCCGGGCTTTATCGACACGCACGTCCACTATCCGCAGACCGATATCATCGCGTCGCCGTCGCCGGGCCTGCTGCACTGGCTCGACACGTACACCTTCCCCGAGGAGCGCCGCTTCAGCGACGCCACCTACGCGCGCGGCGTGGCCGATTTCTTTACCGACGAGCTGCTGCGCAACGGCACCACCACTGCCATGGTCTGGAGCACCGTGCACGCTGCGTCCGCCGATGCGCTGTTCGCCGCCAGCCAGGCGCGCAACCTGCGCATGATCACCGGCAAGGTGATGATGGACCGCAACTGCCCCGAATTCCTGCGCGACACCGCCGAGACCGGTGCGCGCGATTCGGCGGACCTGATCTCGAAGTGGCATGGCAAGGACCGTCTGGCCTATGCCATCACGCCGCGCTTCGCCCCGACCTCCACCGAGGCCCAACTGGCCGCCTGCGGCGAACTCGCGCGCGCCCATTCGGATGTTTTCATCCAGACTCACGTTGCCGAAAACCGCGACGAGGTGAAATGGGTGGCGGAGCTGTTCCCCGATGCGCGCAGCTACCTCGACGTCTATGACCGCTACAGCCTGCTGCGCCCCGGCGCGTTCTACGGCCACGCGATCTACCTCGACCCCGAGGACCGCGTTCGCCTGGCCGACAGCGGCGCAGCCGTGGCACATTGCCCGACGTCGAACCTGTTCCTGGGCAGCGGCTTCTACGACTTCCACCAGTCCGACGCCAACCGTCTCAACGTGACGCTGGCCACCGACGTGGGCGGCGGCACGTCGTTCTCGATGTTCCGCACGATGAATGCCGCACACAAGGTGGCGCGCATGGGCGGCTATCACCTGACGGCGCTGCGGATGTTCTACCTGGCCACGCGCGCAGCGGCCGATGCGCTGGGCTGGCAGGACCGCGTGGGCAGCTTCGAGACGGGCTGCGAAGCCGATTTCATCGTGCTGGACCCGGAGGCCACGCCGCTGATCGGACGACGCAGCAGCCGCTGCGAGACTCTGGAAGAGCAACTGTTCGCGTTCGCCATGCTGGGCGACGACCGCGTGATCGACAACGTCTATGTGATGGGCGAAGCCACCCGCACAATGGCGTCCTGAAAGGTGTCCGAGCGTAAACAACCTTTCGATTCCTGACCAGAAATATCCCTAATAGCCCAAGTGTCTTGATTGGGATCAACACAACAGTCATCAAACCCTTCTAGCCTGTCGGATTCATGCGCCCCTCCGCTTTTGCCGTATAGGATGGGCGCAGCCTCGACTCCGACAAGCCTGACACATCGATGACTGCCCGATCCGACACCCTATCTGCTGCCGACGCCTCGGCCGACGCTGGGGCCAGCAATCCCGGCCAGCCGCATACACGCGGCAACCTTCCCCTGCCCGAACCCATCGCGTTCGAAGCCCCCTTTCCCAATCGCAAGACCATCCGCAGCTGGCTGATCCCGCTCGGGGACCGCAGCACGCCGCGCGCGCTGATGCTGTTCGCGTTCGACTATCTGCTGTTCGCGGCAGTGCTGGCCGGCGTGGTACTGGTGCCGGCATGGTGGGCCAAGGTCGGTCTGGGTGTGCTGGCCGGCCTGATCATCGCCCGCCTGTTCATCATCGGCCATGACGCCTGCCACCAGAGCCTGACCGACAACCGCGGCCTGAACAAATGGCTCGGCCGGCTGACCTTCCTGCCGTCGCTCACGCCGTACAGCCTGTGGGAAGTGGGCCACAACGTGGTCCATCACGGCTATACCAATCTCAAGGGCTTCGACTTCGTGTGGGCGCCCTACTCGCTGGAAGAATTCCGCGCGCTGCCGCGCCGACGCCGCGTGATGGAGCGGATCTACCGTAATGGATTCGGCGCGGGCCTGTACTACCTCATCGAAATCTGGTGGTTCAAGCTGTTTTTCCCGAGCAAGCGCCAGATGGCAACCCGCCGTGCAATCTTCATGTGGGATTGCGCACTGGTCGCCGCCTTCGGCGCACTGTGGATCGGTGCGTTGGCACTGCTGGCGATGGCCACCGAGCAGTCGGTCCTGTTGATGATCGGCACGGGTTTCGTGCTGCCGTTCCTGATCTGGAACACCACGGTCGGCTTCGTGCTGTACGTGCACCACACCCATACGAGCGTGGCGTGGTACGACACCAAGCCGATGTGGTCCAAGGCGCAGCCGTTCGTCTCGACCACGGTCCACCTGCGCTTCGGCATGGGTATCGGCGCCGCGCTGCATCACATCATGGAGCACACCGCGCACCACGTGGACATGAGCGTGCCGCTGTACCGGCTCAAGAAGGCCCAGGCACTGCTCGAACACGCACTGCCGGGCCGCATCATCATCGAGAACTTCTCGTGGCGCTGGTACTTCCGCACGGCGCGCCGCTGCAAACTCTACGATTTCAAGGCACTTTGCTGGACCGATTTCCGCGGTCGCCAGACCAGCGAGAACTCGCCGGTCCCCGTCTGATACGCACCATCTACTGAGAACCGTTCTCAAAAACTAGCATTTACGCCGGATTGGTGGACATCATCCACCGCTCTGGCTACAATGCGGCCTTCCATTGGGGAGTAGCCGCCCTGATCTCACCGCGCCGCGCAATGCGGCATCCGGAAGACAGGGGCGTACGTCAACAGACTTGACTGCCACCGCAGTTATGGCGTGCGCAGCTCTGGACCTTGCGTCCGGCGCCTGGCGAGACCGATGACCATACCTTTCTGGCCGGGCCGGGAAAGGCATGCGTCATTGGCATCTCGCAGATGCGCCTTCGGCCCGGTTATTCGACCTATAAGAAATGGCATCCTCATTCCTCGTCTCCACAGGGATCGTCGCGCTCGCGGAAATGGGCGACAAGACGCAATTGCTTTCGCTCGTCCTCGCAGCACGGTATCGCAAACCCATCCCCATCATTCTCGGCATCCTGATCGCCACACTGGTCAACCACGGTTTTGCCGGGGCACTGGGTGGATGGCTGACCGATGTGCTGGGCGCGAATCTCCTGCGGTGGATCCTGGGCCTGGGCTTTATCGCCATGGCGGCATGGATGCTGATCCCGGACAAGCTGGACGACGCCGAAGACACCAAGCCTGCCAAGACCACGCTCGGCATCCTGGGTACAACCATCGTGGCATTCTTCTTTGCCGAAATGGGCGACAAGACGCAGATCGCCACCGTGGCGCTGGCTGCGCGTTTCCATGGTGAAGTCCTGGCCGTGGTAGCAGGCACGACGCTCGGGATGATGCTCGCCAATGCCCCTGCCGTGCTGCTTGGCGACAAGTTCGCCAACAAGATGCCCATCGCCCTGGTGCACAAGATCGCCGCTGCGATCTTCCTGGTACTGGGCCTGCTGGCGCTGTTCAATGTCGGCGGCTGAGGCACCGACGCAATAATAAAAAAACGGGGCACGAAGCCCCGTTCAAACCCTCGCCGGTTCGGTACAGCCGACTGCCAACTGCGCAGCCTCCGAACCGTCGATCACCGATGCCCGGTCAGATTCAGTTGGTGTTCAGTTGGTCGTCTTGGCGCCGCCTTCGAACCATTGGCCCAGCAATGCGCGCTCGTCGTCCGTGATCTGCGTGACGTTGCCCAGCGGCATCGCCTTCTGCTGCACAGCCTGCTGATAGATCAGCTGGGCATGCGACTTGATGTCATCCACGGTATCGAGCTTGATGCCCTTGGCAGCCGTCGGCATCATCTTCGGCTGCTCGGCATGACACTGCACGCAGCGCGAGTTCATGATCTCCTGCACCTTGACGAAGCTCACCGCGTTGGCGGCAGCGCCATCGGCCTTGGCCACTTGCGGACGCGGCTGCGGTGCGATCAGGAACGCCACCACGCCCAGGCACGCCACACCAGCGGCCGGCCACGCGATGTTGATCTTGCCCTTGTGCTTCAGGATGAAGAACTGACGGATAAACACACCGGCCAGCATGATCGCGATCAGCACGGCCCAGTTGTTCTTTGCCGCATACGTCATGCTGTAGTGGTTCGACAGCATCGCGAACAGCACCGGCAGCGTGAAGTACGTGTTGTGCACGCTGCGCTGCTTGGCACGCTTGCCGTGGATCGGGTCCACAGGCTTGCCGGCCCGCAGGGCTGCCACCACCTTGCGCTGGCCCGGAATGATCCAGAACAGCACGTTCGCGCTCATGATCGTGGCGATCATCGCGCCGGTCAGCAGGAATGCCGCGCGACCCGAGAAGATATGGCACGCCACGTATGCGGCCACACCCACGTAAATCGCCACGAGGATACCAACCGTCTTGTCGCTCTTGCCGAAGATGCGGCAGATGGCGTCATAGACCACCCAGCCGGCGATCAGGTATGACACCGCGAACCCGACTGCCGCGCCCGGCGACATGTCGAAGACGTTCTTGTCGATCAGGAACGTGCTCGCGTTGAACAGGTACAGCACCACGAACAGCGCGAAGCCGCTCATCCACGTGGAATACGACTCCCAGTAGAACCAGTGCAGATGCTCGGGCAGTTTGGCCGGCGACGAGAGGTACTTCTGCGGGTTGTAGAAGCCGCCGCCGTGCACGGCCCAGAGTTCGCCGCCGACACCCTTCTCCTTCAGGTTCTCGTCGGTGGGGGGCGTCAGGCTGTTGTCGAGCCAGACGAAGTAGAACGATGAGCCGATCCAGGCGATTGCGGTGATGACGTGCAGCCAGCGCAACAGCAGATTGGCCCAGTCGAGAATGTAGCCTTCCATGACTTGTCTCCTTTCCCTTCCGACCGCTTCAGCTACCGCGATAGGTCGAGTACGACCACGGCGAGACCAGCAGCGGCACGTGGTAGTGGCCGCTCGTATCGGCAATGCCGAAACGCAGGGTCACCACGTCGAGGAATGCGGGCTCAGGCAGCCTGGTGCCCTGCGCACGGAAGTAGTCGCCGGCGCCGAAATCGAGTTCGTAGACGCCAACCTGCAGGTCGGCACCTTCCAGCAGGGGCTGGTCTGCACGGCCGTCGTGGTTGGTCTGGATCGACTTCAGGGTCTCGCGACGATTGTCGACAATTTTATGCAGGGTAACCGACATGCCGGCACCGGGCGTGCCGGCTGCGGTGTCGAGAACGTGAGTGGTCAAGCGTCCCATCCTGTTCTTCCTTTGGAGTGTGGGTTGTGAGGGGCGCCGCTGCCTTCACTAGCACCATTTGTGGGGAATGGTGCCCGCTCGGTACGTATTTCAACGCATCCCGGCGCTAGGTTGGTGCGTGGCGACAATGCGCCTGCACCGACCCGGTGACAACTCGGTAGATACCCGCAGTTGTCAAAAACCGTACTTGGTTTTGTTGACAATGGTGCTTGCATATCCAAATAATTGTCAACAATTTTTAGATCCATGCAGCCGTATGACCGATATCAAGACGCTTGATGTCGATCTGATGACCGGTCGCTACGATCACTGACCATCGCCCCTTCAGCTTTTTTGCGAGTGTCCAGGATGTCCAAGAATCTCAAGCTCATTGCCCCCACCGCCGCCGACGTACTGCCTGCGTCCCTCGACAACAAGCCTGCCCGCAAGGGATCGGTGGAAGAGCGCATGTATCACGAGATCTACGACGCGATCATGGAGCACCGCCTGCCGCCGCGCACCAAGCTGACGGAGCATTCGCTTTGCGAGATCTATGCCACCGCGCGCCACACCGTGCGCAAGGTGCTATCGCGTCTGGCCGCCGACGGCATGGTGGATCTGGAACCGAACCGTGGCGCGTTCATCGCCAGCCCGTCCACGGACGAGGCCCATGACATGTTCGAACTGCGCCAGATGCTCGAGCGTGCCGTGCTCGACAAGCTGGCTTCCCTGCCGAACGTGCGTGCCGTGATCGCCCCGCTGCGCAAGATGGTGAACGACGAGCGCCAGGCGTTCCTGACTCACGAGCGTCCGCGCTGGATTCGCTTGTCCGCCGAATTCCATACCGCACTGGCCGAGCTGTCCGGCAACGAACTATTGGTAACGATGATGCGCCGCCTGGTGTCGCGCACCACGCTGATGATTGCCAGCGTGGAAGCCCCCGGCCACAACGCGTGTTCGTTCGACGAGCACGACGAGATTCTCGACGCACTGGAACAGGGCGACGCTGCCCTGGCCAAGTCGCGCATGGCGCACCACCTTGGCGCGTGCGCCGATCGCGTGCAACCCGATGAACCAGGCAATTTCGATCTTCGCAGCGTGCTGGGCCGCTCCACCTAGCGCAATGTTCCCGCCGCCGGGCAACAGCCATCCCCTGTTGCCGATGCAGACCCACCGGTTTAGCCACCACATTCGCCCGTCAGAGGCACGGCAGGAAACCGGACAAGAACCGTCAACAAGTGCCCACGACAAGAGGCGCCGACAAAACGGTCAAGGGTAAAACCCGGCGCGCGTTCCCATCCAAAACCAAAGGAGAGGAGACACACCCATGAATTCCGCAAGCACCACGGTCCCCACGGATCTCACAAACGAGCGGCTGCCCTCCGGGCGGTTGCTGGCGCTGGGCCTGCAGCATGTACTGGTGATGTATGCCGGCACGGTGGCGGTTCCGCTGATCGTCGGCGGTGCGCTCAGGCTCCCCAAGGATCAGCTCGCCTTCCTGATCAATGCCGACCTCTTCGCAGCGGGCCTGGCTACGCTGATCCAGGCCATCGGTTTCTGGAAGTTCGGCATCCGGCTGCCGGTGATGATGGGCGTCACGTTCGCATCGGTGGCACCGATGATCGCCATCGGCAACGATCCCAACGTCGGCCTGCTCGGCATCTATGGCGCGGTGATCGCGTCAGGACTGTTCGGCATCCTGATCGCGCCGATGATGGGGCGCATGCTGGGACTCTTCCCACCCGTGGTGACCGGCACCGTGATCACGCTGATCGGTGTGTCGCTGATGCGGGTGGGCATCAACTGGGCCGGTGGCGGACAACCCACCACCCGCGCCGTGATCGATGGCGTGGTCAAGGAAGTACCCAACCTTGCCTACGGCGATCTGACCAACCTCGGCATCGCCGGGCTGGTGCTGCTGGTGATCCTCGTGCTGAGCAAGTACGGCCGCGGACTGGTATCGAACTGCGCGGTGCTGCTCGGCATCATCGTCGGCACGCTGGTGGCCATGGCCTTTGGCAAGGTGTCGTTCGACGGCCTGCATGACGCGAGCTACGTGGCCGTCATCACGCCGTTCCACTTCGGCATGCCGACATTCGAGATCACCGCCATCCTGTCGATGTGCATCGTCATGCTGATCACACTGGTGGAGTCCACCGGCATGTTCCTGGCGCTGTCCGACATCACGGGCCGCAAGCTGAGCCGCAGCGACCTGACGGCCGGCCTGCGCGCCGATGGCCTGGGCACGGTGATCGGCGGCGTGTTCAACACCTTCCCGTACACCTCGTTCTCGCAGAACGTGGGTCTGGTCACGGTAACCGGCGTGCGCTCACGCTACGTGGCGGCAGCCGGCGGCCTGATCCTGATCGCGTTCGGCCTGTTCCCGAAGATGGCCCACGTGGTGGCTTCGGTGCCGCAGTTCGTGCTCGGCGGCGCCGGCATCGTGATGTTCGGCATGGTGGCGGCCACGGGTATCCGCATCCTGGGTTCGTGCGACTTCAACAAGAACCGCCACAACCTGTTCATCGTGGCGATCTCGATCGGCTTCGGCATGATTCCCACGCTGTCGCCCACGCTGTTCCAGTATCTGCCCAAGTGGACCGACCCGTTCACGCACAGCGGCATCGTGCTCGGCACCATCGTCGCAGTGGCGTTGAACCTGTTCTTCAACGGCATCCAGTCTGCCGATGAAGCCATGCGCAACGCCGCGGCAAACTCGCACGGCACGGAGTAACGCCGCCGACGATTGACCGCCAACAATCTCGAACGACAATCGGGCGGCAACAATTTGTGGCCACGTTGCCGCCACGATGTCAAGCCCGCCGGAGTCTTTCTGGCACGCGCTTTGCATAAGTGAAGCCGCTGCCAGGGACGCCGGACGAGCAAACGTTTTTTTGATTTCTCCGAGTTTTCTCCTGAGGCACCTGAAGCAAACATAACCAGATGAAACACGATAACTATCCACGCGATCTCATCGGCTACGGCGCCCAGCCGCCGCACGCCCGCTGGCCGGGCGGCGCACGCATCGCGCTGCAGTTCGTGCTCAATTACGAGGAGGGCGGCGAGAACTGCGTGCTGCACGGCGACGCCGCTTCCGAGCAGTTCCTGTCCGAGATCATCGGTGCCGCGGCCTACCCCGCGCGGCACATGAGCATGGAAGGCGTCTACGAGTACGGTTCGCGTGCCGGCGTCTGGCGCATCCTGCGCGAGTTCGAGCAACGCAAGCTGCCGCTCACCATCTTCGGCGTATCGATGGCACTGCAGCGCCATCCCGAACTCACGCGCGCGTTCGTCGAACTCGGTCACGAGATCGCCTGCCACGGCTGGCGCTGGATCCACTACCAAGGCATGGACGAAGCCACCGAGCGCGAGCACATGCGCATCGGCATGCAGATCATCAAGGACCTGACCGGCGAGATGCCGCTCGGCTGGTACACGGGCCGCGACAGCCCCAACACACGCCGCCTCGTCGTGGAACACGGCGGGCTGCTCTACGACGCCGACTACTACGGCGACGACCTGCCCTTCTGGACCGAAGTGGAAGTCACCGGTGGCGAGAAGAAGCCGCACCTGGTGGTGCCGTACACGCTCGACTCCAACGACATGCGCTTCGCCACGCCGCAGGGCTTCAATACCGGCGATCAATTCTTCCAGTACCTGAAGGACGCGTTCGACGTGCTGTATGCCGAGGGCGACCCGAGCGGACTCGACGCGCCAAAGATGCTGTCGGTGGGCATGCACTGCCGACTGCTGGGCCGCCCGGGCCGCTTCCGCGCGCTCCAGAAATTCCTGGACTACGTGCAGTCGCACGACAAGGTGTGGATCTGCCGGCGTGTCGATATCGCACGCCACTGGATCGAAACCCATCCCCACCGGAGCCAGGCATGAGCACAACGACCCACAACCCATACACCATCGCGCAGATCAATGGACTGCCCGAAGCAGAATTCGTCAAAGTCCTCGGCGGCATCTACGAGCACTCGCCGTGGTTTGCCGAAGCCGCATCGAAGCAGCGACCTTTCGCCAACACGGCGGAACTCGCCACCGCATTGCGCGGTGCCGTGGATGCAGCCGGCAAGGAGGCCCAACTGAAGCTCGTACGCGCTCACCCGGAGCTTGCGGGCAAGGCTGCGGTGCGCGGCGAACTGACCGCGGAGTCCACGCGGGAACAGGCCGGTGCCGGACTGGATCAATGCACGCCGGAGGAATTCCAGCGCCTCCAGAATCTGAATGCGGCCTACAACCAGAAGTTTGGATTCCCCTTCATCCTGGCTGTTCGTGGCTACGATCGCCACGGCATCATCGACGCTTTTGCAAGGCGTTTGGAGAACGCACCCGATGTCGAGTTGCAAACTTGCATCAACCAGATCCATCGCATTGCGCAGTTCCGGTTGAACGACTTAGTATCCGCCTGAAATCAAAACCATAACGGTAGAAGAGAGAGAGAAATTCAGGGACGTTCAGCGAGCCATGCCTGCTGTCAAACAACGTCCCCGGCCACGCCGGTCCCCAATGCACAGTCAGACTTCCGAGCGCGGCCGAGGGACGTAGTACCAAAGAAACCCTGAAGGGTTCCGGCACACAAGAAAAAACGTTCTGAGCAGCATTACAACCACGGAGGTCTTAAACATGAAGAAGCAGTACAAGCCGGCTTTCAAGCTGGCGGCAATCGCGGCTACCCTTTTTTCCGGCGCGGCCATGGCCCAATCCAGCGTCACGCTGTATGGCCAGGCTGACATGTTCGTCGGTGGCATCAAGAGCGTGGGCGGCGCGGACCGCGCCTACGTTGCCAACTCGGGTGGCATGCAAACGTCGTACTGGGGGATCAAGGGTACGGAAGACCTGGGCCTGGGCACGAAGGCAATCTTCGACCTGAACGGTTTCTTCCGCACCGACTCCGGCAGCATGGGCCGCTTCAACGGCGACTCGATGTTCAGCCGCAATGCGTATGTCGGCCTGCAGAACGATCGCTATGGTTCGGTGAAGCTGGGCCGCAACACCACGCCCTACTTCGTCTCCACGATCCTGTTCAATCCGCTGGTTGACTCGTACGTCTTCAGCCCGATGATTTTCCACACGTACTTCGGCGCGAACAATGGCCGCGTGTACGACCCGGGCATCATCGGCGATTCGGGCTGGAACAACTCGATCGTCTACTCGACGCCGAACTTTGGTGGCCTGACCGCCAACTTCATCTACAGCGCGGGTGAGTCGGCCGGCAACGCCAGCAAGGCCAAGTGGGGCGGCAACGTGACCTACTTCTCGGGTCCTGTGGCAGCCACGGTGGCATTCCAGCAGGTCAAGTTCGACAACACGCCGTTCGACCTGACCAACGCACCGACCACGCCAAACGCCAACACGCCGTACATCGTCGGCTTCGACAAGCAGACGGCAGTGCAGGCCGGCGCCTCGTACGACTTCAAGGTCGTCAAGGTGTTCCTGCAAGGCCAGTACATCAAGACCGACGTGAACAACAATGTGAACGGCGACATCAAGCACATCGACGGTCAGGGTGGCGTGTCGATTCCCGTGGGCGCCGGCAACATCCTGGCGTCGTACACGTATGGCCGTGTGCTGAACGAGCTGTCGAGCTTCAAGCGCAACACGATGGCAGTGGCCTACGACTACAACCTGTCGAAGCGTACCGACGTCTACGCCGCGTACTACTACGACAAGATCACGGGCCTCGAGCACGGCGACAGCTTCGGTGTGGGCGTGCGCCACAAGTTCTGATCGCAAGGTATACAGCAGCCCTGAAAGCCTGCCCTCGCGGCAGGCTTTTTTCATGCGCTTTCGTGCGCGCCAGGCGCCGCTCGCCGGCACAATGCTGCGCACAACATGCTGCGACGCAGCAAGACGTTGCGCAACGGCAGCAGGATGGGAAACGGCTGCTTCATAGTCGCTTTCAATTGGCGACTATGTTCTCTTCTACCTAGATTGGTTTTCCGGACTGTGTGCCGGACCACGTAAATCAGGACGAGAGAGGTGACGCATGCGGCGCTATGTGAAGTCCCGATCGGAACTCATGGCCATATTGAGCCAATGCCTGGACAACAACCCGGAATGCGGCGAGATGGAATTGCACGCGATGCGTGTGCATCAGCCGGACCATACGGGTTGCAACTGGAGTGCTGAGGTCGATCTCCGCCAGAAGTGCTTCGATGACTTGTCGCAGCAAATGGCCGCCGCCCGTTCGATCATCGTGGTGATGCGGGAGCAGTACAACGTGCTGCAGTGAGCGGGCACGACTGTGCGTACTGACTCGCCGACGCGCTGACACCCCGGCAGAAGTGCCAGCGCACCGACAAAAAAACCGGGCCGCATAGGCGGCCCGGTTTTTTTTCGACTACTCGGATCAGCCGATCAACGGATCGCGTTGGCTTCCGCCACGGCCACGGCCGTCATATTGACGATGCGGCGGGTGGTGGCCTGCGGGTTCAGGATGTGAACCGGCTTGGCCGCGCCCAGCAGGATCGGACCCACCGTCACGCCCTGGCCGCCCGTCATCTTGAGCAGGTTGAACGCGATGTTGGCCGCGTCCAGCGTCGGCATGACCAGCAGGTTGGCGCTGCCAGCCAGCTTCGTGCTCGGCAGGAAGTGTCGGCGCACGTCTTCGTCCAGCGCGGCATCGCCCTGCATCTCGCCTTCGACTTCCAGTTCCGGTGCCACGCGGGCCAGGATCGCTGCGGCTTCACGCATCTTCTGCGCCGACGGACGGTTCGACGAACCGAACATCGAGTGCGACATCATCGCTGCCTTCGGATGCAGACCGAAACGCGCGATTTCCTGCGCGGCCAGTTGCGCGATTGCCGCCAGTTCCTCGGCGCTCGGATCGTCGTTGACGAAGGTATCGGTGATGAACAGCGTGTGCTTCTCCAGCATCAGCGCGTTCATCGCCGCAAATACCTTGGCATCCGGCGCCAGACCGATCACGTCACGCACGTGTTCCAGGTGTGCTTCGAAACGGCCTACCGTACCGCACAGCAGCGCGTCCGCATCGCCCATGTGCATCAGCATCGTACCGATCAGCGTGTTCGAGCGGCGCAGTGCCACCTTGGCCATGTCCGGCGTCACGCCATCGCGGCCACGCAGCGCGTGGTAAGCCTCGTGGTAGGCGCGGTAACGCGGATCGTCTTCCGGATTGATGAGTTCGAAATCGACACCCGAACGCAGACGCAGGCCAGCCTTCTCGATACGCATCTGGATCACGTGCGGACGACCGATCAGGATCGGACGTGCCAGGCCTTCATCGACCACGCTTTGCACGGCGCGCAGCACGCGCTCTTCTTCGCCCTCGGCGTAGGCCACGCGCTTCGGCGCTGCCTTCGCAGCGGAGAACACGGGCTTCATGATCAGGCCCGTGTGATACACGTAGCTCGACAGTTGCTGACGATAGGCGTCGAGATCCTGGATCGGACGCGTTGCCACGCCGGATTCCTCGGCAGCCTTGGCCACGGCCGGTGCGATCTTCTCGATCAGGCGCTGGTCGAACGGCGTCGGGATGATGTAGTCGGGGCCGAACTTCAGTTCACGGCCACCGTAGGCTGCGG
>Ga0102589_1001343_pt1 | contig 34557 bp, 32 predicted proteins | sample AraplaMF_Col_mLB_FD_76858 | JGI IMG/M metagenome (GOLD analysis project Ga0102589, IMG submission 76858) | Arabidopsis root microbial communities from the University of North Carolina, USA - plate scrape MF_Col_mLB | ecosystem: Host-associated > Plants > Roots > Endosphere | place: USA...
AAACATTTAAGTAAATTCAAAGTGGCAAAAGCCTAAGGGGTGAACGAGTATGTTAGAAATTAAAAATATTCATAAATCATTTGGTGATAATGAAATTTTAAAGGGTGTCGATTTAGCCATTGATAAAGGCGATGTTGTTGTTATTTTAGGACCCAGCGGCTCAGGGAAAACTACATTATTACGATGCATTAACTTTTTAGAGAAAGCCGACCAAGGGCATGCGACATTTGGCGATATTCAAGTGGATTTTCAAAATGTGAAGAAGAAGGACGTACATTCGATTCGTCAACGTGTAGCCTTTGTATTTCAAAACTATAATCTTTTCACGAATAAAACAGCGCTAGAAAATGTTACAGAAGGGCTTATTATAGGACGTAAAATTCCGAAGACAGAAGCGATTGAAATTGGCAAAAAGGCACTTGATAAAGTAGGCTTATCAGAAAAATATGATGCTTATCCAAGTCAATTGTCAGGAGGTCAGCAGCAACGAGTAGGTATTGCACGAGCAGTAGCATTAAATCCTGATATTATTTTATTTGATGAACCGACTTCTGCGCTAGATCCAGAGTTAGTAGGAGAGGTCCTTCAGGTTATGAAGAACATTGCGGCAGAAGGAACAACGATGCTTGTAGTCACACATGAAATGGGCTTTGCAAAAGACGTTGCAAACCGAGTGATTTTTATGGACGGTGGTGTCGTTGTAGAGGAAGGGAGCCCTCATGATATATTTGTTAATCCGAAAGAGGAGCGCACAAAGAAATTCTTAAAACGTGTTCTTCCAGAGGATTATACGTACTACATTTAAAGATAAAAAGAAGAGAATCTGTAAGCCTTCAATTGAGGCATGCAGATTCTCTTTTTGTAACTTCTTTCAGCAAGTGTTTTGGTAGTCAAAGCAAGCGACAGCTACAGAAGTCTCCCACCCTTATAGGTGGTGAAATGAATGTAGGTTTAAGTTACTTTTTAGCGAGTGTCCAAACATCTGTACCTGTCGATAAGCTTTCGCGCAATAAACATCTGCAGGTATGCCCGGCATAATTGATATTAAAGATCTAAAAAATGTGTTACCTCGTTAATGGAATAGATGTGCAATTCATGCATGGCTCGTGTGCATGCTGTGTAGAAATAATTACGTTCTGTTTCTCTAGCATAATTAGCTGCGGAGGCATTGTATATCAAGACTGCATCGAATTCAATTCCTTTAGCCATATAAGCTGGTAATAGTAAAATACCTTTTTTAAATTGTTTTGTATTATGGGTAATGAGTTGAATATCTACTTGGTCTTTCATTTTATCAAAAACCTTCGTACACTCTTGTTCTGTTTTACAGATGACTGCAATTGTTTCGAAATTTAGTGACAAGTTGTTAATCTTTTCGACAAGCTGTTCAATTAAATCGATTTCATTTGGCACAATTGTGATGGTTGGTTCGGGACCAGTCCTATTAAAGGCTTCTACTTTGGCGTCCTCATGTAAAATCTTCGAAGTAAGGTGAATAATTTGTTTTGTTGAGCGATAACTTTTCGTTAATATCATTTTTTCTGCTTGTTCACCATACAATTGTGGTGTCAGCAGTGAAGGGTTTTTAAAGGTATGAGGATGGATGGTTTGATGCCCATCACCCAATATAGTCATACGTGCACGTGGGAATAATTGTTGTAATACAAATAGCTGAAATGGAGAATAGTCTTGTGCTTCATCAATTAAAACATGACGAATCATCGTATTTGTTCGTTGACCTTCTATTTTGTCCTGTAAGTATAAAAATGGAGCGGCATCTTCATACGAAATAATGCGCTTTGCTAAATTAGGGAGTGTATGTTGACAGATGTCTTCCCAATGGTCAGGTAAAAGGTTCTGCAATTGCTGATGAATAGATTTGTTCATGTCAAACAATTGACGATAAATGCCTAACATATGAACGAACTTTAATTGTTTCACAGATTGACGAAGTGGCTTAAACTGCTTTTTGACAATTTGGATAGCTATTTTCTTGCGTTCTTGCTCGAAATCATCAAAAGAGTTTTCTGAAAACCGACCTTCATGTAAAAGCTCGCTATAGGTTTTCGTATACTCTTCAATGTCTAAAAGTTCACTGGCTTCTTCTACCCATTCTTTTGTTCGTTCTGCCTTTTCAAATTTTGATAATTGTTGCAATAACCATTCTTTTACTAATTGCAGTCGATTTGGGATGGGAATTGAAGAATTAAATGAATAAAAGTATTCAGCAATTTCTTGAGCGGTAATAATTCTTTCACCGCGAAAAACAATATTTTTAAACAGCAAACCTTCATTTGCAAGGTACTCAATATATGTGTCCATCAGTTCGCGATATTGGAGGCTAGCTTTAAAAGAAATAATCGAAAGCTTCATTTGGTAGAGAGATTCATCTTGCTCTGTTAAAAGTGACTCCAATTGCTCGTAAGGATATTCCAATTGGAACTGTCGACCTAAACGTTTTGTTGCATATTCGGAAAAGGTTAATTGCTGCATATTATCTTCACCTAAATCTGGTAAAACGGTATTAACATATTGATTAAAAAGCTGATTAGGTGTAATCAATAAAATTTGATCAGCAGTAATTTCGTCTCGATAATGATATAACAAATAAGCAACACGTTGTAGAGCAACAGCTGTTTTCCCACTACCTGCAACACCCTCTACTATTAGATAAGGAGTGTTGATATGTCGAATAATTTTATTTTGCTCAGCTTGAATCGTTGCTACGATGCTACGGATATGTTCGTTTGCATTTTGAGCGAGAATATCAAGTAATAAATCATCACCAATAGTTAAACCGGTATTAAACATCGATTGTAATTGACCATTCTTAATGATAAATTGCCGTTTTAAAAGCATTTCGCCTTGAATTTCTCCAGTCGTCGTTTCATAAGTAGCTGGGCCAGGCGTGTAATCATAATACATACTCGCTATAGGAGCTCGCCAATCATAAATTAATATGTTCTCATTCTCTTCATCCATTAAAGTTGCTACCCCGATATAAATCTTTAAAGGTTCATTATGATCATCCTGTAAAAAATCAATGCGAGCAAAATAGGGTGATTGCTGTAGACGGTCATAAATTTTTACATCTTTGATGGCACGTTGCTGAGCATGCTGAGAATCGGATAAGAGCTCCGCCTGTTGTTTAATAGCATAAAAGGTCTCGTCTATATCCTCTGGCGTATCTAAATTCACTCTGACGTCGTCCCAAAAGGTCTTCTTTAATGTTAAAACATTGTCTCTAACATGCTTTTCCTTTTGTAGTAACTCCTCTTTTTTGTGACCAACTGTGTTTAAACAAAGAACAAGATACTGTTTTTCTTCTGTCCATTCATATTGCTTTTCCAACGTTACTCACATTCCTCTCCATATAATTGATGGCATGATTTTTTTATTCTTTTAGCAATTATTCTGTAGCGAAAGCGAAGCGTCAGCTACAAATGTCTCCCGCCTCTATAGGTGGTGAGATGATTCCGGTTGCAATTATGCCGAGGCCTAATTGATTCGGGAAATTTATCATACAGCTAGATAGGAAAGAAGTATAGTCTAGTAATTTTGGCAAATTTATGATATAATAAACTTATAAGAGAAAATCATATTTTTAATAAAAAAGACTGTTCCTGAAAAAGTTGGAGCAGTCTTTTTTTGTAGCCTAATTCCCTCCTGGGTGAGTGTTGTTTTTATGGAAATTCACTAATATTTTGGTATGGCATCATGTGTATAAGTTGATTGAGATGGAGGCTGAGCGACTTCTTGGGGATCGACAATGGAGAAACGAAGGCTAAAAGCATCATGCCCTGTGATAACGCCTTCGTGACCAACCTCCTGTTGTTGTTGTCGCTGTCGCTTTGCTTTCGCGCAGACAAAAGCGCGTTGCTGCTGCTGTCGCTTTGCTTTCATGTAGACAAAAAACACGTTGCTACCGCTTTGTTAGCGCTACGCTTTCTTGTAAATAAACATCTGTTGTCCAAAGAGTTTAGCTGGAAGAAGATTTATCTCTGTGCGCCTTCGTTATCATTTTAACCATCAAAAATTAATCTCTATACTTTTAGAGTTAAGTTGATGGTTATTTTTTTGATAAGTAATAAAAATTGGAGTTAATCGCTAACTAAAGAGTATGTTGCTATAAACGAGATAGATAGTTTGAAAAGGGGTTGGCAAAAACAAAAATATACTTATTCTTTCAAGTGATGCTATAAGTTAAAAGTTATTATTTGGGGACGCTGCAAGGTAGAAATCGCGGATGGTATTCCGTGTTTTGTGAGAGCGTTTAAATATGGAAGAAGGTCAATCAGTTAGTGCTGATGTGATAAATATTGAATGGGAACGCGGGGTATTTACGCTAAGTAATTTGTCTGGTGTATTGATATGGAAATGTTATTATTTTGATATAGCTTATTTATTATTTTTATCAAAAAATCAATAAAAAAGAGAAAAGTTCCGATGGTGATAATGGAAAAAAGGAGAAGGAATTTAAAGTTTCCGATATTGGGGGAGGGGGTTGAAGAGGTTCATATTGTGCATGAAGCGAGTATGTATGAAATCTTAAAAGAGCAATTTATATCACTGATCTAGAGCCGGCCCACATTTGAGGGGCTTTTTATAAATATATGAATGATGACAGTGCATTATGCAGGTGAACTGGGGATTAAAATGGTTTATTATATTGAGGCATTCTCGAGAAGTAGAAATAAAGAAGACGTTTACAGGAAAACCACTTCTTGGAGGTTAGCAGGAAGGGTATGTTATTAGAAATGTGAATATGAGGGAGTAAGAAGTTGCAGTGTGTCACTTTTATAGTTTTGCCTTTTAGTAAGTTTTACGAGAATAGTGCTAACATTGAAGGTCAGCTATATAAAAAATGAACTCCCAAGTGAAAATAGGAGTTCATTTTTTATAGCTTCTTATTTTGTATAGTTATCGAAATAACCTTGAATATAAATCATAGGTGTACCTTTGTCACCTGAACCTGAAGTTAAGTCTGAAAGAGAGCCAATTAGATCTGTTAAACGACGAGGTGTTGTACCTTGAGCGGCCATTTTCCCAGTTAAATCTTCGTCTTTGTTTTGGATATACTCAGAAATTGCCGCTTTTAATTCTTCGCCACGAAGATTCGCAAAATCATTATCTGCTAAGTATTTTAATTTTACTTCGTTTGGTGTGCCATCTAATCCGGCAGTGTAAGCTGGAGAAACAACTGGGTCAGCTAACTCCCAGATCTTCCCTACAGGATCTTTAAACGCACCATCACCGTAAACCATTACTTCAACTGTTTTACCAGTAGCTTCTTTGATTTTTGCTTGAATGCCATCGACAATTGGTTGGCAAGTGTGTGGGAATAATTTCACGCTATCTTCAGTAGCTTTATTTGAACCAAGTAGACCATACTCCGCATTGAAGCCAGAACCGTTATTAGATTCAGATAAAATATTATCAAGACTGTATACTTTTTCAGCGCCATTAGCCATTAAAATACGTTTTGTTCGTAAGCGTGTATGAATATCACAAGTTAATACACTCTTCGTAAAGTCTAAAATTGTTTTTGGGTTATTTGAAAAGATAACTTCACAAGAAGCGCCCTCAGCTTCAATCAGTTCTTTATAATATTCGATATAATCTACGCCTGTAAATGTATGTTTTTTATAGCCGAAATGCTCACGGAATTCAACCTCAGTTAAAGTATCTGTCCAAGGATTAATCCCTTTTACATCTAGCTCATCGATATCAACTAGATGATTCCCAACCTCATCAGATGGATAGCTAAGCATAAGAACGACTTTTTTCACGCCTTTTGCAATACCACGTAAGCAGTTAGCGAAACGATTACGGCTTAGGATTGGGAAAATAACACCAACAGTATCGTCACCAAATTTAGCAGCTACGTCCGCTGCGATGTCATCGATGGATGCGTAGTTACCTTGTGCACGCGCTACGACAGATTCTGTTACTGTGACGATGTCACGATCTTCAATTGAATAGCCTTCAGTCTTTGCTGCGTTTAATACCGTCTCAACAACGATTTGCTCAATGTTATCGCCCTCGTTAATAATCGGACCACGAAGACCTCTTACTACTGTACCAACTACACGTTCCAAAATAATCTCTCCTTTTTAATAGATAAATGTATGATTAATAGTTATGCCTCAGCATAATTGCGTCTGGAATCGGATGTAGGCTTCACAGAGACCTCCTTACCGGTTCCTTTTCGCTAACTGAAAAAAGTTAAATATTGTGAAATTAAACCAATATGGTTTTACTATACGCCCCTTTAGTGATATAAGTAAAATTAATAGTTCGTATAATAGCTATAAGGAGTGCTTATATGATAGGGAAATTAGATTTATATCGTGTTTTTAGTATTGTTGCTAAAAATAATAGCTTTTCAAGAGCGGCTAAAGACTTATTTATGACTCAACCAGCCGTTAGCCAAGCTATGATGCAATTAGAAAAGGAGCTAGGTACACGTCTCTTTAATCGAACACCTAAAGGGGTGACGCTAACAACTGAGGGTAGCCTTCTATACGAGTATACGAATTCAGCTTTAGGCCTTCTAGATGCGGGTGAGGAGAAGTTGTTAGAATTTAAAAATTTAACAACAGGCCAGTTGAAAATAGGGGTAGGGGACACTATTTCGCGTTTCTTTTTAATGCCTTATTTAGAGGCGTTTCATACAATGTATCCAAATATCAAATTGCAAATGTTAAATGGAACAACCTCGGAAATTTGTAATTTTATTAAATCTGGTGAGGTTGATATAGGACTTTGTAATTTTCCGATAGAAGATCCGACATTACAATTAACCGCTTGCACAGAGGTTCAAGATATTTTTGTATGCGGTGAGAAGTACAAAACGTTAGCGTCAAAAAGCGTAAGCTTTGAGGATTTGTTAAAGTTTCCACTTATTTTTTTAGAGAAAAAATCAAATTCAAGAAAGTACGTAGAAGATTATTTATTTGCAAGAGGGATACGTATTGAACCTGAGTTTGAGCTTGGTTCGCATGATTTAGTGCTGGAATTTGCACGTAGTAACTTAGGGATTGCCTGTGTAACGAAAGAATTTTCTAAGGATTATTTGCAGCGGGGACTTCTATATGAGCTAACATTAACAGAAAGTATTCCAAGACGAAGCATTGGCATGTGCTATTTGAGAAGCGTACCTTTATCTCGAGCAGCATTGAAATTTGTAGAAATTATTGAGGAAAAGCAGGAGCGTAAACGTCTACATTCAAGAATTAAAAAGTGAGCTTAGCGACTTAACCCGCTAAGCTTTCTTTAATAGTGCCTCTAAAAGAATGTCAACATTGCGTTTATTTTTCATTGTAGGAGAGTACAAATAAGAAAATGTTCGTATAAAATGTTGTTCCTCGAGAGGTAAGATTTTTATATCGTTATTTTTCAATTCGCGCTCAATAACACTAGCAGACAATAATGAAAGTCCAAGCCCCTGTATAACGCTTTCTTTCACACCTTGATTACTGCTAATAGTAAGAAGTGAACGTACTTGAAGCCCGTTTGCTCTAAATAAATGATCTAAATAATAACGTGTGCCAGAACCTTCTTCTCGTGCAACCCAATTTTGCTGCTGCAAGTCAGCAACCGTAATAGTTGACTCCTTTGCGAGAGGGTTATTACTTGCACTGACAATAAATAATTCATCTTGCATAAACGGTTTAATAATAAGTTCATGGTCTTGTGCTTGTCCTTCAATAAGACCGATATCGACTTGTAACAATTTTGTATATTGAATGATTTCTTTCGTATTGCCAATAATAACTTGAAGCTCTAGCTGAGGGAATTGCTGTTGCAAGCTCGCTATGATAGGAGGCAATATATATTCCCCGATGGTAAAGCTAGCACCAATCACAAGTGTACCTTGAATTTCATGGTGATAGGTTAAAATATCTTCCCTTGCTGCCTCGGCAATGGCCATCATTTGCTTAGCACGTTTATACAAAATTTCTCCAGTTGGTGTGATTTGTACAGATTTTGGTGAACGGATAAATAAGGTTGTTTGTAATTCTTGCTCTAAATTTTTAATGTGTAAACTGACACTTGGCTGTGAAATATGAAGTATTTCGGAGGCTTTCGTAAAATTATTGACCTCCACCAGTGTGATGAACGTTCTTAAAGCGTCAAATTGCATATTATTACCCCTATCATTAGAAATATTAATAATTATGATTATATATATGTATTTTACTGATGATTAACTTTCTAATAAAGTAAAATTATCAAGGATGAAAGAAGTGAACAACATGGATAATGGCCAGCATAGGTTAAAAAGTTCCCTGACCCCAGCGTTTATGAAGGGGATATTGTTGACTCTTATTATTGCTTTAGTAGCAAAGTATATTTCGACATTTCCGTTCTTCTCAATATTAGGGCAACTTGTCATTGCCATTATATTAGGTATGGCTTGGAGAGCGGCATTTAAGGTGCAGGATTCTTGGCAAACAGGCATAACATTTTCAAGTAAAAAATTATTACGCTTAGGCATTATTTTTCTAGGTATGCGTTTAAATTTAGCGGATATTTACAATGCTGGAGCAAGCGTTTTTCTTATTGCGTTTATTAATCTGGTATTTGCTTTAGTGGTTGTCTATGGCTTAACGAAGGTATTTCATGTTGATAAGAAGCTAGGCATACTAACAGCTTGTGGCACAGCTATTTGCGGGGCTGCTGCGGTTGTCGCTATTGCTCCTCAAATTAAAGCAAATGAAAAAGAAACAGCAGTGGGCGCAGCGATAGTCGCATTACTAGGGACTGTATTCACATTAGTCTACACGGTGTTATACTCAGTATTTAACTTAACTCCTACTGAATACGGTATTTTTGCGGGAGGCACGCTACATGAAATTGCTCATGTTATTGCAGCAGCCTCAGCTGGTGGAAATGAAGCCGTTGATATGGCAGTTATTGTGAAGCTAACACGTGTCGCATTGCTTGTACCGGTAGCGATAGTCATCGGTATTTTATATCGAAGAATTGATACGGATCAGGAAAAGAAAGGATTTTCACTGTCAATAATTCCGTGGTTTATTCTTGGATTTTTAGCGATGAGTGCTATCAATTCGTTAGGGATTGTACCACCTAGTGTAGCGCAAGCTTTTGTAAATATCGCTTATATTTTAATTGGGATGGCGATGGCTGGACTAGGTTTAAATGTAGAAATTAAAACCTTTAAACAATTAGGCGTAAAAGCATTTATTGCAGGACTTATCGGTTCGGTTTGCTTATCAATAGTTGGCTATGTTTTAGTTATTTTCATGTAATAAAGTATAAAAAAATCCTGCATTTTCGAAAATGCAGGATTTTTTTTAGATAGAATCAGAAGATATTTTAGTTTTTATCCCACTTCTTCGTAAATAGGTGGCGATATGGTTAGTCTAGGCATAATTGCGCCCGACTTCAACTTTGGCTTAATTAGCGTATTGCTTCAATCGAAGAAGCCAATTCAGCTATAACTATTTTGCTACCGATAAGTGGACTGTTTTCAGGTTTTCCTCCCTCAGAGCTTTGTCCAGGACGGTGATGAGCAGCAGCGAATGCATCGCTATCACGCCAAGCTTGGAAATGCTCCTTAGACTCCCAGTACATATTGACGCTCATTTCGTCATAAGTCGGATCATCAGTTGAAACTAATACCTCCACTTTGTGGAAGCCTTCAAACTGCTGTAGCGGTCCCGGTTTTGTAAAGTTCGGTGCCATTTTTGCAGCAAAGCCGGGTTTGACTTGAATACGATTTGTAACAATAATCATGCTTTCCCCCCTAATCATTTTTTAGTTAACTATATGAATGAATTATCAATGATTATCATTCGCAATCAATGATATTTCGCATAGGAAGACATTGTCAATAGAAGAGCAATGTAAATTGCAAATAACTCGATATTTGAAGCGTCACTATAAGAATGAACAGACTCTCTAATCCCTGACATTTAATTGACATAATCCGATGATAATGAAAGCACGAATGAGCTGGTAGCGAGGTGAAAGGGCATGGCAAAAATATTAGTAATAGAAGACGAATATGCAATAAGCCAAGTTTTGAAGGCATATTTGAAAAAGTAGGCTATGATGTTATGCAATGTTTTAATGGCGGTCAGGCATTGGATACATTTCAAGAGGTTCAGCCTGATTTAGTATTACTAGATATCATGTTACCAGAAAAAAACGGTTGGTTAATTTTAAAGGAAATTAGCTATTAACTTTAGTGTGACTACCCCAGTATTTGGCACAACATTAGACGATAGCCAGCTAATTAAATGCCTTACTCTCAAATGAAGAGTATCGTGCTAAATATAAAGGCTATTTAGAAGAGATAGCGACTAATTACTTAATAGAAGAAAACATACAAAATATTTCCCGAAAATTAGCATAGCTATTAACAACGTACCGAAGAGGTCGTTAAAAAATAACCATATCCAAAACTTTTGGGTATGGTTTTGCTTTTTATCGTGCTAAAATTAATCATTCTTTTTTTAGGAGTAATAATATGAATGAACATCAATTTGATAAATATTTACATATTAACACAGTAGGAGAACAATACGGTTTCCCTAAGCTAGCTCATTACCATCGCTATGAACCAACACCGTATGTTGGCTTAGAACAATTATTTTCGGAGTATGAAATGCCTGAAAATCCAGTGTTTATCGATATGGGATGTGGAAAAGGAAGAGTCCCTATTTATGTACATGATAAATTTCATATTCCGACAATAGGGGTAGAAATGGATGCAGGTTTCTGTGCAGAGGCTGAGAATAATAAAAGGGGCTATCTTCAAAAAAAGAGTGCTCAAGCTCCAATTTCCTTTATTCATTCGATAGCGGAGGACTATGCTATTCAGCCAAGCGACACGGTTTTCTTTTTTTTTAATCCGTTTTCAATCAATATTTTCCGTACAGTCATTCATAACATATGGGAGTCTTATGAACAGCATATGCGTGAAATTCATATTATTTTATATTACCCACCATATGATTATTTGCAGTTTTTACATCATGGGACGCCTTTTGAATTAATCCATGAGGTTCATCTTGAAAATGAAACAAATATTAACGAACGCCTCTGTGTGTTTGCATTGAAAAAAGCTTAGAGCTGTAGAAATAACCCAGCTCTAAGCTTTTTTAATAAGATCCGACTATGAAAAATAAAAGAAAATCTTACTCTGATTACTCCCTCTAAGTACTGTATTTCCCTGGGAATAAATAGTTATTGGTAATTTCATCATACTTCGCGAGAACGCTTTAGAGCCTTATATCCCAGGTCTTACAATTTTCAAAAAAGGACTTCTTTCAACGAGATTTTATCGTAAAGAAATAATCAAAAATGATAGTTTTATATTAATGTTCATTTTAAATTAATAGATAATTCTTAAATTACTAATTATACAGAAAAATCACTCTAGACTAAATATAAAGAATGTTTTACAATGTAAAAGGTTTAATTGAATAATATATTGATTTAGTAATAGATAGTTATAAATTGTTGTTTTGGTTATTTTTGTTATTGAGGAAATGCCATGGATTGTTTATAATTATCAGAAATATCTAATATTTGAGAAAACTTAGGGGGAATAAATTATGAGAGAGAACAAAAAGCTTAAAAAGTTTGGCTCGCTTCTAGTTGCATCTTCACTACTTGCAGGCGTTCTAGCTGGCTGTGGTAATGGAGATAGTTCAGGAGGGGGATCATCATCAGGCGGTGGCGGTTCTTCTGACGGTGATACTATTAAAATCGGTGCAAACTTAGAGCTTTCGGGTAATGTAGCCTCCTATGGCTCTTCGATTGGTCTAGGTGCAGACCTTGCAGTGAAAGAAATTAATGATAAAGGCGGAATCGACGGTAAAAAAATTGAGCTGATTAAAGTAGATAACAAGTCTGAAAACTCAGAGGCTACTGCAGCAGCTCTTAAACTAGCAACACAAGATAAAGTAGTAGCAATGCTAGCGCCAGCAACTTCTGGTAATACAGTTGCAACTGTCCAAATCGCAAACGACAATAAAATTCCAATTGTTACGGGTTCTGGTACAGCTCCGAACATTACAGTAAATGATGATGATAGCGTGAATGAGTATGCATTCCGTACATGCTTTATCGATCCATTCCAAGGGATTGTAGCAGCAAACTTCGCTTCTAATGAATTGAAAGCAAAAAATGTAGCTATTTTTGCGGACAACGCATCTGATTATGCGAAAGGTTTAGCAAAATCATTTAAAGAAACAATTACAAAAAATGGTGGGAAAGTTGTAAAGGAAGAAGCGTATGTAGCGAAAGATACTGATTTCCGTACACAATTAACTAATATTAAAGGAGAGAAGCCAGACTTTATTTTTATCCCAGGATACTATGAAGAAGTTGGTTTAATTGTGAAACAAGCGCGTGAAATGGGTATTGATGTACCACTGATGGGGGCTGACGGTTGGGATTCACCAACATTAGTAGAGCTAGCTGGTGCGAAAGCGCTAAATAACACGTACATCACCAACCACTACTCTGCAGAAGACCCAGATCAAAAAATTCAAGACTTCGTAAAGGCGTTTAAAGCAGCGAACAATGATAAAGCACCAGATGCATTCAATGCACTTGGCTATGACACAGTTTACTACATTGCTGATGCTATTAAGCGTGCAGGCTCTACTGATGGAGAAGCTATTAAAAATGCTTTAGCTGACACAAAAGATCTTTCTTTAGTAACAGGTACTTTCACAGTTGACAAAAATCATAACCCAATTAAAACAGCAACAGTTCTTGAATTTAAAGACGGTAAACAAGTGTTCAACTCTAAAGTTAATCCTTAATGTTTTCTAGGCAAGGGGAGGCGGGTAAACACGCCTTCCTTTTTTGTTTATTTTCATTCAGTGAAGACTCCCACCATTGAAGATGGTGAGATGGATGCGGATATGGTTCATTTATAGTGTCCAAGCACCTACTTAAATAGAGGAACTCAGTTTAAGAACGCCACGTCCTGGTGCAACGACTGAGTGACCAACATTACGTTGGCCCAAAGCCTCCCGCGGATGTCACGGATTTTGAAAGGAGTGAATTGTGCGAGCACAATTCAAAATCCGGACGCAATTACGCCAAGGCGAAATTGATAGACCATGAAAAAATTTTTTAAGAGGACACAATTTACTCTATTTTCAATAATAACATGTAGAAGTAAGTCCTATTTTTGCATTTTTCAAAAAATAAAAAAGGAGTGAACGCTCATGGAATGGATACAGCAGCTTGTGAATGGTGTTTCACTAGGTAGTATCTACGCTTTAATAGCGCTAGGGTATACGATGGTATACGGGATTATTAAGCTGATTAACTTTGCCCACGGCGATGTCTTCATGATTGGGGCATTTATTGGCTTTTACGCAATTGCCAAATGGGAGCTTGGCTTCTTTCCAGCCTTATTATTGGCGATGGTGGTCTGTGCAATCTTTGGTGTTTTAATTGAACGTATTGCGTATAAGCGTTTGCGAAATGCCACGCGTATTGCGGCTTTAATTACTGCAATAGGTGTATCACTATTAATCGAATATACAACTATTTTCTTCAGAGGTGCGCAACCGGCAGCATATCCTGAAGTCATTTCTAATAAATCATTTGATGTTTTCGGTGTTCAAATCAGTAGTACATCCATATTAATTTTATCTGTCGCAATTGTACTGATGATTCTTTTACAATTCATCGTACATAAAACAAAAATCGGAAAGGCCATGCGTGCGGTTTCTCATGATGCAGATGCAGCGCGTTTAATGGGCATTAATGTAGATAATACAATTTCAGCGACATTCGCAATTGGTTCAGCTTTAGCGGGTGCAGCGGGTGTTATCTTCGGGGTATATTACACAAAAATTGATCCATTAATGGGGGTTATTCCAGGGGTTAAAGCGTTTATCGCAGCAGTACTTGGTGGTATTGGTATTATTCCTGGTGCCATGGTTGGCGGTATGCTGCTTGGTGTTGTGGAATCATTAGTAAGTGCACTTGGTTTCTCTTTATGGCGAGATGCAGCGGCATTCGTTATTTTAATTTTAATTTTAATCTTTAGACCATCGGGTATCTTTGGTAAAAATGCCCGTGAGAAAGTGTAGGTGAGCGGTAATTATGAAGAAGTCTAAAGTTTTCTGGGGCTATGCAGTATTAGCGCTAGTCATCTATGCAATTGTTCAGGTGCTTATTTCAACGAATGTGCTCAATATTTATTATCAAAATATGTTGATCACAATGTGTATTAACATCATGCTCGCGGTTAGCTTGCACATTGTCATTGGTATTACGGGTCAATTCTCGATTGGGCATGCAGGCTTCCTAGCAGTAGGAGCATATATTTCTGCCATTATTACAACTAAATTAATGCTTCCATTCCCATTAGCAATTTTCTTAGGAGCACTGGCAGCAGCATTAGCAGGTTTAATCGTAGGCATTCCGACATTACGCCTAAAGGGTGACTACTTAGCAATTGCAACGCTAGGTTTTGCGGAAATTATACGTATTATCTTTTTAAATACGGATTATGTTGGTGGCGCAGCAGGGATGCAGGTTAAATATTTATCGAATTGGACTTATGCTTTTATAGGTGTGGTTTTAACAATTCTAGTAATCTCTAATTTTACAAATTCGCGTCATGGACGTGCATGTATTTCGATTCGAGAGGATGAAATTGCGGCAGATGCAATGGGTATTAATACAACCTACTATAAAGTTGTAGCGTTCGCGATTGGTTCCTTCTTTGCTGGTCTTGCAGGTGCCATCTTTGCACATAATTTTTACATTATTCAACCGACAACTTTTGGTTTCTTAAAATCATTTGATATTTTAATCTATGTAGTTCTTGGTGGTTTAGGAAGTCTTTCAGGATCGGTCATAGCGGCGGTTTTCTTAACAGTAGTCTCAGCATATCTAGCAAACTTCCCGGAAACACGGATGATTATTTACAGTTTAGTATTAATCGTCGTAATGCTGTACCGTCCAACAGGATTGATGGGAACAAAGGAAGTTACGGATTTATTTAAGTTTGGTAAAAAAGGAGGTACAAAATAATGACTGGAAACCTTCTTATCAATGTTGAAAACATGGGCATTCAATTCGGTGGTTTAAAGGCGGTACAGGGCGTTAATATGTACCTAAATCAAGGAGAACTAGTAGGTCTTATAGGGCCTAATGGTGCTGGTAAAACAACAAGTTTTAACATGCTTACCGGAGTGTATAAGCCAACTGAGGGCACGATTACATTTGGTGGTTTAAAATTGAACGGGCTTGCACCATATCAAGTAACACAAAAAGGTATTAGTCGTACGTTCCAAAATATTCGTTTATTTAAAGAGCTATCTGTTCTAGATAACGTTAAGGTAGCTAACCATTCGCTTGCAAAGCATTCTATGTGGTCTTCCATTTTTCGCTTGCCGAATCATTTTAAAGGTGAGGCAGAAATGGAACAGCAATCTATTGAGTTTCTAAAAATCTTTGGCTTAGATGTTTATAAGGATGAGCTTGCGAAAAATTTACCTTATGGGATGCAACGCCGATTAGAAATTGCTCGTGCTTTAGCTGCAAATCCTAAGCTACTTTTATTGGATGAGCCAGCAGCGGGAATGAACCCGCAGGAAACGCAAGATTTAATGGAATTAATAGCATTTATCCGTAAAGAATTTGGCTTAACAATTCTTCTAATTGAGCATGATATGAGCTTAGTTATGGGGATTTGTGAACGTATATACGTGCTCGATCACGGTCAATTAATCGCTGATGGAACACCAGAAGAAATCCGCAACAATCCAAAGGTAATTGAAGCTTACCTTGGTGAGGAGGTTATCAGCTAATGCTAAAAGTACAAAATATAGATGTTTTTTACGGTAACATTCAAGCATTAAAGGGCCTCTCTTTAGAAGTAAATGAGGGTGAAATCGTAACGTTAATCGGTGCAAATGGTGCTGGTAAAAGTACATTATTAAAAACATTGTCAGGTTTATTAAAACCAAAGGGAGGCATCATTGAATATGAAGGCTTCTCTATCGCAGGGAAGGCAGCACAGACAATTGTAAAATCGGGCATTTCACATGTTCCAGAGGGGCGCCGTGTTTTTGCCAATATGTCCGTGGAAGAAAACTTAGAGCTTGGAGCATATCTCCGTAACGATAAGGCGGGCATCAAAAAGGATCTAGATCACGTGTATGAACTATTCCCACGTCTGTTGGAACGACGTAAACAGCAATCGGGTACATTATCTGGTGGTGAACAACAGATGCTAGCGATGGGGCGAGCATTAATGGCAAAACCAAAATTATTATTAATGGATGAACCCTCTATGGGGCTTGCGCCACTCATGGTAAAAAATATTTTTAATATTATTGAGCAAGTCAACAAAGAGGGTACAACCGTATTGCTTGTTGAGCAAAATGCCAATATGGCCCTATCAGTAGCAAATCGTGCGTACGTACTTGAAACAGGACGTATAGTATTATCAGGTACAGCAAAAGAACTTCAAGAGAGTGAACAAGTAAAGGCTGCTTATTTAGGTGGCTTATAGAGGGAGAAGGCGTCTCAATTTCCGAGGCGTCTTTTTTTCATGAACGAAAAGAGTGAACAGACGGATAGACCTGTTATAGTGAAGGATAGAAAGACTAAAGCGACGGAAAGAAAGGGCAAAGCGGCGAAATAGCAGTAGCATTCGTCGTTTATTATTTGGTAATGTGGACGAAAGGAGTGATGTTTTATGAAGTATTCAGCACAATATTTTATTGAGAAATTAAATTTAGCAGAGCATCCTGAGGGAGGGTATTATATATCCTCATTTCGAGCAGCTGAGGATATGGCAGTAAGAAATGTTCAGAGACCGATTTATACAAGTATTTATTTCTTACTTCGTTCACAGGATATATCGCATTTGCATCGTTTGAAATCGGACGAGCTTTGGTATTATCATGCTGGTAGTCCGCTAACAGTCCATATGATTTTCCCAGATGGTACATATGAGGCGAGGAAGCTTGGATTAAATGTTGAAGCAGGTGAAGTACCACAAATAGCGGTACCGAAAAATACTATATTTGGCTCATCTGTTGAAGATGCGGATACATTTAGTTTAGTTGGCTGTATGGTTGCACCAGGCTTTGATTTTGAAGACTTCGAATTATTTACACAAGATGAGCTTTTAGCTGACTACCCACAGCACGAGGAAGTTATTCGAAAAATGGCTTACAAGAAAATTTAACTTATTTCGGCAGGTCTTAAATAAGTTAAAGCTTCGAACGCGATGATGCCAAGGCATAATTGATTAAAAGAAAAGTAGCCGTCTCAAAATTGTTGAGACGGCCTTTCTATTTACCACAAAATAGTTTCAGGATAATTAGCTTTAATTTCAATTTCATGTAACAATTTTTTGTAGTAATCGCAGCTAATATGTGTTCCTTTTAACCGCTTATTACTTCGAGTTGACAGCACAATTCTATCCCTTTGACTGCTTTATTTTGGTGTGTAATTAAGTAGTCTGAATAGTTCTGTTCGTTCTTTTTCCGTTAAATCGCGCCACTGTCCAACTTTTAAATTGCCAAGCTTAATGTTCATAATACGAATGCGTTGTAGACGCTTAACGGAATATCCAAGTGCCGAACACATACGACGTATTTGACGATTTAAGCCTTGCTCTAAAATGATTTTAAAGACTTTATCAGATATTTTTTCAACATGACAAGGTAGGGTTGTAGTATCTAAAATATCTACACCAGCTCCCATTTTTTTGATAAATTGCTCTGTAATAGGTTTATCAACTTGCACGATATATTCTTTTTCGTGATGGTTTTCTGCACGTAAAATTTTATTGACGATGTCACCATCATTTGTCAGTAATAATAGCCCTTCTGACTCTTTATCTAGTCGTCCAATATGAAAAATGCGAAGAGGATGATTGACAAAATCAACGACATTTCCTTTAATATGACGTTCTGTTGTACTTGTGATTCCTACTGGTTTGTTTAAGGCAATATATACTAGCTGTTCTTCTTTCTTTACCTCTTTTCCATCAACACAAACCATATCACCAGCTTCTACTTGACTGCCGACTGTAGCAAGTTCACCATTAATTGTTACTTTACCTTCTGCTACCCATTTATCCGCACCGCGACGAGATACGATGCCTGTTTCACTCAAATATTTATTAATCCGCATACTGTTCTCCTATACTTTATATTATTTTTAAGTATACATTATAGTTGGTCACACCGTGAATCCTAGAAGCTTTTCTAGCAAATATAACTCACTCCAGGAAAACAATTTTCGTAGGTCTTCTCGTCACTCGTACAACCTCCTTTTAGTATTAATTAAAAAATTTAAAAAAGTTGAAATTATTTTTCGTTTCTGACAATATATTGTGTAAGAGGGTATCTATGAAAATATTGTTATTTCGATAAAAAATGACGATATTTGTAGATTATTTTCTCATCACTTTGTGTAAAGGGGAGAAGTAAAATGGTTTATGCGTTTCCGAACACTGAAGGGTCGGTAGTTCAATTCAAAGAGAAATATGATAATTACATTGGTGGGGAATGGACACCTCCAATGAAAGGACAATACTTTGACAATGTTACACCCGTTACTGGACAAGTTTTTACACAAGTAGCTCGTTCTTCTGCTGAGGATATTGAACTTGCACTTGATGCAGCGCATGCCGCAAAAAATGCATGGGGAAAAACATCCGCAACAGAGCGTGCAAACATTTTACTTAAAATTGCGGACCGCATAGAACAAAACCTTGAAAAGCTAGCCGTTGCCGAAACATGGGATAACGGAAAAGCGGTACGTGAGACATTAAATGCAGATATCCCTCTTGCAATTGATCATTTCCGTTATTTTGCGGGGGCTTTACGTGCACAAGAAGGCTCAGTAAGCCAAATCGATAATGATACTGTCGCTTATCATTTCCATGAGCCAATTGGGGTAGTAGGTCAAATTATCCCTTGGAACTTCCCGTTATTAATGGCTGTTTGGAAACTAGCACCTGCACTTGCAGCTGGGAACTGTGTAGTGTTAAAACCTGCAGAGCAAACACCAATTTCAATAATGTTGCTCGTAGAATTAATAGAAGATTTATTGCCATCAGGTGTACTAAATGTTGTTAATGGCTTTGGCTTAGAGGCAGGAAAGCCGCTAGCGTCAAATCCACGCATCGGTAAAATTGCTTTTACTGGTGAGACAACGACAGGTCGCTTAATTATGCAATATGCTTCACAAAACCTTATTCCAGTTACATTAGAATTGGGTGGCAAATCGCCAAACATTTTCTTTGAGGATATTATGGATGAAGATGATGCCTTTTTAGATAAAGCAGTTGAGGGCTTTGTATTATTCGCATTAAACCAAGGTGAAGTATGTACATGTCCTTCTCGTGCATTAATTCAAGAATCTATTTACGATAAATTTATGGAGCGTGTCCTACAGCGTGTTGAAGCGATTAAAGTTGGGAATCCGCTTGATCCGAATACGATGATGGGTGCGCAAGCTTCAAGTGAGCAAATGGAAAAAATCCTTTCTTACTTAGATATTGGTAAGCAAGAAGGTGCCGAATGTCTAATTGGAGGAGAGAAAAATAATGTAGGATCAGGTTTTGAAAATGGATACTACATTAAGCCAACTGTCTTCAAAGGACACAATAAAATGCGTATTTTCCAAGAAGAAATCTTCGGGCCAGTTGTAGCTGTAACAACATTTAAAACAAAAGAAGAAGCATTAGAAATTGCGAATGACACATTGTACGGTTTAGGTGCAGGTGTATGGACACGTGATATGAATACAGCTTATCGCTTCGGTCGTGGTATTGAAGCAGGACGTGTTTGGACAAACTGCTACCATGCTTATCCTGCGCATGCTGCGTTTGGTGGCTATAAAATGTCGGGTGTTGGTCGTGAAAACCATAAGATGATGTTATCTCACTATCAACAAACGAAAAACCTTTTAGTTAGCTACAGCGAAAACAAACTTGGTTTCTTCTAATCAATAGGGAGGTGCATGAGCGTGGTCGAGCGTGTTATTGCAACAGAAGAAGCGCTAGCACTAATCGGATTATTGAAAGAAAAGCATGGACCCGTTATATTTCATCAATCAGGTGGATGTTGCGACGGCTCTTCACCAATGTGTTATCCAGAGGGTGACTTACTATTAGGTGATCAAGATGTTTGTCTAGGAGAGATCGGTGGTACTCCCTTCTACATGCATAAAAATCAATATGACTATTGGAAGCATACACAAATAATCTTGGACGTTGTCGATGGTAGAGGTGGAATGTTTTCGCTTGAAGGTGTTGAAGGTAAACGATTCTTAACAAGATCAAGAGCCTTTTCAGCAGAGGAGTTAAAGGAATTAGGGTTAATTTAACGATTTTAGAGACAGCGGCAAAAAATATTGTCGCTGTTTTTCTATGTTATTTTTTCTGGGAGAATGTATGTAAGGCTATATTTCTTGGGGAGTTCGTAATATCAAAACTGAGACCCTGGAACGAGCGAAGCGGCGCATCGGACGCCCCAAGGGGAGCGCCCGGATGGAACTTGCGATGAGTCAAAATGGATGAATCCTTTTTTGTTTTATTACGTAAATATGGAAAAGGAGCGTGTTAAACATGGACTTTGTTATGATTGAAAATCGATTTACAAATACGGTGGAGGATGTCTCAAAGGCTGTTGGTCGGATGGTAGATCGTAAAATTGTGTTAGCCATTGCTAGCAAATATGTTGCATCTGGGGAACTTTTTGATTCCGTTAAATATAAAGAAGTATTACAAGAAATGAAGACGCAAACGTCATGGACATCTCCGTTAAGAACAGCGGTAGGTTATAGTATTGCTGCGAATTTGATGGAGCAGGAGGATACAGAACAAGCGGTGAAAAATTTACTAAACAACGTTAATATAATGAAGGAAGTAAAATTTAGAAGTGGGAATTTTAGTTTTATCGGTGCGCAGTTTTTAACTGAAGAGGCAAGTGAGAAACGTGCACATGCACAGGCAGCACGCGCATTATTTGATGCAATCCGTAAACATCATAAGTTTTTAACGTCATACGATGATATTCCTTATGCAGTATTATTAAGTAGCCCATCTGATGATGCTGAACTACGTGCGGAAACAATGAATCGTTATTATAAAGAATTACGTACATATAATTTTAATGCGGGCAATGAGCTTCAATGGCTATCACAAGTACTGACTTTCTTATCACCTCAATATGATAATAAACTAGTGTCAAATGTTGCGACAATCCGTGACACACTAAAGAATCAGGATGTAAAGGTCAAGACGATGCACTATCCATTACTGGGCTTTTTAGCAATCCTCGAAGTGAATCAAGTGCAGCTACAACAGATTGGTGATTTATATCATGAGTTAAAGGGTATGAAACTTTTAAAATGGCATCGTGAATTTGTGTTATTTATGGCTATCCAAATTGCAATTTATAATATTGCGCAGGTGCAACAATCCTTATCGATGACGATCACGTCATCTATTGAATTATTGATTCAAGCACAGCAAGCAGCAATGTTTGCCGCGGTTAGTGCAGCAGCTGTAGCATCAAGCTCTTCGTGATAAAATAAAGAAGAACTTGATTTTTGGAGGTGCATTTGAAGGATGAAGGAAACAAAACTTTGGATTAATGGCCAGTGGCAGAACGCAGAGGTAACATATGAGTTGAAATCACCCTATAGTGGTGAAGTTATTGCAAAGGTAGCTAAGGCGTCAATTTCTGACGTTGAGCAAGCAATAGAAGGTGCACAGGAGGCATTCCAAACGTTTAAAAAGACAACAGCCTACGAACGTGCCGAAATATTATATAGAGTGGTCGACATTATGCGCCAGCGTAAAGAGGAATTAGCTGAAATATTGGCTTTAGAGGCAAGTAAGCCAATATCAGCAGGTTTAACTGAAATAGAACGCACAATAGCAACCTATCAATTTGCCGCAGAGGGAGCTAAGCAAGCGAAGGGTGAAACGGTACCGATGGATGCTGCACCTGGAGCAGGGGATCGTATTGGCTGGACAAAACGAGAACCTCTAGGTGTAATTTCAGCCATTACACCATTTAATTTTCCGTTTAATTTAGTTGCACATAAATTAGGTCCTGCTTTTGCAGTTGGAAATACTGTCGTGTTAAAACCAGCAAATCAAACACCATTAAGTGCTATAATGTTGGCTGAAATATTTAAGGAAGCGGGTTTACCTGATGGTGCGCTACAGATTGTTACCGGTAGTGGTGGTGAGCTTAGTGATACGCTTGTGACACATCCATACGTGAAAAAGGTGACATTCACGGGAAGTGGTAAGGTTGGTTTAGGTATTAAAGAAAAAGTAGGCTTGCGTAAAGTCACTTTAGAGCTCGGCTCCAATGCTGCATTAATTGTCGAGCCATCGACACCAATTGATAAAATTATTTCGCGTTGTGTCGGTGGAGCATTTAATTTTGCTGGGCAAGTTTGTATCTCTTTACAACGTATTTATGTACACGCATCTATTATTGATGAATTTACAAAGGCGTTTGTAGCTGAGACAGAGAAATTGGTTGTAGGTGATCCACTAGATATAAATACTGATGTTAGTGCAATGATTAATCCAAAAGAAGTTGAACGTATTTGTCAATGGATTGAGGAAGCAAAGTCACAAGGTGCGGTAGTTGCAACAGGAGGAACATTTACGGAACGTACTTTAACGCCAACTGTTATGACGAATGTGACGGCGGATATGAAAGTTGTTTGTCAGGAAACATTCGCACCAATCGTCTCAATTGTTTCATATGAAACATTAGACGACGCTATTCGACTAGTGAATGAGTCGGAACTTGGCTTAAATGCTGGGATTTATACGAATGTGTTACCTGATGCATTGCGTGCAGCAGATGAAATACAGGCAGGTGCTGTTATTATTAATGATATTCCGACATTTAGAATTGATAATATGCCATACGGTGGCGTGAAAATGAGTGGCTACGGACGCGAAGGCATTAAGTGGGCAATCGAGGAAATGACAGATATGAAATTTATTACGATGAAGAAATCGTTCTAATTTGCATCAACTCTTTTTCTGCGATACGATGACGAAAGAACATTCATGAAGGGAAGTTGCAAGAACTATGACAAACAACGCAATACCGATGGGTCAGTCACGTACTGTTCAAACGCGTCTCGTATTACCGCCAGATACAAATAATCACAACTCCATTTTCGGTGGAAGAGTGTTAGCTTATATTGATGAAATTGCTGCTATTACAGCAATGAAGCATGCAAAAGGGCATGTTGTTACAGCCTCTATTGATTCGGTTGATTTTTTATCGGCAGCACATGTTGGGGATATTTTAGAGATTGAAAGTATTGTTTCGTCAACTGGGCGTTCTTCAATGGAAGTGTACGTTCGAGTTGTTTCGCGAAATATTGAAACTCGTGAGGAAAAATTAACTACGGAATCTTTTGTAACGATGGTTGCAGTAGATGATGACGGAAAACCTAAGCCAGTTCCTGCAATTTATCCTGAAACAGATGCTGAAAAACGTCTGTTTGAAACCGGTCCTGCAAGACGGGAACATCGTAAACAAAAGCGGGAATTACCACATTAAAAAATAAAAAGGGAAATTGACGTATACTGTCAGTTTCCCTTTTTCGTGCTTACATTTTTAACTCATTTACTACATTAATAAGTGAATCGGAAGAAGAGGAAACTAGTGTAGCCCCTTGTGACAGTTCAGTAATCAAGTTAGAGATTGCTGAAATATCTCTTGATGTATTTACATACTGCTGTTGAATACCGGAAACAGCATCGGCGATATCATTAAATGATTTAGATAAACTGTTTTGTGTATCTACGCTATGTTGAATCTTTTGATCAACGTTAATTACTGAATTCGACATAGTTGTTATATTACTTTCTGTCTCTTTAATGAGATGAGAAACATTTTGTACAGCATTTTTTGTTTCTTCTGCAAGCTTCCGGACTTCCTCTGCTACAACAGCAAAACCTTTACCATGCTCACCTGCACGAGCTGCTTCAATAGAAGCATTCAATGCTAATAAGTTAGTTTGATCGGCAATTCCTGTAACTAGCCCTACAATTTCTGATATTTTTTGAGAAGATGTGCGTAACTGGTTCATCGTAACTTCGAGACTGTTTACACTTTGCAAAATAACCTGTATTAAATCATTTTGATCTTGTAGCTGCTGCTGTCCACGTCTGGATTTTTCCTGTGTATCAGCAACGAAGGTTAATCCTTGTTTAGTAGCTACTGCGATATCGTCCGTTTGAGAAGAAATGACTAATAAAGAAGCTGCTGTTTCTTCACTAATCCCATTGAGTTCCTCTGCCGTTTTTTGAATGGTAGTAACAAGTGCATGTTTTGTGTCATCAGCTGCTGAGCGAATGCGTTCCTCTTCTCTTTCATAGGCTTCGATTACAAGCTGTTGCTCGAAGTTAATGATTTTGCAGAAGGCATTGATAGCACGTATTGCATCATGTTTCGATATATCTAAATCATTTGTAAAGCGTGTAAATGTCGTTGTTAATGACTGGAATGAGGCGATATACCACTTCGATTGTAGACCAATTCGAACATGGGTTTCAGCAATGGCCTTCCGTTCATCAATATAAGAGTTATTAATATGACTTTCGAAAATATCACTCAAATGCTTATGTAAAGTAACTTTTAAACGATCGATTTGTGACGTTCTGTTTATAATGTCTAACAAATCTTGGCTCAAACTAATAGCTGCATAAAATTGATCCACCATTTCAGGGACTAAATCCTTAGCTAAAGGCTGTAGTTGTTTAATGATGGCTAAATCCTCAATTGTTAAATCTAGAAGCTGCAACTGTTTTTGAAGTCTTGGATGGTTTGATACATCCAATTGTACATCGTTCTCATAATTTTCAGGTGCTAATGTAATTGAGTAGCTAGAATCGTTCTTTTTTGTAAACCAACTCATTGTTGTTTGCTCCATTCTTTATAAATGCATAGTTAGTATATAAAAAATCGAATTGCTTAGTTTGTTAATTTTTCGAAATATATGGTATTTAGTCTATTCTACTATTTTTTGTAGTAAATTTGGTTAAAATTTTAGTTTATTTCTTAATTTTTTTATAGGCATTATAGAGGATTGTCGATTAAAAGTCATGAAATAGACTATTAAAAAGGTAATAGGTAAATTGAATTTGAAATAGGAAACCTGTAAAATACGAACTGTTTAGATTGAACGTAACAATAGTTTTGAGGAGGTATTAATTATGGAGAAGAAGCGTTTCAAATTTGTCATTCCGGTTATGGTAATTGTAGCAATTGGATCGGTTTACATGTTACGAAACTACTATGCTGAAGTACCCGACTTAGATCAACTATTAATTACTATTAGTGCAACATTAGTATCTGGGGTACTCGCATACTTTTTATTTCCACAACAAGGCGAAGATAAAATTGATGATCGTGGTCCTTACTGACTGTAAAAAGGCACCTTAGAAAAACTCTAAGGTGCCTTTAGCGTTCCGCTCCGAGTGGACGGCATTTTTCGTCATCTGTGAGGATGATCCTAAAGGAATTATTATAGCAATAAACTTTCGCTTTTAAGGTTTAAATAAACTGAACCAGCCTTTAAGCTTAAAGACTGCCAGCATAAATAAAGCGATAAAAATCATAATTCCGAGTACGATAAAGTAGCTAAATCTTCCATGTAACTCTGGCATATATTCAAAATTCATTCCATAAACACCAGCAATAAATGTTAGAGGAATAAAGATTGTTGAAACAATTGTTAAGGTCATCATGATGCCATTCATGCGACTAGAGCTCATCGCCATATAGCTATCACGCATATCAGCAGTGAGCTCACGGTTTGATTCGATCATTTCTGATAGTTTAAGCAGATGATCGTAAATATCTCCGAAATAAGCTCGTTCTGATTTCTTAAGTGAGAATCGGTAAGAGTTAAGGATGCGATATAATAGATCACGCATCGGTAAAATGGTGCGTCGTAGATCAAGCAAATCACTACGGAATTCAAACACGATTTTCATAGCGTTGAGGTTGCTTTGATAGGTAAGCTCATCTTCTAGTGCATTTAAATGATCCTCAATCTTATAGACAAGTGGGAAATAGCTATCAACGATTTTATCGATTACCTGGTATGTTAAATATATTGTGCCACGTTCCCAATTCTTTGGCTGCTTTTCTAACATCATTTGTACTCGATCTATTTCCGGTGCTACGTTTTTATGAAATGTAACAATAAATTTATTAGAAACAAAAATGTTTACTTCCTCGGCTGTTAGTTCTTCATTAACTCTTTGGATAACAAAGAAATGAAAATCATCATAAAAATCGAGCTTTGGCCGCTGTAAACGCATTAAACAATCTTCTATAGCGAGTGGATGGAAATGAAAAAATGTATCTAAAAGTAGTTCTTCTTCATCGGTCGGACAATTAAAATCGACCCAGTACCATTCAAATTCGTTTTTGTGTATATCTTCAAGTGGAAAATCTTTTATAAGCTTTTGGTCTTTTGTAATTCCAATTGTACGTATCACAGCATTCACCTCAATTCTGTTAATTCTATCCTAACAGGTGTATATATCTTCACAAAAAACTTTCTTTATAACATATCCAACCACCAAATAAAGTAGTCGCAAAGAATCTAGATGGTTTTGTAAAGCCTGCCTGCTGTAGTAGTGATAAAATGTCCTCTTCAGGCATAAAAGAAAGAGAACGGATGGATATCTCCATCTCCGCTACGTCTGATGGTGTTAGCTTTGTATGTTGTAGCCAATAAGCACGCCATAAATCAAATTGTAGCTCAGTTTCTAAGGAACCGGGTCGCCCGTATTTTGAGACGAGGACAAATGGGGCACCAGGCTTTAAATTATTCGCTATTTCTTTTAATGTTGCAAGCTTCTCTTGATCATCTTGTATAAAGTGAAGCACTAATACACAGCTTGCTGCATCAAACTTCACTGTAGGTAGCTTAGTTTCCAGTATAGTTCCTTGATATAAAGAAATATTATTAGGTAGGGACTTTAAACGTTCACCTGCTATTTGTAGCATCGCTTCTGACGGATCTATGCCAACAAATGACCAATGAGGTCTTTCCTCAGCGAGCTGTAAAATTTCATTGCCGCTTCCGGAACCAACTACTAAAAATTCAGCTTTTTCATGTAACGCAGATTGGAAAAAGGTTTGTGTTAAACGTAGCATTGCATCATAGCTAGGTAGCGTGCGACGAATACCTTTTTCATATTCGTTTGCAAGTTTGTCATTAAATTCCATCGAGTATCACATGCCTTTCAAAAAAATTTAAAAATGCAATTTATATTTGAAACTATTTAAGGAACAGGTCCGTAAATAGTAGTACATAAAATAAAAAATTAAATGGAAGGGTTGATATAAATGGAAACAAAATGGTCTAAGGTAATCATACACGCAAGTGCGTTTTTTGCGCCATGGTTAGTACCAATTATATTTTTCTTAATTAGCTCGGATGAAGAGGTAAAGAGTATTTCTGTGCAAGCATTATTGTTCCAAGTTGTCATGGTGGTATTACTTACAATTTCGGGTATTTTAAGCTTCCTGCTTATTGGTATACCGTTCTTGATTGTTTTTGGTATTATGTATTTTATTGCGCCGATAATCGGTATTGTGAAGGCTCTATCTGATGAGTCTTGGCGTTATCCAATTGTTGGTCGATGGGTATAATTTTTATAGACGCAAGTATATGCTAATTGCATATGCTTGCGTTTTTTCTATTGCTGAAAAGGGTATCTTATAGCTAAGGGCTGGACACTTTAATTTTTCTGTGTGCGAATTAATTGCAATTATTTTCAAGCGTTTTGTATAATATACTCAAAGAAAGTCAAAGATAGTCAAAGTCAGTGAAGTAAGCGAGGTGTATTCCTAAAATGCGTAATATATCAGACATCATAGAAGGCTACTTAAAGCAAGTACTTGAATTAGGTGGAGAAGGGCATATTGAAATAAAACGTAGTGAAATTGCAGATAAATTTCAATGCGTGCCCTCACAAATAAATTATGTAATTAATACAAGATTTACTGCCGAACGAGGTTACCTTGTTGAAAGCAAACGTGGTGGTGGTGGATACATTCGAATTTTACGTGTCCGCGCGAATTCACAAATTGATCTAATCGACGATGTCCTCAGGCAAATAGAAGGTGGGGCTTCGCAAATAATGGCAGAAGATTTAGTTTATCGACTAATTGATGAGCAGGTAATTTCAAAGCGAGAAGCGAAAATAATGTTAGCAGCAGTTGATCGCTCAACTATCGATTTGCAACTCCCGTTACGGGATAACATTCGAGCAAAAATTTTAAGAGCGATGTTAACAACGATTAAATATGAACAGCAAAAATAAAAGAGGTGATGGAAATGATATGCGAACATTGTAAGCAGCGTAATGCGACAGTTACCGTAACACAAGTTCAAAGTGGTCAAAAGGTGGAGCACCATTATTGTGACGTCTGCGCCTCGCAGTTCAATCCATTTCATGCTGAATTTAAGCAAGAGCCAATATCTATTCAACAGCTATTATCCAATTGGTTTGGCTCCCCAACATGGCAGCAACAACAAGTGGGTGAAAAACAGCAGGCACCACCACAACCGCAAACATGTCCACAATGTGGATTTTCGTATAAACAATTTTTAAAAGAAGGTAAATTTGGATGCCCTAGCTGCTATGACACCTTTGGCGAGCACTTACCGAAGCTCTTTAACCGTATACAGGCTGGACCTCAACATATAGGGAAAATGCCCGGTGCTCGAAATAATGTTTATGTCATTAAAAAGCAAATCGAAGACATTCGTAAACGTATGAAGGCTGCTGTAGATGAAGAACAATTTGAAGAGGCAGCAAAGCTTCGTGATGAAGCGAAGGAACTTGAGAAGCAGCTACAATTTGAAGGTGGTGATGTGTCGTGATGATTGAGTCGTTTTTAGAACGTGCTACACCAATATGGATGTGTGTAGAGGACGATTATTCAGATATTGTCATAAGTACACGCATCCGCCTTGCTCGAAATTTAGATGGTTATCGTTTTCCGTTAGCCTTTACAGAAGATGAAGCATTACAGGTGGAACAGGCAGTTACACATGCAATCAAGGATAGTACAGAACTTCGAGAAAATTATTCATATTTTGCTATTAAAGACTTAACGTCTTTACAGCGTCAAATACTTGTGGAAAAGCACCTGATTAGTCCTCAGCTTGCAAAAAAAGAGCGAGTTGGCTCCATGCTCTTATCTGATGACGAATCAACTAGCATTATGGTGAACGAAGAAGACCATTTACGCATTCAATGTATGACAGCGAGTTTTCAACTTCAAAAGGCATACGAGCAGGCCAATAAAATTGATCGTACCTTAGAGAAAGCTTTGCCTTACGCATTTCGAGATACATTTGGTTATTTAACAAGTTGTCCAACAAATATTGGTACTGGTTTACGAGCATCCGTCATGATGCACCTGCCAGCCCTTACGCTTACGGGTCAGATGAATCAAATCATTAATGCAATGACACGATTAGGCATGACGGTAAGAGGGATATATGGGGAGGGTAGCGAAAATATAGGGAATGTTTACCAAGTGTCAAATCAGATTACACTAGGGAAAACAGAGGATGATATTTTAGCGGATATCCAAAGTGTCGCTGAAAAAATAATTCAAAAAGAACGGCATGCAAGAGGTAAGTTAATGGAAAAAGCAGAGCTTGCCTTAGAAGACCGTGTATACCGTGCTTTAGGGACATTAACACATGCTCGAATTTTAACGAGTGAGGAAGCTGCTACCTGTCTATCTAATGTTCGTTTAGGGGTAGATTTACAGTTAATTAAAGGTATTAAAGCGACTAAATTAAACGAATGTGTAGTAAGTATGCAACCTGGATTTTTACAGAATTACGCAGGTGACGTTTTGCCACCTACGGAGCGAGATCGCGTACGAGCTGAAATGCTTCGTGAGGCACTATCTCGAGAAAATATGAGTAAGCCTATTATTCGGGGAAAAGGAGAGGATTCATTTGATGTTTAATCGTTTTACACAACGCGCGCAAAAAGTATTACAGCTTGCACAAGAGGAAGCAATTCGTTGGAAACACGAATCAATTGGAACAGAGCATATTCTATTAGGGCTTATCCGTGAAGGTGGCGGTATTGCTGCAAAAGCATTAGAAGCCATTGATATTAGTCCTCAAATGATTGAATCAGGTATTGAGGAGCTTGTAGGGAAAGGTAAAGAGGATGTTGGTCCAATTGTCCACTACACACCTCGAGCTAAAAAGGTAATTGAACTATCGGTCGATGAATCACGTAAATTAGGTCATTCCTATATCGGCACAGAGCATTTATTATTAGCACTTATTCGTGAAGGTGAAGGTATAGCGGCCCGTGTATTAAATAATGCTGGAGTCGGATTGAATAAGGCTCGTCAGCAAGTGCTATTGTTATTAGGCAATAACGATAATGCTCAATCTGGTCAACAAGCTGCACAGGCTGCTAATACACCAACACTAGATAGCCTTGCGCGTGATTTAACGCAAATCGCTCGTGAAGGCACTTTAGATCCAGTTATTGGTCGAAGTAAAGAAATTACACGTGTTATTGAAGTTCTGTCACGTCGTACAAAAAATAACCCTGTATTAATCGGGGAGCCTGGTGTTGGTAAAACAGCGATTGCTGAAGGTTTAGCACAGCAAATTATTAATAATGAAGTGCCAGAAATTCTTCGTGATAAACGTGTTATGACACTTGATATGGGGACAGTTGTTGCTGGAACGAAATATCGTGGTGAATTTGAGGACCGTTTGAAAAAAGTAATGGATGAAATTCGCCAAGCGGGTAATGTTATTTTATTCATCGATGAATTGCATACATTGATCGGTGCAGGTGGTGCAGAAGGTGCCATTGATGCATCAAATATTTTAAAACCATCTTTAGCACGTGGCGAGCTTCAATGTATTGGTGCAACGACACTAGATGAGTATCGCAAATATATTGAGAAGGATGCGGCATTAGAGCGTCGTTTCCAACCAATTCAAGTTGATGAGCCAACTGTAGAAGAAGCGATTCAAATTATTCAAGGCTTACGTGATCGTTATGAAGCACATCACCGTGTGAAAATCACAGATGAAGCAATTGAAGCGGCAGCAAAAATGAGTGACCGATATATTTCTGATCGTTTCTTACCAGATAAGGCGATTGACTTAATCGATGAAGCGGGTTCTAAAGTACGTTTACGTTCATTTGCAGTGCCACCAAACTTAAAGGCACTAGAAGATAAGCTTGAAAATGTGCGCTCTGAAAAGAATGCAGCTGTCTCAGGTCAAGAGTTTGAGAAGGCAGCGTCATTAAGAGATACGGAGCAAAAGCTAAAAGATGAAATTGAAACTACGAGAAAAAATTGGAAGGAAGAACAGGGTAAAGCCGAGTCAAAAGTTACAGTGGATGATGTAGCAGCGGTAGTATCTATGTGGACTGGAATTCCAGTATCGAAAATTGCTTCAGAAGAATCTTCTAAGTTATTACAGCTTGAAGAAGAGTTACACAAACGAGTTGTAGGTCAAGGAGAAGCAGTAGAGGCAATTTCTCGCGCAATTCGTCGTGCAAGAGCTGGTTTGAAAGATCCGAAACGACCAATTGGCTCATTTATTTTCTTAGGCCCTACTGGGGTTGGTAAAACAGAGCTTGCTAGAGCACTAGCTGAGGTTATGTTTGGTGATGAGGACGCAATGATTCGCGTTGATATGTCTGAGTACATGGAAAAACATTCGACTTCACGTTTAGTTGGTTCACCTCCAGGCTATGTAGGCTTTGATGATGGTGGTCAACTAACAGAAAAGGTTCGTCGTAAACCGTATTCAGTAGTATTACTAGATGAAATTGAGAAGGCTCATCCAGATGTTTTCAATATCTTACTTCAAGTACTTGAAGATGGCCGTTTAACAGATTCTAAAGGTCGAGTGGTAGATTTCCGTAACACAGTTGTTATTATGACATCAAACGTTGGTGCAGATGCTTTAAAATATCAGAAAAACCTTGGCTTTAATGTAGGTGGTACTGATACGAAGTATAAAGATATGAAGGGTACAATGCTCGAGGAATTGAAAAAAGCATTCCGCCCAGAGTTCTTAAACCGTATCGATGAAATGATCGTCTTCCACTCACTAGAAAAAGAGCATTTAAAAGAAATCGTAGCGATGATGGCGAATGCTTTAACAAAACGTCTGAAAGAGCAAGACATCTCATTAGAGTTAACGGATTCGGCTCTAGAGAAAATTGCAGAGGAAGGATACGACCCTCAATATGGCGCTCGTCCACTGCGTCGTTCATTGCAAAAACAAGTAGAAGACCGTTTATCGGAAGAACTGCTGAAAGGCAATGTAGAGAAGGGCAATCAAGTTATCATTGATTACGTAAATGATGAGTTTGTTGTGAAGAAAAAAGAGGAAGTTTCTACTTCTAAATAATCTTCTTCAGTGGGGGGCCTCTTCATCCCCCACGAATTATTAGTCTTCAGATGAATTTCTGCCCGTTAAATGTTTATTTGAAAAGGACAGCAAGGCTTTAAGTGCCAAGCTGTCTTTTTTTATGTACAATAATAGATATAAGAACAAATATTCGAGGTGGATGCAATTTGGCAAAGAAAAAAACAAAATTTGTATGCTCAAGCTGTGGCTATGAATCCGCAAAATGGATGGGAAGATGTCCAGGGTGTGGAGAATGGAATAAGATGGTTGAAGAGGTGGAGGTCGTAGCGAAAGGGCCACGTGGGGCATTTCAACACTCTGCTACAGTTACCCAAAAGGCTCTCCCTATTATGCAAATTGAAGCTGCTGAGGAATCACGAGTTGCAACAGAAATGGGTGAGCTTAACCGAGTGTTAGGTGGAGGCATCGTGCCAGGTTCTCTCGTGTTGATTGGGGGAGACCCCGGGATTGGAAAGTCGACGTTGTTATTACAAGTATCTGCGTTGCTTTCGAATAAAGGGCATCGTGTGCTCTATATTTCTGGTGAGGAATCCATCCGTCAAACAAAGCTACGCGCAGAACGTTTAGGGGTGGTATCGCAAGAGCTTTATATATATTCTGAGACGAATTTAGAGTTTTTAAATCAGACCATTGACGATGTAAAGCCAAAGTTTGTTATTGTCGATTCTATTCAAACTGTTTTTCATCCTGAAGTGACGAGTGCACCTGGTAGTGTATCACAAGTGCGTGAATGTACAGCAGAACTTATGCGAATTGCAAAAACAAAGGGAATTGCAATTTTTTTAGTCGGACATGTAACAAAAGAAGGACAAATTGCAGGGCCACGTATTTTAGAGCATATGGTTGATACAGTATTGTATTTTGAAGGGGAAAGACATCATAATCACCGTATTTTACGTAGCCAAAAAAACCGTTTTGGCTCTACGAATGAAATTGCTATCTTTGAAATGCTCCAGGGTGGCTTAAAGGAAGTGTTAAACCCGTCTGAGTTGTTCTTACAGGAGCGTTCACAGGGTGCGGCAGGGTCAACAATCGTAGCCTCAATGGAAGGTACACGGCCAATCCTAGTTGAAATTCAGTCACTTGTTACACCAACAAGCTTTAATTATCCGAAACGAATGGCAACAGGTGTTGATCAAAACCGTGTGCAACTACTTATGGCAGTCCTTGAAAAGAGAATGGGCCTCATGTTACAGGCTCAGGATGCATATATTAAAGTTGCTGGCGGCGTAAAACTTGATGAGCCTGCAATTGATTTAGCCGTGTTGACAAGCATCGTTTCGAGTTTTAAGGATCAAGCTGTCAGAGCAACGGATTGCTTGATTGGGGAAGTAGGTTTGACAGGTGAGGTGCGTCGTGTATCTCGTATTGAACAACGTGTGATTGAGGCAGCAAAGCTCGGATTTAAACGGGCCTTCATACCGGCTTCGAATATCGGTGGATGGGATTTTCCACAAGGTATTGAGATAGTTGGTGTGGAAACAATAAAGGATGCATTGAATGCTTGCTTTAGAGAGCTATAAATAAGCTTGTGCATGTTGGATAATGTTCTGACATGCACTTTTAATTTATTTCAGCCTCCGGCGGATGTCACGGAAATCGGTAAGGAGTTCTCTGTGCATGCACAAAGCCGATTCCGGTCGCAATAATACCGAAGCATAATTGATTTGCAAGCTTTTGTAATTCATAGATAGAAGGTAGGAAACTCTAAGAGGGGAAACGGCGTCTAAAATAACGTCTGTGAAAAGGCTTATGTAATGCCTGGCGGATGTCAAAGGAGAAATTTAGAATTTTTAGTGTAAAGAATTTCAGTAATTGATTTTCCTCCTTCATTAGAATCGAAATGATCGATCAAAAGCAGAGATTTTAATGATACTTGATGGGTTCATAAAAGATTTTCTACAGTAAACTATGTATAATTATATATTAAAAATGGGAGGTGACAGTTTATGAAAAAATTTGTTCAAATTGCTTTTTTACTGATTGGAGGAGCATTAGGCCTTGTTTTCTTACCGCCATTATACGAATTGCTTCATTTATCATCTAATCCTTGGCTTGATA
>Ga0102589_1001344_pt1 | contig 34543 bp, 35 predicted proteins | sample AraplaMF_Col_mLB_FD_76858 | JGI IMG/M metagenome (GOLD analysis project Ga0102589, IMG submission 76858) | Arabidopsis root microbial communities from the University of North Carolina, USA - plate scrape MF_Col_mLB | ecosystem: Host-associated > Plants > Roots > Endosphere | place: USA...
CCATTAACGGAGATATATTCCAGCTGACAGGAGTCGTTTATTTCCTGGGAAATCTACTAAATTCCGAGTATTTCCTTTAAATCAGCAAGCTTATTTTTCGACAAAGGTACTACGGTCTTTTCATTGCTATTTAAGGCTAGGCTGTAGCTATTGCGAGTCCACGTAATGATTTCCCGTACCTTTTGTAAGTTAACGATATATGAGCGATGACTTCTAAAAAAGCCAAATGGTGTCAATTTTTGCTCAAGCTCATTTAGTGATAATGTACATGGATAGGCTTCACCTGTAACATACAGTGAAACAACACCCTCAACACTATCGATATAATCGATTTCAGGGGGATTAAATAAAATGATTTTATCGTTCTTCTTTGTAGGGATTTTATCAAGTCGAATCGGTGTACTTTCAAGAGTGGGAGAAGCTAGTTCTGTCTCATCTTCTTTCACATCTAATGCATGTAAGCCCATTGTATCCAGTCTATGTATTTCTGTACTGGAAACGATTAAATCCTCGAAATTGTTAGATAGTAAAATGACTGTTTTATTTTGCTTTTGAAGGACATCCAATAACTGAATAGCTTTTTGTTTGGAAAATTCATCTAGATTTTGCAAAGGTTCTTCTAAAACTTGTATTGGTTCCTGATTAAGATATGTATGCAGTAATTTTAAGCGTTGCTTTTCGCTATTTGAGAGCTTGCTAATTTTCATGCTTTTTTGCTCCATTAAAGCGAACAGTGCTAATACATCCTCCATCTTTTCTGAAGAAGCATTGAAAAGCTTTAAGCAAAAGTTGATGTATTCTCGAACCGTCAGTCGCTCATACAAGGCATTTTCACGGAAATGTGTATACGTATTGCTTTGCTTAGTAAACCATCGGATTAATGTATGTATTTTTGACACATCCGTATAGATGCCAATAATAATGCCAGGCTGCATAGATAGGTGGAAGTTTGGATAAATTACATTTCCTCCTTCTATATAAGGGTCAATAATTATGCTATCAATTTGGTTCATTGTGTAGTCCTCCTGGATGTTTAATTTCGAAAAATTGCGAGATTTCAGCCTGTGCCTGTAGATAACTTTCGTAACAATAGTTTGAATTATTGAAGTCCATAAAACCATGCTGACCTAGATATTGTCTCGTGTGAACAGATGGTAATGTATCGAGTGTTTCTTTTAATTCTTGGACATTAAAACTTTTCTCATCACTTGGTAAAATGACGAGTGTTGGACAAGAGGGGGTTATATCCAGGTATTGTCGAATGCGTGAACCATAAACGCAAACGATTCGTTGTAATGGCAGTGTTGATAGTCTCCAAGCTAGTGTTGCGCCCACGCTAAATCCAATTAACATCACTTCATCATATTGTGACCTGGCCTCCAATATTTTTTCGGTTAGTTGTTTGAGGGGAGCATCAAAGCCAAGTTCGTTTATGAAATAAGTATAAGCCTGCTGTTCTTGCTCATATGGGAATATTTTATTGTCTAAATATAAAGAAATGCACTCAACAGTAGTGCTGGCATTACTGTATACCTCAGCTTGCGCTTTTATAAAATCGTTGACTCCATAAATCTCGTGTAAAATAAATACTTTCCTTCTCATTTTTACCTCATTTTGTTTTTTTCTAATATTGTATCAAAAGGTAATCATATAGTATATTTCAGAAAATTTTGGTCTGTTTTTTATTATTTTAAAATAATTATTTGACGATTGATAAATTGAAAGGGGAATCTGTTGCCTTACATAAGAAGTGAAAAATCCACGCAGACTTTTGTGGCTCTTGATATTTGACCACAGAAAGCGAGGTGGATTTTTCTATTTTATTTTAAAGCTTTAGACATAAAATTCTTCATTTCCACACTAAGTGTACTAAGCTCGTCAATAATTTCACTAAAGTCCTGAACAAGCTGTGCCTGCTCGTTTGTGGCACCATTTATTTGAGTCATATTTTGCTTTAAACTTTCAAGATTATAATTGATGCTTCGAAGAGAGGATTCGATGTTATCGGTAGCAGTAGTTGTTTCAATAGAAAGCTTGCGAACTTCTTGCGCTACTATATTAAATCCAGCACCATGTTGGCCTGCTCGTGCCGCCTCAATCGATGCATTTAATCCGAGCAGATTTGTTTGACGAGAAATATTTTTTATTAAATCGGTAATACCGTTTGTTTTTTCTGCGTCCTCTAAAGCGAATTGGGTCTGTTTATTAATTTCCTCACTAGTTGCGGCTAGTTCCTCCGAATGAGAGGCGATTGTATGTACTTTATCCTGTAGGTTATGGATAATGTCATTCATAGTAACAATATATTTCTCCATTTGTAGAGAATCGTCAATAGGTATTCCAAAGGCTAGCGCGCCTACGATTTGCCCATTTTCGCGAACAGGAAAAGAAAATGCGTTAAATTCCACACCATAAAATTCTTTTGGTACAGGTTCATCAGTACTTTTGCCTTTAAGTGGGAGATGTAAAATTGCATCACCTGGGAGAATTTTTTGTCCAATTTTATAACCAGAATCTATCCGTTTCCCAGGTAAATAAGCAATAATACTCTCACTCTCTTTATCTACTAATCCAATCATGGACTCGCCTTTCATAGCTAAATGAATGTAAGGCAATGACGCTGATAATGCTTCAATAATATTCATAATAACCTCCTCGGTATATGTAAGCTTTGTTATAATCTTGTCTTTTGAAAAAACGTAATTTCTGGAAAGTGGTGCTTCTTTAATTGTATGAAAAAAAGAAAAGGATAAAAAGACTATCTTAATACCATAATCCTTTTATATTGTACGAAATTAAAGTTTTATAATTAATTTGTTTGAAAGGGATTGGATTTAAAAAAACGAATATTGCAGGTTATTAAAAGAGACAAGTAAATCATCTTACCATTCGCAAATGAATTAAGAGCACCTGATGGAAATAATAAAGAAAAAACTTTGCAAATGTTGTGGCGCTTAAAATGAGAGGGGTTTCTGTATGAAGGAAATAAACCATGATGCTGATGTATGATTTTAATACTATAAATTAGAGTGACATGCTAGAGGATACATGGTCTTGGAGAAGTGGTTGATTGGAGTGGAAGCTGGGCGACTCCTTAGGGATCAGCGATATAGAGGAACGATGGCTAAAGACATCAAGTCCTGTGATAACGCCTTCGTGACCAACATCTTGCTGCTGTCGCTACGTTGCACTCACGCTTTCGCGCAAAAGACATCTGTTGGCCCGAGAGCCTGGAGCGAAGCGAAGCGACTCATAGAACGCCCCCAGGAAGCTCTGCTCTGCGCGAAAGCGAAGCGTCAGCAACAAAGCGCCCAGCCGGAACGGAAATCAACCTCTCGCTTTGCAAAAGAGCATCCTCCATTTATGAGTACCTAATGCAAAAAACTTCATTAGATATTTTCTTTCGCTAAGCTTAACATAGCTTTCTCTTTTTTGGACAACCTAAACTAGAAATAATAGCATGAGGTGATGATCATGAAAATAGAAAGGTCGTCCGAATGGGAAGAAGGCTTTATAAATAAACTAAATCATCTTGAAGAGTGGGATAGCTGGACATTGTACAAGATGAATTATGACATTGTGAAAATGAAGTTAATTACTGATTTCACAGGTTTACAGGCGACGAAATATTTACCGAATTTAAAGCCACTTACGCACCAGTTGGAAGCGGCAGAAACAGTCATTGAACGTATGAATGGGAAGGCGATTCTAGCTGATGAGGTAGGTCTTGGTAAAACAATTGAAGCAGGTTTAATTTTAAAAGAATATCTGATTCGAGGACTCGTTAAAAGAGCGTTAATATTAGCTCCAGCATCTCTTATTAATCAGTGGATTGAAGAATTAAATATTAAATTCCACATTCCGGCAATAGCTTATAAAAAAAATGTGCCGATTGAGCGCTATGATGTCCTTATTATGAGTATGGATACGGCGAAGAAGAGTCCTCACAAAGAGCGCATCTATGAGCAGAATTACGACATGATTATTATTGATGAGGCGCATAAACTAAAAAATCATAAAACCCAAATTTATGAATTTGTACAAGGCTTAAAGAAAAAGTTTTGTTTATTATTAACGGCAACACCGATTCAAAACGATGTTTTTGAATTATTTTATCTTATTTCTTTACTTAAGCCTGGTCATCTTGGCAATTATGATACATTTCAATCTGCATTTTCGGCAAGTAAGCATGATTTAGAGCATAATGATTATTTAAAGGAATTAGTGAATCAGGTGATGGTGAGGAATAGGAGGGAGGACACGGGCATTGAGTGGACAAATCGCCGTGTTCAAATTGTTCCTATTCGATTTACGAAGGAAGAAGAAGAAGTTTATAATCTGCTCGGAACGCTTCAAAACACGGGTTCTTTTTCAATGATTACATTGCAGAAGGAAATGTGTAGTAGCAAAGAGGCAACGGGTTTAACGTTATCTAAAATGCTTGAGGACAATGCACAATCACAAGAAATTGAAGATATACTAGCAAAATTAATGGCATTAGAAGTGAATTCAAAGGCGAAAAAGACACTTGAAATAGTCGAACAGGCCAAGGATAAAGTAATTATTTTTACAGAGTATAGAGCTACTCAAATTTATTTGCAATGGTATTTACATTCTAACGGCATAACGAGCGTCCTGTTCAACGGTAAATATAATAAAAGCAAACGTGATTATATGAAGCATCTTTTTAAGGAAAGGGCACAGGTTCTAATCGCAACAGAGGCAGGCGGTGAGGGGATCAACCTTCAATTTTGTCATCATGTCATTAACTATGATTTGCCCTGGAATCCTATGAAGCTAGAGCAACGGATTGGTCGTGTGCATCGTTTAGGGCAAGAGCATGATGTTCATATTTATAATCTCGCTATAGCCAATACGATTGAAGAAAATATATTAGCATTACTTCATACGAAAATTGATGTTTTCGAAAAGGTAGTAGGCGACTTAGATGCGATTCTATCTAACTTTAAAGAATCTGTATAGTGTAAGGGAGAAGAACTATGTATCCACAGCAAGTTCATAGTTATTTACGAGAATTTTTTAATGAAAATAATTGCCCTATTTTGGGGGAAGACCAGCATTATCTAACGGTACAATTAACAGTTGATATTGATAAAAGAATCATGAATCGCCCTTTTTATTGGCAATACGTAGAAGCTACAAATACTGAGGCAAATCCAGCCCAAGTAACGTTCATTACAGATCAAAAGGCATCAACTGGGATTCTTTATGGCGAAGCTATTCACTTCGGTTCTCCGAGAATGAACCAGCTTTTTCAAGCAACAAGGGATCTAGGAGCCTATGTTCAGCTTTTTGAGAAGGTGGATACCGCAATAGGGCAAGTTATCCTTACACCATGGTTAGGTGTTAATTTTAAAGTGTCGTATTGCTGTGACCAAACGAAAGAAATGCTTTATTCATTTGGCATAAACTTGCTAACTGGGGTCATAAAAGAAGATTTTCAAGAAACGATATGTACATCCGATTTTGACACTGTTCCAGCAGATAATGCTTTTCATGTACAATTTATTATAAAGCCCCTTAGAGCACTTGAAAGATTAAATGCTACTATTGAGAAGATCATTGAACAAGATGACCATTCATGGGCTACTGAAGCAAAAAAACGATGGCAACGTGATCAGCGAGTACTCGATTATTTTTATGAAGAAGAAGATGACAAACCCGAATGTTATAATGTTGAAAAGAAGGCATTAGAGGAACAATACGATACAAAAATTAAAATAGAAATTATTAATGGTGGAATATTTTATCTTTATTAAACAAGGAGCTGTCTTAATATTAGGACAGCTCCTTGTCATTTTAACTTCTTTTAGCGGGTGTCCAAACACCCGCTGAAAGAAGTTAAAGCCTCCAGCGGATGTCACGGAATCGGAAAGGAGCTCTTTGTGCAAGCATAAAGCCGATTCGGGACGCAATAATGCCGAGGCGTTATTGATTATTCTTCAAAAATACTTTGTAGTTGCGCCAGTTTATTATCCCAAAACAAATCAAAGTACTGTAGCCAGTCTTCAATCTCTTTTAGTTTTTCGGCATGTAATGTGTATACTTTTTCTCTTCCCTTTTTTTGGGCAGAGACTAGCTCAGCTTGTTCCAAAATTTTTAAATGCTTCACGACAGCAGTTCGGCTAATAGAAAAATTCTCAGAAATAAGTGAGATCGGTTTATCACTTGAGGCAAGTAGCTGTAGGACATGACGTCTTGTTGGATCAGCGATTGCTTGAAAAACATCATACTTTACAGCAAGCGATGTCATTGTGATTCCACAACTTCTTTTAATTTTTTGCCGATAAGCATTGTCCAGCCGCCATCCATTGTTCCACGAATAGCTTCAGCAGGCATGTTAGCTTTAGGAATGATATGTGAAGCCTCTTTCCAGCCACCATGTGTTAATGTAAATTCTGTTTGCTCACCAATTTCTTTTAGTTCAAAAGTGACAAACCATCCATCAGTATCCCATGCAAAACGAACAAAATGTGGAGCATCTACTTGTTCTACTCGACATGGTGAAGGGCCAAACGGTGATTGTATTGTAAATTCATGCCCTTCAATTGGCTTAAAATTATTTGGCATAAGCCAAGAAGCGATCTTTTCAGCGTCTGTTACAGTTTCCCATACTTTTTCAATCGGTGCATTGAGTGTAACTGTTTTAACGATGTTCTCTAGTTTTTCAGTCATTTAAAATGAACTCCTTTATAAAAAAATATAACCATAAGGTGTTATGAATATATAACACCTTATGGTTTCATGTCAATTATAAATGCTGTATCCATCCTAATTAATTTGAGGACTCTGATTTCCGTTACGGGCTACTCGCTTTGTTGCTGTCACTACGCTTTCGCACAGATAAAACATTTGCTGTCGCTTCGCTTTCGCACAGAGCAAGGCTTCCTGCGGGCGAGCGTCGAGCCGCTTCCTCCGCTAAAGGAACGAAGGCTAAATGCGTCACGTCCGGCCTCAGGGTCTCGTCTGTCTCGCTTTTCCCGCGGGAGTCGAGTAGTCCTACACTACAATCAGTTAAAATGTGCATACATTAGCTAAATATCCACAAAAAAATCCTTTTATCATTCAATAATAAATTCCTAATCAACAGCACTGACTTTAGATAAATTTCTTGCCATACCTTTTTGAATAGCTATCCATATGTTAAAATTATTTTTATAATTTTCTGATTAAAAGGAGGGTATTAAAGTGGTGAACATATCTGTCTTTTTATTAATGTGTATTTTATTAATTATTTTGCCTGGTCCGGATACGGCGATTGCAACGAAAAATACACTTACCGTAAGTAGAAAAGGGGGCTTACAGACTTTGCTTGGCTCGTGCTGTGGATTATTGATTCATACATTTGCAGCAGTTATTGGACTTTCTGCGATTATAGTAAAGTCAGCATATGTATTTGCCATTTTAAAATACGTCGGAGCGGTCTATTTATGTTATTTAGGTATTAAAACCTTATGGGCATTACGAGCAATACGTACGCAGCCTCCTGTAGTGCAAGACGAGACTCAAATTGATCATAAATATTCGCAGCAAACATGCTTTAAGCAAGGCTTCTTGACGAACGTAACAAACCCAAAGGTGGCTGTGTTTTTTCTAACATTTTTACCTCAGTTTGTAGATGGCAAGAGCGGTACATTTATACCGTTTCTTATCATGGGACTTATTTATACTGCGTTAACAGGATTTTGGTTTGTGTTTTATGTTTACTTGTTGGATAAAATCAGCGCATTTATGAAAAAACCAAAGACGAAAGCTGTAATCGAAGGATTGACAGGTGCAGTGTTAATTGGCTTTGGCATTAAATTGGCATTAGAAAAAGCCCACTAATATTTTTACAACCCCGTTCTAAATTTAGGACGGGGTTAAAAATATAGTTGTTTAAACTACACTAGAAAATCTTATTTTCTTATTCTTATTTCCAATAAAGTGTATCTTTAAATTTCTCTGGCTTTTTTTACATAGATTTCTATACCTCAAAGAGTGGAGTGTCCTGTTCTAATTCAATATTTCCATTGTGTTTGGTCTACATGTTTTTAAGAAGAAGGATAAGTAGAAAACGAGGAGAATCTATTACTAAATAGGGATTTTTGGAATATTTTTTATAACAAATTAGAATGAATGGGGGGTACCTTATGGAGTTGCGAGATTTAAAAGCCTTTATGACCGTTGTTGAACATGGGAGTTTTTCAAAGGCAGCTAGTGAATCCTTTGTGTCACAGCCTTCATTAAGCAAAAGCATTAAAAAGTTAGAGAATGCTCTTCATGTAGAGTTATTAAATCGATCTACACGTAATATAGAATTAACAGACGCAGGTAGTATTGTCTATAAACAAGGTCAAAAAATAATACGTTCTGTACACGATTTACATATATTATTAGATGATTTATCGAACATTAAAACAGGTACGATAAAATTAGGTATTCCTCCGCTAATTGGCACACTGTTCTTTCCTGATATTGCCCGAAAGTTTCATAAGCAATATCCAAAAGTGCATTTAGAGCTTGTGGAACGAGGAGCTAAAACGATCGGAACGTTAGTAGAAAATGGTGATGTTGATATGGGAATTGTCGTTATACCTACAGATGAAAAGAAATTTTCTGTCCAATCATTTGTAGAAGACCAATTTTTTGTCTTTATCAATGAGTCCCATTCACTAGCTCAGCAAGAACATATTCGATTACAGGATTTAAAAAATGAAACATTCATTATCTTTACAGAGGAATTCACACTGCATGATTACGTGATTAAATCGTGTAAAAGCGTAGGGTTTACACCTATGGTTGGCTATAAAAGTTCGCAATGGGATTTAATAGTGGAACTAGTATCCTCGAATTTAGGGGTGACACTTTTACCATATTCAATTGCCGCAAAGCAGACGAACAGTAATGTCAAAATTGTTCCGTTATTGAATTTTGACATGCCATGGCGTTTAGGCGTTATTACGAAGAAAAATACATATCAATCCTTTGCATTAAAGCAGCTACTCAATACAATACGTTCTGATAATTGATTTATGCACTTTTGGAATAAATAGTATTCTAATTAATTCCTTTACTTATAAAATGATAGTAAGGTAGAATTTTTCTTAATAAACGAGAAATTTTAGGGGGTTTCGATATGGGGAAGGGGAAAGTGTGGAATTCGTTTGAGGAGGCCGTCGCTGAAATTAAAGATGGGGATACGTTAGCAGTAGGGGGCTTCGGGCTATGTGGTATTCCTGAAAAATCAATTGCAGCGCTAGTCCAAAGGGGAACAAAGGACTTAACGGTTGTCAGCAATAATTGCGGAGTAGATGATTGGGGTTTAGGGCTTTTATTAGCAAATAAACAAATCAAAAAAATGATCGCATCCTATGTAGGTGAAAATAAAATTTTTGAACAGCAATTTTTAAGTGGGGAGCTTGAAGTAGAATTGACACCACAAGGAACGTTAGCGGAGCGCATGCGTGCTGGCGGAGCTGGGATTCCGGGCTTTTACACAGCTACTGGAGTGGGAACACCCATTGCTGAGGGGAAAGAAGTAAAGGTTTTTGATGGCAAAGAATATATTTTAGAAAAAGGTATTGTCGCAGACTTTGCACTAGTCAAAGCATGGAAGGCGGACAAGCTAGGAAATTTAGTTTTCAGAAAAACATCACGTAACTTCAATCCACTAGCTGCAATGGCAGGGAAAATTACGATTGTAGAAGTAGAGGAAATTGTTGAAGTTGGAGAATTAGATCCAGACCATATTCATACACCTGGAGTGTTCGTGCAGCGCGTTTTACTAGGTGGCAATTATGAGAAGCGTATTGAGCGTTTGACGGTGAAAAAGGGGGATGCATGATGGCTGATACAAGACAAAGAATAGTAAATAGAGCAGTAAAAGAAATACAAAACGGTATGAACGTCAATTTAGGTATTGGTATCCCAACGCTAGTAGCCAATGCAATCCCAACTGATTATGACGTCCTTTTACAATCGGAGAACGGACTTCTTGGCATTGGTCCTTACCCAGCAGAAGACGCGGTCGATCCTGATTTAATTAATGCAGGTAAAGAAACAGTCACCGCAGTTCCAGGTGCCTCCTTCTTTGACAGTGCCGAATCATTTGCCATGATTCGCGGAGGTCATATCGATCTGGCTATTTTAGGTGGCATGGAAGTATCTGAAACGGGAGACCTTGCAAACTGGATGATTCCAGGGAAAATGGTGAAAGGTATGGGAGGTGCCATGGACCTTGTAGTCGGGGCGAAAAGAGTAGTCGTCGTGATGGAGCATGTCAATAAAAACGGTGAGTCAAAAATAAAAAAGCAATGCGAGCTGCCTTTAACAGGAAAGGGCGTTGTGCATAGATTAATTACGGATTTGGCTGTTTTCGATTTTACGGATGAAGGGATGCAGCTTATAGAATTAGCAGAGGGTGTCACGTTAGAGGAAGTAAAAGAGAAGACTGCCGCTTCTTTTAGCGTTGCTTTAACTTCTTTCAGCAAAGGTCTCCCACCTCTATAGATGGTGTGATGATTCCGGACACAATTATACCAAGGCATAATTGATCATCATAAATTAAATGAAACCAGTTCTTTTGATAGAGCTGGTTATTTTTTATTAGGAGTAGGAACAAATGGATATACATGAATTAAAGTACGATATTATAAAGCAATTTAGAAAGAGCTCTGTTAAAGATAGACCATTCATTGTCGCGATTGATGGATTAGGTGGTGCAGGCAAGTCCACTGTAGCTAACAAACTGGCGAAGGAGCTGCAATCGATTTGTGCTGTAGAATTAATCCATATAGATAATCATATCGTAGAAAGTGGTAAACGTTATGATACTGGCCACGCAGAATGGTATGAATACTATTATTTACAATGGGATGTTGAATGGATTAAAAATAATATGTTGTTACCCTTACATAAAAATAAGTTACAATTCCAACTCCCGTTTTATAATCAATCAGCAGATACCGTTAACAATAGAAAAATAAAATTAGAAACAAATAGTATTCTTGTGATCGAGGGAGTATTCCTTTTAAGACATGAATGGAAGAACTTTTATGATTATCGTTTATTTCTAGACATCCCTCGAACAGTTCGAGAGGAAAGAGTGTTACAAAGGGATGACTATATTGGCGAATTTCAAGAACGGCTAAATAAGTATCAAAGAAGATATTGGCCAGCTGAGGAGTATTATTTAGAAAAAGAAAATCCATTAACAGCTGCAGATAAAATTTGTGATTTTATAAAGTAGAATTGTCGCTTCGCGGGTATTTGTCTCCGATTCGCGAGTATTTCAATCAACTTCGCGGGTATTTCTGAAGAGCATGAGCGTTGATTGTGATTTTTCAGACTATTGTCTGTTCTCTAGCTCTATTTTGCCAGTATACAATGATGGAAAAGGAGAAAATTAACTATGAGACAACAATGGTCAGATGAATTACAGGTGGCACAGGTACGTGTAGCAAGACCGACTGATAAAATAAAGGAAATTGAAGAATTTTACTGTGAAGGCGTAGGGTTAGAAAAAATAGGCTCTTTTTCAGGACATCGAGGCTACACTGGCATCATGATTGGTCTTCCGAATGCAAGCTATCATTTAGAATTTATAGAGCATATTGAAGGAAGTCCTTGCCCGGCGCCAACAAAGGATAATTTGCTCGTACTATATATTCCAAAGCGTTCAACCATACAGCGTATTGCTGAACGCTTATTACAAATGGGCTATCCTGAGGTAGAGCCAGAAAATACATATTGGGCTGAAAAAGGCGTCACAATTGAAGATCCCGATGGCTGGCGTCTAGTATTAATGAACACAGAGGGGATTTAAATTCTTTTCAGTAAATGTTTTAATTACCGAAAGCGAAGCGGCAGGTACAAATTTCTCACCTTATATACCCTGTGTGGTATTGAAATGCAACCTTTAATAGGGAAGGATAGAAAAGATGTTTTGTAGGAAAATTATTACAAAAATATTTATTTGAAGCAATTAAAAAGATACCCCTTTGCGTATACACAAGGGGGTATCTTGTCATTGAAATGCTCTATTGTCCTAAAGAAGCCTCTTGATGATAATGAGTAGCAGTAGATTCAATATCTAGCTGGGTATAATTTGCCCAATTAACCTTTCTAAAGTCTTCCTCACTAAAGTAAATATTTAATAGTTCATTCATAGATTTGTTCCCATTTGGTTCTGTTAACGGAGCAGACCAACTAATAGATGGAGTTTTAACATTAGGTAGCTTAGACAGCTCTGCAAATATTTTAGTGGAATCCTTTAGCATTTGATTTTTCATACCTTTTTTCACATCAGTATCCTGTATAGAGATTGATACGGTGCCATTCTTTTCTTCCACAGTGAATTTATTTTTAACGATAGCTCCTACTATATCTTCAACTGAAGTATTTTTATCGACGGCAACTTCCTTTGGAGCAGTGTTTTTCCCGCAAGCTGATAATAAAAGTGTGGCTAGTAAAAATAAATAAAATAACTTTTTCATTGTAATAACCTCCCTTGTTACTACCATATATGCGCAAAATGGAAGGGAATTATACAAAAAGAAGATAGCTTTTTTTAAGATTAACATGGAGTTGCATCCTCGTTTTAAGTGAGGTTCTCGATAAAGATCAGAAAAAATTATTGGAGGTATTCAATAATGAACTTTTCAGAGTTTAAAAACTGTCTTTTGACAATAAGCGAAATAATTTATTTTGATAACAATGAGTATCTTCGTGAAAAAACGTCTAGTCCTTTTAGATTAAAAGAAATGATAGACATTGCTGAAAATTTACTTGCAAATACAAAGAGTGAGGATGAGAAATATTTTTTAATGGGAACGCTAGGGAATTTATATAGAATTTACGGAGAACCACAAAAGGCCATTAATATTTTATCGGAATGCATTATATTTGCCTGCTATTAGAAAGACAGCAATCGAGAAATCGTGTCATTATTACGCCTAGGAGAGGCAATAAAATATAAAGGTAATCCAAAGGAAGCATTAATAATATTCAACGATGTTTTAGATAAATGTAAGGCAAACAATAATTTGTTATATGTGGACTTTGCCATGCAACATAGAGGAAAGTGTTTGTTAGAACTAGGAGAAATTACAGAGGCAGAAAAATGCTTTAAAGAAGCATTAAAGTTAAGAGAACTTAAAGGTGATGAATCACTTATTGAATCTACCCGACAAGCATTGTATTTTATAAAATAAAACGAAACACATTTTTATATAAAAGGATTTATGGGGCAATTTATCCTTTTAAATCAGTATAATTTGAATACAGATTACAAAAACTTGTAGTAAACGGAGACCGTCATTTATGATGGTCTTTTTTTATACGATAATCTTGTAAGCGTATACACTTTTGGCATAGTTTTTTCTTTTAACTATTGAATTGCTAGTGAAAACAATGTATAGTGAAGTGATTTGTCTGACGTCTGACTATCTACATATTTTCAGTTATAAGATCTATAGCTGTTATTCAAGTTTCAATAATGGAACATAATGAGTGAAAGAAGGATTTGTAGTTTCGGATATCGAACGCGCAAAAATTATCAATATAATTTATGGAGGAACTCATGAGATACTTAATATCCATTTGTGGATTGCTACTTGTTTTTGGTTTGGCTCTGTTAATGAGTAAAAACAAAAAAGAAATAAAATATAAAAACATAATTATTATGTTGGTCATCCAATTTTTATTTGCAGCATTACTACTAAATACAAAGTTTGGTTATGTTCTAATCAAAGGATTTACAAATGTATTTGATCATTTATTGTCTTACGCAAGTACGGGTATAACTTTTGTTTTTGGTGGTTTAGCGAATGAAGGGGAGTATTCCTTCTTCTTAAATGTGTTATTACCAATTGTATTTATTTCTGCATTGATAGGGATCTTACAGCATTTTAGAATTCTTCCTTTCGTCATGAAATGGATAGGTTTACTTTTAAGTAAAGTAAATGGCATGGGGAAATTGGAATCATATAATGCTGTTGCGTCTGCAATGGTAGGTCAATCTGAAGTATTCATTACTGTAAAAAAACAATTAGATAAAATTAGTCCACAGCGAATGTATACATTATGCGCATCTGCAATGTCAACCGTTTCTATGTCAGTTGTTGGCGCATATATGACAATGATTGAACCAAAATATGTTGTAACGGCGATTGTGTTGAACTTGTTTGGCGGATTTATTATTGTTGCAATCATTAATCCGTATACAGTAGATGAAAGCGAAGATATTTTAAAAATAGAAGATGAGCAAAAGCAAACTTTCTTCCAAATGCTTGGAGAATATATCATGGATGGCTTTAAAGTAGCTATCATTGTTGGAGCTATGCTGATCGGTTTCGTAGCATTAATGGATTTAATCAATTCACTATTTGATATGATTTTAGGTATATCTTTCCAAGATATTTTAGGTTATATCTTTGCACCAATTGCTTTCCTAATGGGTGTACCTTGGGCAGAGGCTATTACTGCCGGAGGAATTATGGCAACTAAATTAGTAACGAATGAATTTGTTGCAATGAAAAGCCTTGGAGAAGCAACGAAGTCTATGAGTGCACATACGGTAGGTATTATTTCAGTCTTCCTTGTATCCTTTGCAAACTTTGCATCTATCGGTATTATTGCGGGAGCGGTAAAAGGTTTGAATGTAAGACAAGGGGATATAGTTGCTCGTTTCGGTTTAAAGTTATTGTATGGAGCAACACTCGTTAGTATTTTAACGGCTACAATTGTAGGTTTCATAATTTAATAAAAGCTGAACTGCACTCCAATGGATAGACATATCTATTGGGGGGCAGTTTTTTTATGATGAAAGTGAGTGGTTATTGCAATCAAGGAGGGCTAAAGGGACAGTTTAGTGGAACAATAGAAGGGGAGTTTAATGAACATCGGTCCAACAACATGAGGGCTTTACAACTTCTTTCACATATAAAAAAGCCACTTTAAGTGACTTAGAAAACGTCAAAGACCACCGTTGTTAAGATAGTCTTTAATTATGGGCTGAAACTTTGCTAACAAAATGGATAAAAATGAGTAGTATTAGTTGAAATAGTACAACAAATAAAAATACAATACCCAAAATAATGAATGCTATCATTTTAAGTTCAGGAGTTTGAACTACCCCTGCAAAATCAACCGTTCTTAATCCAATAAATATTGTCCCAGCAGCAAAAATGAACAGCCATACAATATTTAGGGCCCACCATATTTTCATACCCAAAATAAATATCTCCTTTCTTTTTATAAATGTATGTTGTTCACGAAAGAGTCTCCAAGCCTGAACTAATCCATGAGCATTCCAAATCAATATGCACTTTAATAAATGTCATCCCCGAATTAGTGATGATACTTAAAATTCCTATTATTAAAGTCTTTTCCTTTAGTGATGTAATTGTAACACTTTTCCTTTTTTGTTGGAAACGAACTTTAGTTGGTACTACCTCTCAGTCTTAAGACTGATTTTCTTCCACAGGAGACACATAGGGCGCAAACCTTAAGCTGGGGGCGTATAATAGAGTTACATTTTTCTTATGTATATATTGTTAATAAATATAAGTATCGTGATTAGACATAACTATAGAGTAAAAACGGTAGAGAATTTAATTCCCCATAAAAAAATCTCCCATAGTTTTCACTATGAGAGAGACTTCAAAGCCTTGTGGCTGTATGATTAAATTAAAAAGCCGCGTATGCCGTAGTTATTATAGAAAGTTTTAAACCACCACTCCTCAAAGTGGGTGTTCGCAGAAGCTTTCCTGCTTATCCTCATGCACCATGGTGTGAGGCCCGTCATTCCAACTCCAATAATAAAACTCCCTTTTACAGCTTAAAGGTTAAAACTTAATATTGTACGAACAATGCAGCCTTTAAGGATATAATAAGGCATGTTAAACGAACTTGCAAGTAAGTTGGTTTGTACAAAAAAGTCAATGGGCATGTGTCCCAATTCATACATATCCAGAATCAAATATCTTATAAAACATAAAACAGATTCAAACATTTTTCACAAATACGAACAAAAAATACGAACATCCTTTACTTAATAGGGCGAAGTATGTAAAGATAGGAGAATATATAGGATTTACCTAGCAAAAAAGTAAAAGGAGGAAGCGGAAATGGCAGCTTATCCAAATTGTCCAAAATGTAATTCTGAATACACATATGAGGATGGAACGAACTTTGTATGTCCAGAATGTGCACATGAGTGGAGCACTGATGGAACGGAGCAGGAGGCAGATACGCTAATCGTAAAGGATGCTAATGGCAATCTACTTGCGGACGGCGATTCTGTTACAGTTATTAAGGATTTAAAGGTTAAGGGTAGTTCTTCAACATTAAAAATTGGGACAAAGGTGAAAAGCATTCGTCTCGTTGAAGGCGATCACAATATTGATTGTAAAATCGATGGCTTTGGTGCGATGAAATTAAAGTCAGAGTTCGTTAAAAAAGCATAATTACTGTAAAAAGAGTCGTGAAATGAAGCGTTCCAAATTGGAAGGCTATTCAAAATCGACTCTTTTTTATTTCTGGATATAGGAAGTTGTCTCAAATACTTGAGACAACTTCTTTCTGCAAGGTGGAACATTATCTTTTAAACTTACGAAATAAAATAGCAAATGCAGCACCGATTAGTGCAAAAATAGTATGTAAAAGTGCTATGTAGCTAGCTCCAATTAACAGCGTACCGATTTCTGCGAATGAGTAGTAGGTGACATAGAGTGGGTTATTAATATTGTTAATAATGGCCCATACAAAAACAGGTACAGAGCTGATGGCAAAAACAATCCAAATATTTTTGTAAAAGAAATAAGTAAGACAGCCAAAAATTGCGTACGATACAACAAAGCTTGTTTGATTACCAAGTAAGGAAGAGTTAATGGCAAACATAAAGGATAGTACGATGAAAACAAGATGGAAAAATGTTACCGTTCTTTTCATTAGTAAATGATAGCCTAGTGCTTGCTTTGAAGTAGCGAGCTGCCGACAATGCTCACAATTAGCTAAATGGTGTTCGACGAATTGTATAGTAGTTTCTTGGAGCGCTTGTTTCTTATACAAAGGTAATAAATCCTCTACAATTGAACATTCCTGTGACAAAAGCTTCCCTCCAATCGCTCCTTTTCATTATACGACTTTTTGGAGGAAATAAAAAAAGCCTTCCGCGAGTTCTTTCGTTCGGAAAACTTGTGCATGCACCTATTTAATTTGATGTTAACACTTCATTTGTCAAAGCTTGAATATCAATATGTGTTTTTTCCTTCACAGCATCCTTCAGAATCTCAGTACGGAAATAATGAACCGTAGCTTCAAGTGGAATAGCTAAAAGCTTGGAAAGAGCTGATTGATACATATACACAAATTCTTTATCTGTGTTACCGCGTTTTAACTCAGCAAAGGCTTCATAAAATTGGTCAAGCTTATCAGCAAACTCAAGTAGGCGACCTTCTATAGTGCTATCCTTCCCTTCTTTCATGCGCTCAATGAAGACAGCTTGAAACTCTTGTGGAATCTCATCAATAATGAATTTTTCCATCATTTTTTCTTCTACATGTGCAAGCATTTTTTTTAGTTCTGGGCTTGCATGCTTTACCGGAGTTTTAATATCGCCGATAAATACTTCAGCAAAGTCGTGATTGATAGTTTTTTCATATAATGATTTCCAATTAATCGTAGCTCCGTTCATTTCCTCAAGTGTGGCAAAGAACATTGCATACTGTGATACCTTCCAAGAGTGAGCAGCTACATTGTGCTCTTCGAATTTGAAGCGGCCAGGGCATCGAATAATACGCTCTAAATCATTAAGACTTGTAAAAAATTGATGAATACCTATAAAAATCACTCCTTTTTGATCTATATGTGCATGTTACTATAATACATACCCTCTTTGTGCAAATTTCAAACAATTTTACAATGATTCAATTTGCGTTTACAAAGGATTCACAATTGGCGATAAAGTACGCTTAGGTTGAATGCTATAATGAGGGGGGCTGAATCAATTATGCCTCTGCATAATTGCGTCCGGAATCGACTTTGTGCTAGCACAAAGAAATCCTTTCCGATTACGTGAAAAGGGGAGTACGCACCATGATTTCAATTTATACAATTCTTCTTTACATACATATTTTAAGTGCTGTTCTTTCGATTGGGCCTTTGTTCGTTGTTCTAACAATTGTTAAGAAAATGCGTACAGCATCTCATGTTGAAATGTCACCTTATATTGAGGCATTTAAAGGAGCCATTACGATCGTCAAGCATTCGGGGCATGTTCTTGTTGCATCCGGTATTTTATTAATGTGGCATGCCGGCTATCATTGGAGTACCTCGTGGATTGTTCTTACTTTCCTCGTGATGTTTGCCTCCATTGTTTTTTTAGCAAGAGCGTTCAAACCAACATTACAGACATTCAACACACCTGCCTATGACCAGCAAAAATTTGCTGCACTGTTACATCGCAAAGCATGGATGTACATTTTGTTATTGCTAATCATGTTATGGCTTATGGTAGCAAAACCTGTGCTTTGGTAAAGAATAAAAATCGCACCCTGAGAGGAGTGCGATTTTTTGATACTTTTGATAAATTATTATGCCGATGAAATAAAGTGCCATATTAAATAAAGGTATGACTCTTCAGCAAATCGAGGGGTTGATTTCCGTTCCGACTGAGCGCTTTGCCGCTGCCGCTATGCTTTCGCGCAGATAAAACATTTGTCGCTGCCGCTACGCTTTCGCGCAGATAAAACATTTGTAGCTGTCGCTTTCGCACAGTTAAAACATTTGTTGTTGCTGTCGCTACGGAGGAAGCGGCTCGACGCTCGCTCACAGCCTGGAACGGAAATCCTCCTCATTTGACGCGCCATAACATTTACAAAGATATCTTTGAATTTTGTTTTTTATCAATCGCTAAGCAAGCGTTTGAAATAGCTTTTGCGAATAAATATATAACTACCGAAGAACAGGGCAAAAAAGCATAAAGAGCTCACCATAGAAACTTGTAAAAATGTTATTGAAACCATTGTTCGCATGGCAAATAGAGTAGCGAATAACATCGTAATGGCTATCGCGAATGGGACAAATATAAGGATTGCAAGCTCCTTAGAAACAACTGTGAATAATTCTTTTTTAGATAGACCAAGTTTCCTAATGCCTACATACTTTTCTTTTTCCTGAAGAAGTGTCGTTTGTAAATAAAAGTAGAGTATACTCATAGCCGCACTTAAGAAAATCAAACTCAACATAGAGCCGATAAAAAACATAACACTTTTTGTCAACATCTCTGCGTCATACAATTCGATTTTTGAAGTTACATAACGCTCTTCATATATATGTGGGAAATCCTCAATAATTTTTTTCGCTAACTCAATGTGTGCTTTCCAATTGTCTAGCTCAAATAAATAGGTTTTGTAGACAGGATATTTGATGCTGTTATAAACTTCATCAGGCACAATAAAATACGTTTGTTGGAAACCTGTTGTTAATAGATTTTTTTCATTTACGGATACAAGTTTAAATTGCTTTAGATATTTGTCATCACTGACATCAGTAATTGGTAATGCTTTACGATTACCGGCAACTGCTATTACTTCATTTGCACCTAAGCGAACCTTTTCGTTGTGTAACAAGTTATAATCGGAGATTGACATGTAGCCAATACGAAGTTTTTCATTCGATTTAAATTCAATAAAATATTTTTGTGAATCCACTGCAGATAATTGTTTTTCAAGATTTTTAATATCAGCTTCTACCTTACTTGGGTCAGCCTTAGGAGGGGCAATATACTGAAAGCTGTACGGATAATTTGCCTCACTATCCTTTTCAACATTGTAGTAAGAGCTAAATAAAATGCTTGTACTTAAAAAGACACCGCTTAATAAGAGAGTGATTAAAAATAGCATATTTGCGTGTGATTTCATTTTTGCATTGAGGTTGGAAGCCAGTAGCATATTTGTTCTTTGCATATAGGCTGACGATCTCTCAAAAGTTTTTAGCAGGAAGCGCATTCCTTGTGAGATGACTAAATAAATTGTAGATAGAACACTAACGAAAAACACTGTATAGTAAAGAACTCCAAGGCTCTCTACAATGTCAGGATCAATTTTTAATAAATAAGCTAGAGCAGCAGAAATAATAATACTAATGAATAATAAAAGATAATGTGGTCTTATCGATTTTTCAATAACAGCATCACTTTTTAATAGCTGGATGGACGCTTCTTTATTAATAAATCTTGTCATTATTTTTGAAATTACAACGAATAATACAAGGAATAAACCAATAGTTAAACCAATTGCTTTAATAGGTAAATACATACCGAAAGTTTCTGCCTTTAAAACAACCTTGGCACCCATTAAGAAGAGAGGAGCAATGACAAGCCCAAGAATAATGGCTGCAATAATCGCCATGACACCGATTAGAATATTTTCTCGAAAGACTAACGTACGAATCTGTTTCATCGATGCACCAGTAATCATAAAAATACCTAGTGTTTTTGTTTTTTTCTTTAAAAAGGCCATGATGGAATAGGCGATATAGATAAATGAAAACAAATAAACGAGCAAACTCGCTAACATTAATGCAAGGCCAAGTGTTGAGTCGGGATCTAAACTTGCAAGACTCGGATGAAACACAATGACTGTAAATAGAAAGAAAATAATGATAGAGAACATACTGCTAAGGAAATACGAAACATAGGTCCATTTATCACGTAATATGTTTTGTACAACGATATGATTAAAGCTCATGCTGTCCACCACCTAAAAAAGCAAGTGTGTCCATGATTTCCTGGTAAAATTGTTTGCGATTATGACCACGATGAATTTCGTTATACAATTTACCATCCTTAATGAATATAATACGGTTGGCAAAGCTTGCTACATAAGGATCATGTGTCACCATTAAAATAGAGGTTTTCAGTTCAGTGTGAATCGAACTAAATAAATGCATGACATCATTTACTGCCTTTGAATCGAGATTTCCTGTAGGCTCATCTGCCAACAATAAACTTGGTTCATGAATAACTGCACGAGCAATAGCAACACGTTGTTTTTGCCCACCGGAAATTTCATAAATTCGCTTTGGTAAAAGTTCTTCAATCCCGAGAAATTGAGATACATGTTTAAGCCGTTGCTGCATTTTACCAGCAGGTAAGCTATCTAAAGTTAACGGCAATAAAATATTTTCTTTCACCGTTAAAGTGTGGACAAGATTAAAATCTTGAAAGACAAAGCCTAATTCTGAACGACGGAACTTTGCAAGTTCTTCATCATCTAAAGAATAAGGATTTCTATTATTTATAAGAATTTCGCCAGCAGTAGGGCGATCGATTGTTGACACACTATTTAAAAATGTAGTTTTCCCACTTCCAGAAGGCCCCATAACGGCTACGAATTCGTTCTCACTAAGCTGAAAATCTATGCCATTCAATGCTTTATATGTGATTTCACCGATATATTCTTTTTGCAGATTGGTTACTTGTAGGATTGAGCTTCCCATCTTTGAACAACTCCCTTACTTCGATTGAATAGCTTAAGTATAAAGAAGGAGAGGCATTTTACCTATTTGGCTATATGACGTCAGTATGACAACTTTGTCATATTGCGGGCTTATCATTATGATTTTTTCACGCTATTTGAAAAGTCTATAGAAAAGGTCGTGACGTGCTCATGAGATTGTAAAGTAAAAGGGTGCTCTAATACAGTTAAAATCTTTTTTACTAAATACAAGCCTATACCTGTTGCCTCACCGCTCGTTCTTCCTTTCACCCCTGTATAAAATAAATCAAAGACACGTGAAATTTCACTCTCTGGAATCGGTTCACCGCAGTTTTTAATGCGTAAAGTAGCCTCATCATAAATGATTTGAATAGTGCTTTCAGGCTCACCATATTTAATGGCGTTATTGATGATTTGATAAAGCGCGACTTTTAACCATTTACGATCTGAATAAATAATCGTGTTATCAACAATTGTCATTTTTGGGAAAACTTCTTTGGCGATGAAATAATCCTTTAAATCATTAATAACTTCCTTCATAAGCTCTTTTAATGAAAGTGCTTCGATTTTTAAATCAGCCACTAGATTGGACGTGCGTTCATAAGTAAGTAGCTGATTGAGGGTAAACGTTAGCTTATCACATTCCTGATTAATTGTTTGCAAGTGCTCTGATTGGTTAGTTGCGTTAGATTGGATCATCAGTTGAATAACCGACAATGGTGTTTTCATTTGATGGGCAAAATGTGAAAGTACAAGCTGTTTTTCTTTTCCTTGCTCCTCTAGATATTGCTGTTGTGTTAAGTATAGATATTGCATTTGTCGTAGTTTTTGACTATAGGCGTGCTCCATCATAGCCTGTGGTTCATGCAGATAGAGGTCATCGTCTGTTAATGTGTTCTTCTGTAAATGAGTATAGAGCTTTTTTCTACGATAATAACGTCCAATCAACCAAACGATAAATAGGAAGCTAACGAGAAAGATAAAATAAAGATAGTGTGAAGATAAATCATCCAATGAATGAATGATCCAGGGTAATAATAGAAAGCTTACACAATAAAGAATGATTACACTTACATGGTCTCGAAAGAAAAGCTTCATTCTTCGGCCTCCACTAATTGATAACCAAGTCCGCGAATTGTTTTAATTTCTAGTCTAGATTGGATCGCCTCGAATTTTTTGCGTAATCGGCCAATATTAACAGATAACGTGTTTTCTTCAACGAAGGCTTCATCATCCCAAATAGCACTTAACAATTTTTGCCGAGGAACAACATTAGGATAAGCTTCAAATAGTAATGTGCTAAGCTGCATCTCTTTTAACGTTAACAGGCTCTCGTGTTTCTCGCTGTAAAGACGAACGGTATTAGAATTTAACGTTGTATTAGCAATGGAGATTGAATTAGAATCGGAGGAAGCATATTCTCCGTATGTACGACGAATAAGACCATTCACCTTTGCCATAAGCACATCTAGCGAGAAGGGCTTCGTAATAAAATCATCTGCACCGTTTTCAATGCCATATACTTGATCGATATCATTAACACGAGCAGATACAATGATAATAGGGCAGTTGGATAACTGACGGATTTTGCGCGACCAAAAGTACCCATCGTATGTTGGTAGGTTAATGTCCATAACAACGAGATGGGGTTGGATTGCTTGAAATTCTTCTACTATTTGATTAAATTGTTGAACGCTATAGCATTCAAATTGATATTTTGATAAATGCTCCTCAATAATTTTTGAAATATTGATATCGTCCTCTATTATGTAAATTTTGTACATAGTATCGACCTTTCTTTATTGGATTGGAGTGAAGACTGGGCAACTCTTTGCGGCTCATCGGACGCCCCCAGGAAGCTTTGCTCTGTGCGAAAGCGAAGCGGCAGCACCAAATGATTTAACTGTGCGAAAGCAAAGCGACAGCACCAAAGCGCCAGTCGGAACGGAAGTCAACCCCCACGTTGTGCTGAGTAGCCTTCCGATTTATATATTTTTAATGTACCCTGATTTAAAAAAATCCATTAATATTCTCCATTGAGTAAAGTAATTGTAACTTGAAAATATAAAAAAGAGCCACCACAAACCCAATTGGGAAGGTGATGGCCTCTTTCATTTATTTTTTAGGAATGTGGAAAGTGATAGTTGTACCTTCATTTAACGTGCTATTAATTTGTAACCTCTGTCCGTAAATCCTTTTAAGACGTAAATCCGTATTACGTAGACCTACGCCTGAATCTGGCGAATAGCTACCAGATTGTAGTCCATCTAATATACTTGAATCTATCCCAACCCCATTATCTATAACACTTACTGCAACATGATTCGGACAATCTTTTATACGAATACAAACTGTACCTCCTCCTTCTTGTTTCAATACCCCGTGACGAATGGCATTTTCCACTAAAGTTTGTAAGGAGATAGGAGGGATTTCAATATTGATAATGTCATCAATATCCCACTCGACGTTTAGTAAGTCTCCGAAACGCTGCTGATTAATATAGAGATATGAACGTACTAGCTCTAACTCATCCTTAAGTGGTACGACTCGCTGTAAATTTCGCACATCGAAGCTTGCGTGTAGATATTCACCAAAATGATGCATTAGGTCAATCATTCGATCTGTATCGATCGTACTAAGTGATGCAATTGAATTTAATGTATTAAATAGAAAATGAGGCTGTATTTGGGCCTGAAGCCAAGCAGTTTCCAAATGTAGTCGTTGATTGATGCTATATTTTAAATCGATTAAGGCTCTACTCCTTACCTTTAACTCTAAAGAATTTATAGGCTTCGTCACATAGTCATTTGCACCGTGGGCGAAACTAGTATAAACATCCTCGGAACAATTACGAGCCGTTAGTATTAAGACAGGTAATTCAAGCAAAGAATAGTGTTCTCGAATAATTTCAGTTAGTGCATAGCCAGATATATAAGGTAGCATCGCATCGATAATGACTAAATCCCAATCATCTTGCTGTAACAATTCTAATGCCTTCTCACTGCTAGTAACCGTAGTAACAGCATATTCTGTAGTTGCAAATAAGCTGCGCATAATTGTTAAGTTAACAGGATCATCATCGACCATTAATATTTTGAATTGCTTTTCCTTTGTCGGTGATGAATTGTTTTCTTCCATAGGAAGAGGCATGTTCTCTTCTTCTATATAGGCTATCTCTTCATTAACGTTTTCCTCTGCTAATGGTAAGGAGAAAAAGACATCCGATCCTTTGTTAGGAATAGAGTGTATTTGTAAAGTTCCTCCATGTAATTCGATCAGCCTCTTTGAAATTAATAACCCAAGTCCGATTCCATCATTAATATCATTTCCTTGTTCGTAAGGGGAAAATAGACGACTTTGGATATCATCATCCATTCCTAACCCAGTATCACGAATATGGATAACAGCCATATTGTTTTCTATTTGGGCACTGATTTTTATAGATCCTGCACTCGTATATTTAATGGCATTGTGTAGGAGATTAAAAAGAATTTGAATCATTCGATTTTCATCGGCCACCACATTAGGAAATGACCTAGGAATTGTAGAATTCATTTGAATCTGTTTGCCACTTGTTATAAAACGTAACATGTCGAAAACACCAAAAACGATACCTTGAATGCTGACGTTCTTTTTATGGAGATGCAAATTACCTTCTTTTAAACGAGTAAAGTCTAATATGTCATTTAATGAAAATGACATGCTTCTCCCGATATCAATAAGATGCTTTAGGTTTTGTTTATCATCAGCCATAAGCTTATTGTTTGGATTATCGTAAATGGATTGTCCTAACGTAATCATTTTATTCATAGGATCCCATAGCTTTTGTGAGCTGCTGGATAAAAATTCATCCTTTAAGGCATCGTCTTTTTGTAATTTAGCAATCAATTGATTAATTTGCTCTTTATTTTCAAAAAAACGTTTAAACCAATAACCTGAAAAGCCGAGCATGATAAATATATAATCGAAAGGATACATTGGTATATCATAAGCGCAGATAAATTTGATATACCCCCATATGATGCCGCTTGTTGTTCCAAGAGCCGTCAATGCAATAAAAGCAGTACTCTGTTTTTGATTTTCAAGATACTCTCTTAAAGCGAGTACTACTACATATAAAAATGAAATGACATAAAGTATAAAGTAAAGAGAATTTATTGTGTATAACCAATTTATTGGTAAGACGACAGTGAAAAATGCTGAAAGGGCGTAGAAAGCAAAAAGCCACTGAAAGCATTTAGCATGATGGTATTTGACTAGTAAAACACGAGTAAATTGAACAAAGAAAAAAGAAGCCCCGAGATAAATGATAGTAGATAACTTAAATGACCATACATAATCGAGATGTAACCAGTTGAGAATAGATCGATCATATGAAATTAACTCATCTGCTAAAGGTAAAAGAAAGCCTATGGTAAACAGTAAAACAACTGGTTTCGGATAAATGAACAAAAACACAAGGCTACTAAAAAGTGCGAATAATAGTAGCGTTATTGAGATTGTTGCAAGGGATAAATCACTAACCATTTGGTGATTTGCCATAGCTGCAGCAGAACCAAATAAAATTCTTTTATCAATGATAGGGCCTGCTGATGTATCAAAATTAGATACATGTAAAATTAAGTCAATTTCGGGCTGCTCATTTGTAAAGTAAAACGTATAAGGAGCGGCTTGACCTTTATGATTATGTGAATCGGTAGCTACAGTTCCTGTCTGTTCAACCAACATCCCGTTAATATATAATGCTGAAGCAGTTGACACTGAAGGAATCTCGACTGCATAACGATTATCTTTGGGAGCATTGTTATTGAGTAAGACTTTTAAACGGTATGTACCATATCGTTTTTTCGTTGTCTCTGAATCTCGCAAGGGAACCGTACGGGTAGTTTGTTCAAAGGATTGGTGAGACTGGTTATTATCAATGTTTAAGGGATCTATTAATGATCCGGGATAGTAGAGCCATTCGCCATTTAAAGTAAGAACTTCTTCATCGGATAGCTGCTGATTTCGTATATCAAATATACCTTCCTGGGCAATCGGTTGATTACTTGAAGGGAGAAAGTATGCTAGCCATAGTATACGAAGTGTCGTAAGAACTATAAAAATTAAAATAATGAAAAGTGAATGTCGTATAGTCGCTTTTTTCAACAGTGACATAAGAACCTCCAAATTTTCTTCTTGTATTAAAAGACCTATATTTACCATGCCATGAAATTTAGAAAATGGGAATAAAAAATTTATAAAAAGGATGCTTTCAGACTAGTCAGAAAGAACTGATTTATGCTCAGGGCTACTCGTTTCCCTTACTTTGCCGCCTTTCCGTTGCTCTGCGCTTTCGCACAGAAAAGATGTGCTCCGTTCAGGTGTGTCTCGCTTTCCCACGGGAGTAGAATAGCCCTCAGCTACAACCAGCTAAAAATGAGCGTATAAAGTAACTAATTGATAAAAATCCTTTTATCAATTAATAATAAACCTATAGTTTCAAGTTTTTAAGTTTTCTTTAAGAGGGGTAACGTATGATAAAGGAATTAAATCTCAATGGGAGAAATGATCTATTGTGGGTAAATTCAAGTTAAAGTTATCGTTTGTTATTGTTAGTATGACGGTAATTGTTGTACTCGCGACTTCTAGTATAAGTATTTGGGCTAGCTATCTAAATTTTAATGATATTCTTATGCAAAATAAAATTGTTATGCAGGAAAATTATGAAAAGGAAATTTCCGTAATCACTGAGAGCTTCGTACAAGAAAAACTAAGAGAACCAAATCAAGATCAATTGATTGAGCCTGATGTGGCGCAAGTGGTTAACAAGTTATTTGATGAAAGAGTAGTTTCATTTAGCTCGTTCTTAAAAAATATAATTGTTCCTTTGTTATTATGGTTAATCACAGTAATCGTAGTAACTGTATGGCTTGCTTCTAAAATTGCACGACCTTTAAAAAAACTTACTACTAGCGTGGAGAGAGCAGAAATACAGAAGTTAGAAGAAATTAATGACTGGTATTACGAAGCGCATTCGTTGAAAAAAGTAGTGCAAAACATAGCTATTAGCTCAGAGAGTAAAATAGTTGATTTAATGAATCAGTTGAATTTAGATTCTCTAACAGGAATTCCTAACCGTAGAAGAATGGATCAAGTTTTAAATGAGTTAATTGTCAATAAAGTACCACATACAATTGTTTTAATAGACTTAGATGACTTTAAAAGTATAAATGATACATATGGACATATTGTAGGGGATGAAGTTTTAAAGGCTTTCGCCAATCATTTACAAGAGAACATTGAGCAACAGGGCTTGTGCTTTCGATACGGTGGGGAAGAGTTTATGATGATATTGCCATCAACGACAATAGACGTAGCTTTAGCGTTAGTGGAAAACTTACGTATTAAACAGGAAATGTTAGATACTGGATGTGGAAGGTCTGTGACAATGTCTGCCGGCATTACAGCTTTTACAGCAAATATTAAGACGGCTAATCAGATAATTAAAATTGCAGACCAAGCTTTATACAAGGCGAAACAGTCAGGAAGGAATTGCATCTGTGTCGACGGAGAATTGTCTGAAAGAATATTTAAATAAATGTCGTTACGACTGGGTGACTCTTAGGAGGCAGCAACGAATGTTTTATCTGTAGCGAAAGCAAAGCGACAGCTACAATGCGTCCAGTCGTAACCGAAATCAACCCCAAGCTATGGTGTAAGACCTTATTGGTGAAATGAATAAAAGATAAAGAGGCATCGAGAGTTATCTTCTCGATGCCTTTTATAGACTAACAGATATAGCATTAAACAGCTCGGTTGTTTCTTGCTCTGGTAAAATACCGAGGTCCGCTATCAAGATACTTTTAAAGGTATTGTAAACCTTTACTGCATCTGCTCGATTATCAGCTTCTATATAGTGCCTCATTAACTGTTGGATGATTTTGTCAGAATATGGGTTATGTTCTACTGTTAAAAGTAATATATGCTCTAGTTTTTTTACATCTTGTATTGCAGTATAGTGCTCTACCAAATCATGAAGTAAAAGAGTGAATTTGTTGTTCATAAAATTTGCTTTACTAGTAATCCATGGATAATCTAATGTGGCCATAAATTCACCTTGGTAGTTTTGTATAAGCGCCTCAGCACTTTCTACATCAATCTTTCCAGTCTCCATTTTACCATTTAAAATACGCTCTAAGTCATGAGCATCACATTGAAACTCCTCTAATTGCAAAATATAGCAGCCATTTGCATACTGAATGACTTCTGAATAGCCTAATACGGAAAGCGTTGTGCGTAGATAGGAAACTGTTGTATGTAACTGCACTCTTGCCTTTTTACATTCTGTATCTGCCCATAAAGCTTCGATAATTGTATCACGAAGTACATGGCTATTAAGGTTGGAAAAAAGAAAGGCAAATAATTCTTTTGTTTTAAGCGTTCTCCAATGGACTGCTTTATCATTATGTAAAACAACGAATCCTCCGAAGCATTGTATCGTAAGTGCGGGTTTATTGCGTCTTTCTATAGGATTCGGTTTATTTTCTAGGTGAAGGAGTTCTTGGATTCTATTAATAGTTGTCTCTAGACGAGCCTTTGAAATAGGCTTTAATAAATAGTCAAGGGAGTTAATTTCAAATGCTTGTACAGCATAGTCCCGATAGGCAGTGACAAATACGATATAAATATTTTTGTTCCATTCTTTTAAAAGCTGTGCAACCTCTAAACCATTCATGCCAGGCATTTCAATATCTAAAAATGCTACTTGGAAATCCAATCCTGGCCCCACCGCAAGCAAATCTTTTACTGTAGTAAAAGATCTAATGACCTCTATTGAATTAAATTCCTTTAACTTTTTCTCCATGTTTATAAGAGCTAATGGCTCATCATCCATTACGATTGCTCGAATCAATAAGGGCACCCACTTTCCAATATTTATTAACCTGATAACAATTATGCCTCGGTATAATTGTAGCTGTCGCTTTGCTTTCGCTATAGATAAACAATGCATCCGAAATCGGTTTTGTGACATCCGCTGGAGGCTTTAACTTGCTGAAAGTAGTTATACAGTGAAGTAGGTTAAATTGAAATATCAATGCCTGACCCTTTATACGGATGTATGGCCGCTTGCTGCTGTGGCAGATCTTCTAATAGTTCAACAGCTGCTGCAGTATTTAGATTGAGCGCATTTTGCATAACGCTCATTTGCACAGTTTGTTGTAGCTCCATCATCTGAGAAGACATTATTGTATTAATCTCCATCATACATTCCTCCTTTACCATATTATCGGATAAAAATACTGATTTTCCAACATATATAGATTGCAAATAGAGTTCTAATATTTCCTCCACAAAATTGTTGATTTACCAAAAATATATTTAATCTTGTATATTTTTCTGAAAATATAGCAATAATTCGTAATATCAGGTCTGTTGTACTGAATTATTGCTTACATTCTCTAGCATTAAGAGCCTAACTCTAGTGTGCTAGCAGCAGACTGCAAAATTATAAAATGTGGAGGTTACAAAAAATGAAAAAACAAGCTTTAGCTTTAGCTGTAACATTGACCTTGGGATTAAGTTTATTTGCCAGTCCGTCATCTGCAAAGGACAAACTCGCTTTTATGCCATTCGATGCATTTTGGGGAATCTCGAAAATTTACAATTTAACTTTAGAAGATTATGAGCCAATGATGGGCTCAGACGCAAGTTTTTTTTATCCAGAGCAAGATTTAAATGTAGCTGAAAAGAAAAATGATAATTCGCCGAAAGACCAACACGTTGTTGGGGCCGGAGATACTTTATTTACAATTGCACGTGTAAATGATGTATCAGTGGAAGAATTGAAAGAATGGAATAACCTTTCATCGGATCTAATTTATGTAGGTGAATCATTGGCTATCAAAGAATCAGCGGCAAAACCTAAAACGTTCGAAAGTAAACCTAAAAAGGTCGCAACGACATCAAGTAAAAAGCAAGTAACAAATTCAAGTAATAATAAAGTAGCAACATCTAGCACAACCTCAGCGAGTGCTCCCGCAAATTCGAGCAAAACATTAACAATGCGAGCAACAGCCTACACAGCGTATTGTGCAGGATGTTCGGGGATTACTGCGAATGGAACAGATATAAGATCTAATCCAAACTTAAAAGTCATTGCTGTAGACCCACGTGTAATTCCTCTAGGTACTAGGGTTTGGGTTGAAGGTTATGGGGAAGCAATCGCAGCAGATACTGGCGGAGCAATAAAAGGTAATAAAATTGACGTATTTATTCCTACCGAGGGACAAGCTCGTCAGTGGGGCGTTAAAAGTGTAACTGTAAAAATTTTAAATTAATGCAATCTTAAGGATATCCTCTTGGGTTGGAGGTATCCTTTTTGTGTTGTTTAAAGTTCGTCCCCCTTAATCAATGATTCGCAAAATTTCCATTGAAATTGCATAAGTGGAAGGATTGTTGGAAATCATCAGAAAGAGGAGGGGTTTTTATGAAAAAAATGAGCTTAATACTAATTTCTTTATTAGTTTTTGTCGGTGGTTGTGGTTTCTTTGAGAAGAAAGAGCAAAAAGTGGCGGTTAATGCAAATTCCGGACCAACTGCAACCGCGAAAGTAATTGGTAAAAATAATGAAAGCTATGGCAATGCATATTTTGAGGAAGAGGATAATGGGGTTAAAATGACACTTGCACTATCAGGGGTGCCAGCCGGAAAACATGGCATTCATATTCACTCCGTTGGGAAGTGTGAACCACCAACATTTGAATCCGCAGGTCCTCATTTTAATCCAACGAGTAAAGAGCATGGGAAGGATAACCCTAAGGGATATCATTTAGGCGATCTTCCAAATTTAGAAGTTGGAGAAGATGGTAAAGTGGATTTAAACTTCTTAGCTGAAGGGCTAACATTAGAAAAAAATGCTGCCAACTCATTGTTACGAGATGGGGGTACTGCATTAGTCATTCATGAATCTGAGGATGATTATAAAACGGATCCTTCGGGTAATTCTGGTGCTAGAATTGCTTGTGGCATTATTCAATAAGGACAATGAATCGACTGTATCTAAAGAGAATCGCTTTAGATACAGTTTTTTTGTTTTAAGGGTAAAAATCGACAACAAATGAAAGTCCGAAATCATCACTTTTAGTTCATTACTTTCATCACCATAGCGTGAGATATAAAAAACATTCCTTCTAACAAATACCCTCCACACTTTAAAGAAGAGGGTAATGATTTCCATAATGAAGATGCAATTTTTATACATATAGAAATTAAATTGTTTTCTTGGAAAAAGAATTTAGTGGTTTAATGTAGATAATTTAGGTGTGAAGAAGTTATTAATTTAGTGAGGAAATATTAGGTGTTTAAGGGAAATGGTATAATTATAAAAGACTGAATTTACAATAAATTAATTGACATTAATATACTAAATTTGATAATTTTAAATAGATTCTTATTTATAACCAAGGGGGAAGGTTACTATGAAGAAAAAACAATTCAGGTTATTAATGCTATTAAGTGCCTTTGCGCTATTGATTTTAGCTGCATGTGGGTCTGATAGCGGAGCAGGTTCAAAGGACTCGGATAAAGGTGATTCGACAGCATCCGCTAAGCCGAAATTTTTGAACTTATTAACAGGTGGAACACAAGGTACTTACTATGCACTAGGTGGAACATTTGCTGATTTAATTTCTAAGGAAACAGACATTAAAACGACTGCTGAAGTATCTCAAGCATCTGCTGCCAACATGACGGCTTTGCAAGATGGTAAAGGTGAAATTGCTTTCGTGCAATCAGATATTGCTTTTTACGCTACTGAAGGAACAAAAATGTTTGATGGTAAAAAAATCGATACAATTGCTGCTCTAGGTGCACTTTATCCAGAAACAGTACAATTAGTAACGACTGAAGCATCAGGCATTAAATCATACGCGGATTTAAAAGGGAAAAAGGTTTCTGTAGGTGCACCAGGATCGGGAACTTACGCAAATGCTGAACAATTACTTGAAATTCATGGTTTAACAATGGATGATATCAAAGCACAAAACCTTGATTTCGGTGAGTCTGCGGACGGTCTTCAATCTGGCCAAATCGACGCAGCATTTATTACTGCGGGTACGCCAACAGGTGCTGTTGAGGCATTAAATGCAACAACTAAAATAAATATCATCGGTATGGATGCTGGTAAAGCGGATGAGTTAATTGCTAAATACCCTTACTATGCAAAAGATACAGTAAAAGCTGGTACGTATGGTATCGCGAAAGATACTGAGACAGTTTCAGTGCTTGCTATGTTAGCGGTGAAAAAAGATCTTCCGGAAGATGTTGTTTATTCAATGACGAAAGCTATTTATGATAACAAAGATAAAATTTCACACCCTAAAGGGCAATTTATCAAAGCTGAGACAGGTTTACAGGGTATTAACATTGACGTTCACCCAGGTGCTCAAAAATACTTTGATGAAACTAAATAACAAAACGTTCGAAGGTTAAATCTAGGTTTTATCAGGCGAATAAAACGTTATTTTCTTAAATACAAAGAGGCTCGGATTGCGTAAAGCTTCGAGTCTCTTTTCTTCCTTAAGTAGTGATAAAGCCTCCGGTGGATGTCACGGAATCTGAAAGGAGTTCTTTGTGCTTGCACAAACCCGATTCTGGATGCAATTATGCCGAGGCATAATTGATGTGGGGGAACAGATGTAGTGCGAAAGAGAACGTTAATTATTGTTTTAGCTTTAGTATGTATTTGCTTTAATATAGTCATTTTTCTTCCTTTTCAAAAGGTAATCGCATTTACGGAAACACGAATAAATAACCCGATCGTGCATTACATACCACTTACAACTGAGGATACATTTGATATTAGATATACTCACTCTATCCATAAAACAGATGTACTCGAACATTATAAATGTGTAGACGGAACTAGTATTCAAATGTTAGGGATGGAGTATGAAAGTTTAGCAATTGGCATGCCAAGCTATGCAGAGGAAAATCAAACGTTAACAGAGCGAAATGGGAAATATTTTTTGCAGTTTGACTATGAGGTTATTGAAAATTTTACGATTTATATAGGCGATTTGGATTTAGATCTTGTATTAAATTACGAGGATTATGATTACGATTTAAAAAAGGATTTACAAAGGGGAAAATCCTACTTATTTGAGGTGAAGCGTTTATCGCTTTATGAACAATGGAAAGGAGTAAGGATGAAATGACGACACAGCATAAATCAAACGACGAAGTAAAAAAAGAAGAATTTGAACAAATATCAGCAGAAGAGCAGCAAGCAATACTTGAGAAGTATGATATTGAATCCAATGTACGAACGATTTCAGGCATTATGAAGCACGTCATTTTCTTTGGATTACTAGCATTTTCATTGTTTCAACTTTACACAGCAATTTTTGGCCAATTTCCAGCGCAAATTCAGCGTACGATACATTTAGGTTTTGGTTTAACTTTAATTTTCTTACTATTCCCAGCTCGGAAAAAAGCTGCGAAGAATAAAATTGCATGGTTTGATTATATTTTAGCGGTATTGTCCATTGTAGTAGGTTCGTATTGGACAATGAATTATTCAGAGCTTGTGAATAGTAATGGTACCATTACTCAAACAGATTTTATTGTAGGTCTTGTGGCGGTTGTATTAGTACTAGAGGCAGCTCGCCGTGCAGTAGGGTTACCGATTACCATCATTGCTGTAGGTTTCTTAATCTATGCATATTTCGGACCGTATTTCCCAGCCTTTATGGCACATAGAGGGCAAGATTTTGAGAGTATTGTTAATCTCATGTATTTTACGACAGATGGAATTTTTGGAACACCAATTAGTGTTTCTGCTACATTTATTTTTGTGTTTTTACTTTTTGGAGCGTTCCTTGTCAAAACGGGCGTTGGTCAATACTTTAATGATTTAGCGGTATCTCTTGCAGGTAAATTAATTGGTGGCCCTGCAAAAGTGGCGGTATTTTCTAGTGCACTTCAAGGTACGATTTCGGGAAGCTCTGTAGCGAATGTTGTAACATCTGGATCGTATACGATTCCTATGATGAAAAAGC
>Ga0102589_1001345_pt1 | contig 34499 bp, 34 predicted proteins | sample AraplaMF_Col_mLB_FD_76858 | JGI IMG/M metagenome (GOLD analysis project Ga0102589, IMG submission 76858) | Arabidopsis root microbial communities from the University of North Carolina, USA - plate scrape MF_Col_mLB | ecosystem: Host-associated > Plants > Roots > Endosphere | place: USA...
CACTCGAAAAATACGTAAAACTGCGTAGTACAGTTTATGAATATATGATAGAGCAAGATAAGCCAATATCATTGTTAGATATTCAAGAACATATCGTTTCGCATCATGAAGGAAAATTCACGAAAAAAATGTTACATCAATTTTATTTATCGAGATTATTAGATGAACTCAAACTGGATGGGAAAATTACTTTAGCTGATGATGAATATCGCTTTACTGAAAAAGGGGTATTTTATAAAGCGGGAAAAGGGAGCTAGGCTCTCTTTTTTTCTTGAAATAACGAAGTATGTAGAGTAAAAGACTGCTAAAGCAGCCTGATACAAGGGAATGGTGTTGAGTGTGTAGTGTCAAAGATTGAATGTGCCTGAAAGAGGCACTTCATTATCGGCTGCAAATGAAAAGAGACACCTTCGCCGAATAGGTGTCAGTCGTTTTGTCATGTAGACTCGCTACTTGACAGTAATTAGAATAACATGCAGGGTTTTTGAAGTCAAAAGGGAATTAAAGGAAGGAGTGTTGTTATGTACGCTTACTTATTAAAAGATATAACGAAATGGATTCCAAAGTACATTATGGATAAAGGTTATGAATATTATGAAGCTGGACATGTAGAAGATGTTGAAATACAAGACAAGAAAGTAGTTGCTTTTGTTACTGGAAATGCGGGAAACTATGAAGTGATCATTGACCTTACTGATTTTACAAAAAGTAGCTGCGAGTGTCCGTATGAAAACTATTGTAAGCATATGGCGGCAGTTGTGTATGATATTCAAGGTGCTGGTGAGAGTACAGTAAAAGACCAACTGAAAGGCTTAGAAAAAGAAGAGTTACTAACAGTACTAAATCGTTTGTTACAAAGTTCGAAAAATGTCCAAATCGTAGAGAAGATGTTAAAGAAAGGGTAGATTTAACTGTAGAGGGGAGTTGCTTTGTAGTGAACGTACTAATTATATACGCTCACCCTAGTCCTTCAAGTTTTAATGCGGCGATTTTAGAGCATGTGCAAAAAGGACTTGGGGAAACAAATCATTCTGTTACGTTACTTGATTTATATAAAGAACAATTTGATCCAGTGCTTGTATTTAATGAAGAGAAAAAAAGACGGGATTTACTATATGAAGAAGAGACGAAGCGATATAGAGATTTAGTGAAAGCGGCGGATACTCTTCTTTTCATATATCCGATATGGTGGTGGGGCATGCCTGCTATTTTAAAAGGATTTATCGATCGTATTTTTGTAGCTGGATTTGCTTATAAATATGAAGGAGCCCTGCCGAAAGGTTTATTGAAAGGAAAGAAAGCATGGGTTATTAATACGTTAGACTCACCGTTATGGTACGTGGCACTATTATATCGATCAGCGGATTGGATTATGATGAAACGAGGTGTTTTACGTTTTTGCGGCATTCGCGATATAAAACGGTCTGTTTTTCAATCTGTGAAAACGAGTAAACTAGAGAAGCGGGAAAAGTGGTTATTACAAATAGAAGAAAAGGTTCGTACATTATGAATGAACTTGATCGTATTATAAATTGTTGTCAGTATGATAATGAACTTTTTCGGACGTATATTACATGTTTACTTCAATTGAAAAAATGTAGTGAAACGTTTCAGCAAATGAAGATTCAATTAAGAAATGATTACTTAATAAGAGGGATTTGTGAAAGAGAAGTTGATGAGGTAGTACGGGGAAGTAAAGAATATGAAACGTATTGTCTTCCTAAAGCGTTACAGTGGAATTTCTTGAGGGGAAATCCACATCTGATTGAAAAAGTATGTGAAGATTTTTTTGCATTTGCGGCATTAAATCTTACGGAGATAGAGTGGAAGACGATTATAAATTGCATGGGAAATAAAGTGAAACTTTAATTAGTGGGGGGTTCCCTCCCACTGATTATTAGCCTTCACCAATCGGGCATTTACGGGCAGTTGATCTCCCGCCTAACTGCTTTGCTTCAGGTGGATATATAGGTGGGAGTTTACTGCCCAAGAATAGCGGGGTAAATGAATTATTATATAAAAAAGCTAGTATAAAACTAGCTTTTCGTTTAAATAAATAAGAAACACAGACTAATGATAAATCCTGCATAAAGTAAATTAACAACACAAAATCCCATAATATCACGAGCGCCTAAACCAGCTATCGCTAATGCCGGTAATGCCCAAAAAGGTTGAATTAAATTTGTCCAAGCATCGCCCCATGCAATTGCCATCGCTGTTTTCGCAGCAGGTACACCAAGTTCAGCGCCAGCTGGAATCATAATTGGTGCTTGCACTGCCCATTGGCCGCCTCCAGATGGAACGAAAATATTAACAATTCCAGCACTTAAAAATGTAAAGAGCGGGAATGTGGTTTCATTTGAAATGCTAATAAAGAAAGTAGAAATGGCTCCCCCAAGCGAAAGCCCTTCACTATTTGCTCCAATCATCATGCCCATAATTCCAGCATAGAACGGAAACTGAAGTAAAATACCAGAAGCGCTCTTTGTTGAGTCAGAGAAAGCGCGAATATATTGAATCGGAGTACGGTGGAAAATAAGACCCGCAATCAATAACATAAAAATAACGATATCAAGTGTAAGGTTAAAGCCTTTCGTACTAAAATAGTTAAAAATATAAATAAGACCTAATAATCCAATGCAAAGTGTAATAATCATACTATTTTCCATTTTTTCAGCAAATGTTTTTGGTCCTACTTCTTGAGCTGCAGCTTCTTCATGGAATACACTTGGATCCACTGTAATCGTATGTTTTTCATCCGGATGCATTGCTTTATTAATGAGAGGCATCGTAATTAAAAAGATAATAACTGGAACGAGAGCGTATGGTGAGAATAAAGTTTCTGTTATTGGAATCGCTTCTTTAATACTTCCAGCCGTCGTTTTGATTAAAGTTTCGCCGCCTGTTGCTAACGTAAGAGGGATAGAAGCAGAAAGGCCTGCATGCCAAATGAGAAATCCAGAGTAAGAAGAAGCGATTGCTAACCTATAATCTAATCCTTCTAACTGTCTTGCCACTTCTTTTGCATATAACACAGAGACAACAATACCAAATCCCCAGTTTATGTATGCTCCTAGTAAACTTACAATTGAAATTGCGATAATACCTTGGCCATTCGTTTTCGGTAGTTTCGCTGCTTTCGTTAACCCTTTTTTAATAAGTGGGGCATTTGCTAAAGCAGATCCTGTCACGAGTACAAGTGCCATTTGCATAGAAAAGGCGAGAAGTCCCCAAATTCCATTGCCCCAGTGCGTAATCATTTCTACCGGTGTTTGGTGCGTGGCAAACATGCCGAAGAAGATAACGAAAACAGTTAATAAACATGATAAAATAAACGGTTCTGGCAAGAAACGCTGCACAAGGGCAACACATCCATTTGTAAATGAACGAAACAAAATAGATCAACCTCCTTATGTATGTTTATCCCGCTATTTGCGGGCTAATAATCAGTGGGGGATGAACAAAGCCCCACGCTGATTAAAGTTTCACTGTATTACAATATTCGAGGTTGTTTGAGTAATACCTTTCAATATATAGAAAATTCAGATATTTAATAGTTGGTTTTCGTAATGAATAGGTAGATTGATAGTCTATGTTGAAATGTTATTTCATTGTGAACTGAAATTGAAAAGAATGCTCTATATACAAGGGAAAGAGGTGGTCATAGATGAATATGTCCATCAGATTAAAGTTGATGTAAGAGCCGGATTATTGAAGAAGGATATTAGCTATTTTTAACGAATTTTGAATTACAAACAAACTTTATCAAAAGTGGTGAGATAATATAGAGAATAAAACAAATTTCTTTTTGGATATGAAAATGGAAAAATATATAGTTAGCAAGCTTCGAAGTGCCGGTTGTGTTTTTGCAGAAGATGAGACCCGGTTACTTATGTCAGAGGCACTAACTCCAGAGGACCTTATGAAAATGGTAGAAATGCGAGTCAACGGTTTACCTCTGGAATACGTTGTTGGATACACGGAGTTTTGTGGTCTACGAATAGAAGTGGATCGAGGCGTTTTTGTACCGCGTAAACGTACCGAGTTCCTTGTTCATCAAACAGAGGCTCTGTCACGTTCTAGCGATATCATTGTTGATCTATGTTGTGGATCAGGTGCTGTGGGTGCCGCACTGGCATCAGCTTTGGGACGAGTTGAATTATATTCTGTTGACATTGACCCTATCGCAGTACAATGCGCTAGCCGTAATGTAACGAATTTTGGCGGTCATGCTTTTGAAGGTGACTTGTATAAAGCTCTACCAGACTCACTTAAGGGCCATGTAAATATCCTAGTCGCGAACGTACCTTATGTTCCTACCGAAATAATAAAGTTTCTCCCCCGGGAGGCACGCCTACATGAACCAAATGTGACGCTTGACGGAGGTGAGGATGGTCTTAACATTCTGCGAAGAGTCGCAGAAGAAGCTTTACTCTGGTTAGCTTTGGATGGACATCTTTTGATAGAGGCGAGCGAAGTTCAGGCACCTCAGGCCTGTGAAATCTTTGCTGCTGCTGGGCTTAGCACAAAAGTGGCTAGAAACAAGGAAATGGACGCTACTGTCATTATCGGTTCTAATTCTAGCTTTTGAGTAAATAAGCACTATTCAATGAATATAATCATTTTGATAATCAATCTCTACAAGGGGTAGAATCAGGGAACTACGGATTTACAACACTAAGAAGTGTTAATCCATAAAAAAGTGCATCTCCGATTGTTAGACTGTGTCTAATAAACGGAGATGCACTTTTTTATTTACCTTATTGAACTAAGGCATCTGTTAGCTTAATAGCAAAGGATTAAAATCCACTATTTCTCCCAAAGTTCAATCAATCGACCTTCAGGATCTTTAATCCAAATAAACTTTCCAAATTCACTACTCTCTTCTTTCTTTTCAAGAGGTACACCAATATGTTCAAGATGCTGAATAGTCTCGTTTAGATTATGTACTTGGAAATTCAGCATTACTTGTTGTTCTGTTGGAAAATAACTGTCATTCTCAGTAAAGAAAGAAAAGATAGTCTCTGTTCCTAATTCGGGTTTAATCACAGTCCCATTCCAATTTTCTATTTCAATCTTCAACACTTCACTGTACCATTTTTTTATAACATCAAGATTTTTAGTTCTCCAAAATATTCCTCCGAAACCTTTTATCATTGTATTTAACTCCTGTCTGTCTTTTAATTTTTAATGTGACTATGTATTCAATATATCAAAACAAAAGAGTAATAGTAAGTGGGAAATAGGGGGCCTGGAAAAATGAATAAAGCAATGATAAAAGACCGCACATGAAGTAAAAGCAATGTGCGGTCTTTTAAATATCGTACAGTATTACGAAGTTTCGCTAATTTTAGTCTCTGTATGAGTGTTAGTAGCAATTCTTTTCTTTACCTTAAAGTGATAGTAGATGTAGCAAAAGATGATAAATGGTACAGTGCAATAGATTCCTAGTCTTTGACTTGGGATAAAGATAAGACTTATTAATATAATGCCATACAATCCAAAACCAAGAATTGGTACAAGAGGATAAAGTGGAGTTTTAAATTTTAAGTCTTCTAATTTTCCACCGTCGGCTAAATAATGTTTACGGAAAAAGAATTGAGAAACACAAATTGACATCCAAACAATAATTGTAATGACTCCAGAAATTGAAATGAGCCATAAGTAAACAGTTTCAGCAGCTACAACGCTTGTCAAAAGAGAAAAAGCAGAAATAGCTATCGTTAAGATTAAAGCGTTTAGAGGTATCCCTCGTGATGATAATTTCTTTAAAAAGGCTGGAGCCATATCATTTTTTGATAATGACCAAAGCATTCGAGTTGCAGCGTACAGTCCTGAGTTTGCGACAGAAAGAACAGCAGTAAGAATAACAAAGTTCATAATATCAGCTGCATATGGAATACCGATATTATCAAATACAGCAACAAACGGACTCTTAGTTAATCCTGCCTCTTCCCAAGGAATTAAGGCCACAAGAACAAAGATTGCTAAGACGAAGAAAAACATCGTGCGCCATATTATATTTCTAATAGAACGAGGTAAAGTCTTTGCTGGATCTTCACTTTCACCTGCTGCGATTCCAACAAGTTCTGTACCTTGGAAGGAATAATTGACTGTAACCATTGTTAATAAGATAGCGGCAAGTCCATTTGGGAATAAACCACCATGATTTACGAAATTTGAAAGAAGCGGAGCGGGTTCGTTTCCTTTTAAATCAATAAAGCCGAACATAGCGGCGCCGCCAAGAATAATGAAAGCGATAATGGCAGATACTTTTATACTTGAAAACCAAAATTCTGTTTCTGCATAACTACGAGCGGATAATGCGTTAATAGTGAATATTGTAACACCAAATATTAAACACCAAACCCAGACAGGAATATCAGGAAACCAGCGCTGCATTGTAATACCAGCAGTGGTAAATTCAAGACCAGTCGTATTCGCCCAGCTTAACCAATACAACCAGCCGATTGTAAACCCAGTTGCAGGGTTAATGAATTTAGTAGCATATTCCTGGAAAGAGCCTGAAACAGGCATTGCTACAGCGAGCTCACCAAGACATAGCATAACAAGATACATTAATAATCCACCGGCCATAAAGGCAAGTACGGATCCACCAGGTCCAGCTTGACTAATAATAAAGCCAGATCCGTTAAATAACCCCGTTCCAATCACACCACCGAGTGCAATCATGAATAAATGTCTACCTTTCATCGTGCGCTTTAATTCATTGTTTGTATTGTTTACTTGCGTCATTGTTTTCCTCACTTTCATAATTGGTAGTATGAAAATTGATGTTTTTCCGTATTATGGAATGTATTCCGTGATGTGAAATCTTGTTCTAATTTTCAGATAATTAAAAAGAAAAGTCAATATTTTTTTGTTTGCGTTTTCATTTTTTTGATAGTGTTATATCTCTATTTTTAGAAAATTAAATAAATTAATTGATTTCAGTTTAAATTTTTGTTAAATTGATAGGTAATTAGGCTAAACATACTACAAGTAAAGTTGAGGCGAGTTATGGTACAGTCCATTGATCGAGCGATAGGTATTATTAAGTTGTTGAATTCTACAAATGAAAAAGAGTATTGGGCTATTTCTGATATAGCTGATAGAACACATCTCCCGGTTAGTACAGTACATAGGTTACTGAACTCTCTAATGGAGCATGGATTAGTTACGCAAATTTCAGAGACAAAACAGTACAAGATTGGACCAATGTGGATGGAAATAGGATTACGTCAATTGGAGAAGGTAGACTACAGATCTGTTGCAAGAGAAGTGATGAAGCGTTTGGCCTCTGAAGTTGAAGAGAGTGTTTATTTGAACATTCCAAATGGAACACATTCTATTATCATTGAAAGAATTGATAGCCCTTTAAAAATTCGAGTTATCGATAACTTAGGGGAGCAGATTCCACTTTCGATTGGCGCCGCAAATAAAACGATGCTTGCCAATATGAACACGAATGAAATGGAACACATTGTAGAACATTTACTTTCTTCTTTACCAGAACAAAAGCAAATTCTTTTCGATCAAATAAAGCAGATAAGAAACGAAGGATATGCTGTGAGTTATGGTGAAAAAACAGAAGGGACAGCTTCAGTAGCAGCACCTATTATAGGATTTAATCATAAAGTAGTAGGAGCATTAAGTATCGGATTGATTAGTCATCGCATTAATGATGATCGACTATCTTTTCTTATTAGTAAGGTAAAACAAGCTGCTCATGAAATATCAATAAAAATCGGCAGAACATCAGAAGTATAATTTTGATAACTGTCGTCATTTTTTATTCATATATTGGAATTGATTTTCATAATGCGGAAAAATAGGGGGATTTATATGTCAAAGTGGCAATCTAAAGAACAATTGGTGCAATTATTAAGCAATCTTGTTGAAATTCCTAGTATTACAGGTTCAGAAGCTGAAGTTATATTGCCAGACTTTGTTGTAGAACAATTATCTGACTTACAGTATTTCAAACAAAATCCGCATCATTTGCAAAAAAATCCGACGGGGGATGGAAGATATTTTGTTACAGCCCTAGTAAAGAAAAGCGATAGTACGAAAAATACCGTAATTCTTGTTAGCCACTTTGATGTTGTAGATGTACAAGATTATGGAGTGTGGAAAGAAGATGCATTTAACCCTAAAAAATTAACATCTATGTTTAATTCTCATAAAGATGAGCTACCAGATCATGTACGTGAAGATATAGAGCAAGGAGATTGGCTCTTTGGTAGAGGAACGATGGATATGAAATGTGGTTTAGCTTTACAAATGGCGATGGTTGAGCAAGCTTGTGAAGGAAGATTTGATGGGAATGTTCTTTTATTGGCTGTTCCAGATGAAGAAGTGAACTCTGTAGGGATGAGAGCTGCAGTTCCGAGATTATTAGATTTAGCAAAAGAACATGACTTAGAGTATAAAACGGTCTTAAATTCAGAGCCTATGTTTTCAAGACATCCTGGTGACCAAAATAAGTATATTTATACTGGTTCTATTGGTAAGGTGTTACCTGGTTTCCTTTGCTATGGAAAAGAGACACATGTAGGCGAACCTTTTGCAGGATTAAATGGGAGTTATATGGCTGCATTATTAACAGCAGAATTAGAGTTGAATACTGACCTTTGTGATATTGTAGATGGTGAAGCGAGTCCACCACCAACTAACTTGCTTCAAAGAGATTTAAAGGAGGATTATTCTGTACAAATTCCTCATCGTGCTGTTACATTATTTAATTTGTTTTTACTAGAAAAAACGATGACAGATGTAGTTTCGTTGTTACGTCAAAAGGTAACGAAAGTAGCAGAGAAAATTGAAGAATCGTATGAGGAGCGCGCGTATCATTTTTCTAAGCATAATCCGTTTATACCGCCGAATCTTAAAGTAAATGTATTAACGTATGAAGAGCTTATCGCGTATGCAATTGAACAACATGGGCAAGGGAAAATAGATGAAATTCAATCCGATATTATAAAAAATAGAGAAGATAAAGATGATCGTGCGGTAACTATTGATTTAGTAGACAAATTATCTATTTTATGTAAAGAAAAGGCTCCGATGATTGTACTTTTCTTTGCGCCGCCATACTATCCAGCTGTGAGTTCACGCAAAAATCCTTTCATTAAAGAGGTAGTTGTAGAAATGGAAAAGTATGCCCACTATAATCATAGTATTACATTTGAAAATCAAAATTATTTTGGAGGAATTTCAGATTTGAGCTATGTGGGCTTACAAAACCCATTGGATTCAATGAGTTCCCTTGTAGACAATATGCCATTATGGGATAAAGGTTATTCGATTCCACTTCAGGAATTAGAAGAGTTTGACGTTCCAGTATTAAATATGGGGCCAGTAGGAAAAGATGCACATCAATGGACGGAGCGTCTGGACGTAAATTACGCATTCGAAACGCTATTAGATATGTTACCTATATGTATTGAAAAATTACTTGTTTCTAATAAAGTTACACAGTCATAGTGTTTGTATAAGAGAGAGAAAAAAGACCGTAGTAATACGGTCTTTTTTTGCTGAATGAATAGTGTGAAGCCTTAGCTTTATGAGAATGTGACGGTACCTCATTTATTAATGTTACTTGATAAGTAGAGAAAGGGGAGAAAATTGTGATGTAAGAATTTTCTTGTCCTCTTTTTTATATTAATTATTGAACATAAAAAGCTTTAGGACTTTGCAGAACTTTTTCTACCTCTTTTTGTGTGAGAATAGGATTGGGGATTGCTGGTACTATCGGAAGCATTAGATCATTTTCTTCGTTACTATGACCTGTAGGATCATTTTCACAACAAGGTGCTGTGCTTTCTATATTGTTCCTTACTATTCTAGCAAATAGTGCATGTCCGATTTCATGAGCAAGTAACAAATGATCTGCTTCATCAGTGACAACAATATTAGCTTGGGAATCGGTTATTTCACCATTCTGAACAATCAGTACACATAAAGTGCACCCAGTGCTTTCTCCATCTGCTAATCTATTTCCTTAGGCAAAAAATAAGCCAATCCATTCGTTAACTCCTTGAGTATATGGGAGTGAATTTTTAAAAGTTTCTGGTTTAAAACAGTCAATTTTATCTGCGAAATATTCTTCATTGAACAACTTGTATAAGTTGTATATTATTAATAAATGTAGCTTGTACACTTTTTGTAACGGTATTTGCTGAGTTTTTGTATAATATAATCATGTGAAGTTAACATATTGTATCAATAGTATATATTTGCGTAGAATATCCATTTTAAGGTTTTTGAAGTACCCCCCCTAAATGAAAATTTAATTTCTCTAAAGTTAGTTACTTAGTGAAGTCTGCTCATTTTTTTTCGTATTAGGGAAGGATGTACTTTTTAACTTGATGGGTATGGGGTAGTACACCTTTTAGCAAAACCGGAGTGGAAATGATGAGTATAAATAGTTTTGTGAGATTGATAAAGGACGAATTATTAAAAGAGGTAAGCATAAGAAGCGAGGATGAATTCGAACCTGTAGTAGTTAAAGATATTCCTAGACTTTGGAAGTGTTTAGGGACAGGTAATTATGCCGCAGTATTTATGCACAAAAAATACAAAGATTGGGTAGTGAAAGTTTACGCGCGAGAAGGAGAAGGAATTGAAAAAGAGTCAGAAGTATACCGAAGAATCGGAAATCATCCTTCTTATTCAAAGCTTATATATAAAGGAGAAAATTTCATAGTATTGAAACGTTTAAAAGAAATTACCTTATATGATGCTATCCATAAGGGGATTAAAATTCCTAAGCAGGTAATCCTTGATATCAATGAGGCTATAGAGTATGCAAGGGAGCAAGGATTAACTCCTTGTGATGTTCACGGGAAAAATGTGATGATGGAAAACGGAAGGGGATATGTAGTCGATGTATCTGATTTCTTAAAAACAAAAGAAGATAGTAAGTGGGGAGACTTAGAAAAGGCGTATTTTACATTTTACTTGCCTTTTATTTATAGATTGCCTTTCCCTGTTAAAATACCATATTTCATGTTAAACATTGTTAGACGTTCATATAGAAAATATAAGAAGCTTAAAAAGAAATTCAAATTGTAAAAGGCCCACATACTTATCTTTAGGTTAGATAAGTGAACCACTAGTAAACAAAAGGACCGTACATTTTAGATATGTCTAATATGTACGGTCCTAATTTTATCATTTCATGAAGCAATTTATTTATAAAATGATTGTAACATTTGTATATAATACTGATATTATTATGAGAAGTAAATCTTCTTGTTTTAATAGAAAATACCCATTTCAGTACATTACATTTTAAACATATTGATGTACTATAGTTCTAAACAAATCACAATAACGGATTAGAAGGGGATAAACTATGTACACAGACTCAATTGAGTATTAAAATTTTAACCTAATTTACCTTTGCAAAGATGCAGGTATCAATTAGTTTTTTACCGTCAGCTGAAAGATCTTCATTACGTAATATCCCCTCAAGCTCAAAACCTAGTTTTTCAGGGATCGCACGACTTTTCGTGTTAGTAGATTCACATCTTATTTCAATCCTTCTAAATTTAAGTAACTGAAATCCAAGGTTTGTTAACTCACTTACTACCTCTGTCATATATCCATTGCCACTAAATTGCGTGTTAATCCAGTATCCGATTTCACATTTAGAAATCTTCCAATTAATTCGGTGAAGGCTAGCAGTTCCAATAAAATCATTAGTATCCTTATGATAGATAAGATAGCGAAAGCTTTCTCTTTTTAAAAAATCTATATGGGCATTTCTCAGGATAATTTCCGTTTCTTCAACAGTGGGGATTGACTGGAATAAAAGCAACCATTGCTTTAACTCACTAATTGAATCCTTAATAGCTTGGTGTACGACATTCCCGTCACCAGCTTGAAGTGGTGATCGAAGAATTAGTCTGTCTGTTTCTATTTGTAACGGAACATCTAATAAAATAGGATGCATATCATTTCTCCTCTCGAAAACTTTAAATTATGACAGAATGAAACTTATATAATAAAAAAACTTTCACCCAAAAGAAATAATTCTTGAGGACGAGAGTTGCAATTTCGTGGTACGTTACTATAATAAATAAATTAAAAAATACCCTATCTCACTAACAAGAAATCCTGTCACAGCATCACTATAAGTTATTATAGAACCGTGCGAAGCTCCTAGTCTTTCTTCATTAAGAACTTGATATACAGCAATACAGTAAAACTTATCTCCCATAAAGGGACATCCCAAAAATTAGTAAACAATAAATATATATTCAATTCATCACTTAGAAATCCCTTTTCACATATTGAAAACTAAACTGCCAGTTGGTACGAAAAAATGGCTACCGAAGCAGCCTTAGGTTATTCAACTCATGCATGCGTTAGTTGAATAAGGAATTATTATTTTTCATCTATTATCTTCCAACTTTTGTCTTTTGTATAATGGGGTAGCGTCACATCGCTATCAAGCTAACAAAATAAAATCCCCCTAAAATGAATAAATACGCTATTCTTTCTGTAGAATCATAGGAAAGGATGGCGTGTTTTCATTTTGAGCAAGATTTTGCTTTTCCAGCCTGAGAGAAATGTGGTGGGAACATATACAGAATGAATTTAAAATATAATGAGGAGGGAATTTATGAATATAATAAAAGATTGTAATTTTTATCTGGTTAAAGTTATCTCAAATGAAGAAATAGGACCCAATCATGAGTCCTATTTCTTCATTTGCAGGTATTGGTGGTTATATACTATGATTCTGTTTCTCTGTATTTATCAATAAACTTTTAGACATAACAGTTCTGCAATGTCCCCTTATCCTTAAAAACCTTCAATTAACCCTTTTTTAATCCCTTTTACGACTGCTCCAACTCTTGAATCTACACCCAGTTTTCTAATAATTGAAGAAATGTGATATTCTACAGTTCTTTTACTGATTGAAAGGTCCGTACTAATCTCATAATTTGTTTTATCTTTTGAGATTAAGAGTAATATTCTTTGTTCAGCAGAAGTTAGTGCTTCAATATTATTTCCTATAATCTGATTCTTAGAAAATAGTATATATCCCATGTGACTTTGACGAATTGCGTTAGCTAGGTCAAATGCTGATCTTTCTTTCGTAATGTATGCACTTGCTCCAGCTTCAAAGGCCGCATTATAATATTCTTCATGATCATATCCTGATAGAATTACAACCTTTACATCCGGAAATTTTGACAATAAATCTTTTGTAAGTTCAATACCATTATACTGCTTCATCCTGATGTCTGTAACAATTACATCAGGACGGGTATCTTCCACAGTTTTAATTAATATGGAAGGATCGTGAACGGTATTAATCACCTCAATATCTTCCTCAGATTCTAGTAGTCTTTGGATGCCTAGCATAACCAACAAATGGTCATCCACTAGTAGTGTATGTATACTCATTATTTTCCTCCCAATTTACTGGTATGGTAAATGTGACTAATGTTCCATGTTCTTTTTCAGAAGATATCCTCAAATTTCCGTTCAACTCGGAAATTTGACGCTGGATGGTCATTAGACCAAGGTGGTTGCTTGTACTAAATTCAGAAAAACTGTTCGGAACACAAAAGCCTATGCCGTCATCTTCTACAGTACAAACATAGCAGCCTCTTTCTTCTATGATATGTATTTGAACATTATTCCCCTTGGAATGCTTTATAGCATTATTCAGTAGCTCTTTTATAATACGATAAATCTGTATTTCGATATTTTTCGAGAGAATTTTTAATTTGCAATTAAATTGTATATGAATGAGAATGCGATAATTTAATTCGAACTCGCGTTTTAGTGTGTGTAAACTCGCTTCTAAACCTAAATCTTCTACGATAATAGGGTGAAGATTATGACACATTTTTCTAATGCTATAGATAATATCTTCAAGTTGCTCATCCATTGAATTTAATATGTCTATAGAAAAGTTTCTTTTGGTCTGAAGCATTCTTATTTCGTTTAATTGCAAAATAAGAATTTGAAGAATTTCATCATGTAAGAAAATCGAAAGCCTTTTCCTTTCACTCTCTAGAGATTGAATAATCTGATAATTAAATTGTTTCCAGTTTTGAGCTTTTACCTTTGCTTTTCGAATTTCTTTTTTATTACTATTGAGAGTATTAACACTTAATAGTAAATTTGCCGAGTTTATTACAACCTCTTCAAGTTCATTAATTTCTTGAGGTTTAAATAATGTATAATCATTTTTTTCACCAATAATAATAGCTCCCTGCATGCCTTGGTAAATGAGTATTGGAAAACAAATTAAGTGGTATTTTTCAAACTGAATATGAATTGGAGTAGTACCTTCCTTTAGTAAGTAATTCTGTTCAAGTTGATTCAATTGGTTAAACAGCTCAAATTTATCCATATCCTGAAAAATACCTGTCTCATATAATGAATGATAAATACTATTTGAGTTCCATATTACGGAAACGCCGTTAATGTTAAACATCTGGTTAATAAGCTGTCCGACTAATTTCGCAAGCTCTTTAGCATGTTTTTCCTTCGAGAGTGTTTGAAAAAGCTCAATCTTATGTAAACCTGATTGTGCATCCTTTTTTATGTTTAAATACCTAAATAATGAGAGAATAAGTTTATATATATATACAGAGAGTACAACAGATAATACACTTAAGCTGCATAGTATAAATATTTCTTTTTGTGACAAATCTATGAATTGCTCAACTGAAAAATTAAAAAATAAGAAATTGAGCAAGTAAAAGAGTAAGTTTGTTAGCCATTTAGAAATTCTAATCTCAAATTCGATAACTTCTTGCTTTATTAATAAATAAGAAATAGTTAAAGGAAATATAATAATACTAGGTAAACAATATGTAAATGGAATTTTAGATTCCCCAAAAAGTAGACCGGGAATCAGATTAAGTAGAACAATAGGTAAAAAACTAAGAATAATACCAAAAATCAGAATATATAATTGACTTTTCACCTTAAGATTATTTTCTCGTAAATGTAATGAAACAAGAAAAACACAGATGCTAATACTCAGAAATAGGTTAGTAATTAGTAAAACTTTAAATAAAAAGCTAAAATTATTGTTAGACATATATCCAAAACAACAAAAAATTATATAAATAATTGTCAATCCTGTTGAAATTACAAATGATACAAGGTTGAATATTTTTACATATTTTGGTTTGGTAGATACAGGGAAATTAGAGAAAAAACTTATTAAGAGATAAGAAAGCATAAAAATACTACTCACCTCTATAGCTTTAAAAATATTTATATCATAGCTAGATAATAAGGATGTTAAAATAGCTATCCCAAAGACTGATGTTAGAGAAAAGAATTTTTTTGCTACAATAGATTGTCTTTTTTTTAAAAAGCTAATTAATCCTATAGTAAAAAAAATAAGACTAATAACGCTGATCATATAAAAATGACTAATTAATAAAGAGTTAACGCTTTCTTTAAAATTACTAGAGTGAAAATAGTAGTTATTTATTAAAAGTATTAATAAATATAAAATGCTTAAAGGTATACAGAACCAAATATTACGCATAGGAGTGACCTCTGCCCATAACCATCATTTGAAAATAAGTCATTTCGTCTTTAGAAAGAACAAAATGCATTTCTAAGAGTGCAAATGCTTTTCTATAATATAGTTGAGATAGGATACGACAATAGTGTAGTGCTCCAGATTGTTCTATGTAATCCCGGACTAATGCCCGAACTTCAGGTGAAGAAGATATTTGTTTATCCGTTAAATTTTCAAAAAAATTATCCTGTGTTTTGCAACTATATTCATAAGCTTTTAAAAAAGGAAGATAAGCCTTTAAGTCCTGAAGGTCATTTTTATTATCTGTCATGGCATCATTAGCATCATTTCTTAGCTGACCAGCTATCCCTATATAAGATGTGATTTCTTTTAAAAATCTATTTTCAGGATTAATAGTTCGAAAGATAATTTCTGTGAGTAGACCAGATTTCTTTTCAATAAGTTTCATATATTCTTCTTCACTTAAAATTATTTTTTTATCTATTGAAAAACAAAATTGGATATCTTTCCATTCTCCACAACACGAATGTATCAATTGTTGGAGAAGATCTCGTGTTGCAGTATCTTTTGTCTTATAAGTTAAGTATATCAGTCCTTGCATAAGTAAATATTGAGAAACTAACAAAAAACGAGGATATTCGTTTTTAAAATATAATGGATCTAATACGTCTCCATCACACAAATCATCTATTATATCCGCTGATAAAAAGATAAATTCAACCCCCATTGCCTTATCTAATTCTCTTTTTGTTATTGGTTGTCGTTTGGTCAAAAAAGAAAGAGCTAGATATAGCTCTCCCCATGAGAAGCCAGAAGATTCAGGATTTAAAATCTTTCCTTTATGAGAAAGGCATTTCTGAATAAGTAGAAGTATTTCAGATTCATCACTTTGATTACGGTAGGAGATATGGTAATCAATATGATTGATTAAACAATCTTTAAACCCACTGATTTCCACCATCAATTTTCACCCGAAAATCCTTTGCATACTCATCTAATACAATTCGCTCTTCAACTGATAGTGTCTCCAATGAAGGACATAATTCATAAGTTTCAAAGGTAAGTTTGTTTTTTTTCATCTCCATTAAAAATTCCCATATTGCTTTATTCATAAAAAAACCCTCTTTCCAAATATTCTGTATTTTAGTTCTATATAAAAAAAATACAATAAAAACGGGATATTTTCAATATAGTCCTTAAATTTTTAATACTTAATTTACATATATTTTTTTATTATGCGTGAATTTACAATATAAACTTGCGGAATATACGGATTCTACTAGGATATTTATCTGATAAATTAGACACATAAGACATAACGTCTTAATAAAAATTTTAGGGGGAAAAGAAAATGATTAATGAAAAAAACCTTTTTGATTTAGATGTTCAAGTAACAACAGCTTCAGGTGATGTAGATCCACAAATTACAAGTATTTCAGCTTGTACGCCTGGCTGTGGAAACACAGGTTCATTCAATAGCTTCTGTTGCTAATTGAATGCCCAAAAAGAGGGAACACAGATGTGTCCCTCTTTTTCTCCTATTATAATATTTGATTAGAACAGAAGGGAAGATTCCAAATGATTACAGAAAAAAGGAAGACTATTCATACATCAAATAAAACCGCATGTAATAATATATTTGAACCTCTACCATTTTTTATGATTAGATCCCCGTTTTTACCATTTAACGCACTATATCAAATTAAGGATCAAGAATTATTGATTGAAAAATTAAGGGAATATGCAGAAATGGATTACATTAAGGAAGCCATTGCCATTGCAAGTCCTTCATTGCTTGAATCTCTTAAATATATACATGGTGATTTAAGTAATAGGAAAACACAACAAGTAATATCTTCTGTATTACGATATATGTTAAGAATGACAACACGCCCAACACCTTTTGGAGCTTTTTCCGGGGTAGCATCCGGAGAGTTTAAAGAAAAATCTTTACTTGAAATGAGCCATTTTGAACAATTTAAGAAAAGAACTCGGCCTGATATGGAATGGTTATTGGGAGTGGTTTCATCACTTGAAAAAAATCCTTGTATTCTCCAATTTTTAATGGTTAGTAAAAATCATGCTACTTATCGTGTCGGAAACCGCCTATATTTACCTTTTTCAACTGAATGTGGACAACTTCGTAAGAAAGATATGGAGAAAAAAGAAAATATTTCAATTACATATAGTGAAGTTGTTAAGAAAGTTTTAGATTTAGCTGAAACACATATTACAGTGAAAGAGCTTCTCCAAAAGTTGAATAATGACTATCCAGGCACAGATATAAAGGTAATGGAAAACTTTATTCTCCAGTTGGTAGAGCAAGAATACCTTATAACTGAGCTAAGACCGCCACTTACATATGACTCCCCATTTGATTATGTGATTGACAAGTTAAAAGTAAGAGTTGGTGAAAATCAAATATGGGAAGATTTATTGAAGGTAAAAGATTTAATACTTGTTTATGATCAATTACAGCTTGGAAAGGGGCTTTCTATATACAACGATCTTATCCTATTAATGAAGGGGATTTATGAAGTTTCAACGCCTCTTCAAGTAGATTTCGCTTTAAATATGCATGATTTAGCTATAGGAAAAAACGTAGCAAATGATGTTAGTAAAGCAGCTCAAGTGTTATGGAGCATAGCCGATAGCGGAGTTGGATTTCCTCATCTCCAAAAATATCATATTGAATTTTTAGAAAAATACGGAACAACTAGGGAGGTTCCATTGGTAGAACTTTTAAGTGAGGAATTAGGGCTTGGAGCACCCGCGACATATAAAAATCCAAAAGGAAGTAGGGATGGAGAAAATTTTACGCCGCCTTTAGATGAAGAACGTAATGTCCAATTATCATATATGCTTATTGAAGCTATTCATAATCAGCAAAAAGAAATTGAAATTACTGATGAAATAATTAGCAGAATTGGAATAGAAAAAGATACTCGATACGCTCCAGATTCATTTGAAGTATATGGAGAATTGTATGCTACTTCGCAAAAGGAATTAGACAATGGAAAGTATAATTTATGCCTAAGCCCAAATCCAGGGTCTCATGCAGCAGGAAGCACATTTGGTCGATTTTTAGATATCTTAGATCCAAATGTTAGACGTGAAATTCAGCAACAAGAAGTGGAGATTGACCATCAATTTAATAATGATGTCGTTATGGTAGAGGGAAGTTTTCTTCCGGCAACTGGCCGTTCAGCGAATGTGGCAATTGGAAAAACTACAAGAGAAGTAACTGTAACCCTTGGAACAAATGGAGATGAAGATACTTTGCAAATTCCAATTGATGATATTGTCGTTGGAGCATCATTAGAAAACTTTTATCTGAAATCTAAAAAATTAGGGAAAAGAATTAAGGTGGTAGCTGGTAATGTACTAAATTACCAAAGTGGCCCTAATATTTATCGCTTTATGAGAGAAGTTTCCCTAAATGATTTAGACCACTGGAGAACATTCAATTGGGGTAATATGACATCTTCACCTTATTATCCAAGGATTCGTTACAAAAATATCATTCTGTCTCCTGCAATTTGGAAGTTAAATAGAGAAACTATTGGTATGAAAAATAAACCTAAAAGTGATGATGAATTTTTAATCCTATTTGAAAAATGGAGAGTGAAATGGGCTGTTCCACGCTATGTATTTATGACGTATAGTGACAATAGAATTTTAATTGATCTTGAAAATATTCTTCATCTTCGAGAATTAAAGAATGAACTTTTTAAGCAGGGTAGATTACAGTTGAGGGAATCATTACATGACATCAATAAAAATTGCCTTAGCAGCCCGCTGGGTAGTCATGCAATGGAAGTTGTATTTCCGTTGAAAAAAATGAACGATGTCGCTAAAAGGAAGAGTTTAGGAGCTGTTGAAGACGGAAAAAAAGAGATGGTTAGTGAGAAAATGATTTATCGTTTGCCCGGAAGTGAATGGCTATATGTTAAGCTATATGTTCCACAAGCAAGAGAAAATGAATTTATTTCAAAATATATGACATCATTTGCTAATAATATTGTACAAAATGGTTTGGCTCAATCATGGTTCTTCATGCGATATCGTGATCCAGATGCTCATATTCGTTTGCGATTTTATGGAGATCCCAAGAAGTTGAATGCATCTGTTCTTACTCATTTAAGGGATTGGGCAAATAATTTAATGAACTCTGGATTTATTCACAAAATGACGATTGATACGTATGAACGAGAAGTAGAGCGATATGGTGGTCCGTATCTGATAGAATTGGCCGAGAATTTCTTCCATTACGATAGTAGGTCAGTAACAATGCTTCTTAATGTGATCGGACAACAAGCTGAACTGCCAGTACATGCACTGGCATCCTTAAACATAATTGAGATTATGGAGAATTTTGGTTTAACTTATGAACAACAATTGGAAACTATTGAAAGAAATACAGATAAATATGAATTCATGGATGAATTTAGACCAATGAGAAAATTATTAAGTAACATTGGAAATCCTGAAGGTGATTGGAATAATTTACGTAATTACAATTCATCAATTGGACTAGAGATTTATAAAAGTCTATTAGTTCGGAGAGAATCATTAAAAGAATATGTTTCCAGTATTAAACAATATAAAAATGAAGACAAGCTCTGGAATAAACAGCAAACAATTATGGGAGCAATTATTCATATGCATTGTAATCGACTATTGGGAGCTAATCGGGAACTAGAAAAAAAAGCACTTGCCTTTACGCGGCATATCTTATCAAGCCAGCGATATTGGAGGAATCAGAATGAAACAGATACTCAATCACACACCTGAAGATGAGAAACTATCATTTTCAAATATTTTAAAGTCTTTTCATTATTGGCCTGGTTTATTTAAACTTTTATGGGAAACGCACAGAGGATATTTCTTCTGTGTGCTTACCTTAAATTTTTTAAATGGATTATTACCTGCAGCATTGATTTTGACAATCCAATACCTTGTTAATACAGTACAAAACATCTACCAGAATGGGTACAAGGATGATTATTTTACTCATGTTTTACCGTTTTTTATAGCCTTTGCACTAGTTACAATTTTAACGGGTGTTACAGGATCAGTTTTGGAAACATATAAACAGCTTTACCGAAATCTTCTTTCTAATAAAATCAATGTAAAATTAATAGAAAAAGCAAAAAGATTACCTTATTCCAGTTTCGAGAACCCAGAAATTTACAATAAACTTCAAAGGGCGCGCCAAGATTCCACATATAAACCATTTGCTATTTTTGAAGAACTTATGGGGATTATAAAAAGTGGAATAACTGTGATTTCTATTTCCGGTATCTTAATGATTTGGAACTGGCAGTTTACCCTAATTTTAATTCTATTACCACTAATCTCTTCCTGGTCAATCATGAAAATTGGAAAAGAAATTTTTTTAATTAGTCATAAGCGTGCCGAAGAAACAAGAAAACAATTTTACTACTACTATTTGCTAACGACAGACATCACAGTAAAAGAAGTGAAATTATTTGGATTGGGCAATTTACTTCTAAAAAATTATTCAAATATGTTCAATCGATTTTATCTGCAAGATAGACGTCTGCTTTTAAAAAAGATGAGGATTGACCTATTTTTTCAATTAATCAGCGTGGCTTTTGTAATGTTTGTGCAGTTTATGGTGGTTATGGATGCTGTAACAGGGATTATTGCTATTGGAAGTCTTATCGCTTATTTTCAAGCTGTAAATACTACACAAAAAACATCTAATGAATTAATGTATATGATTTTTAATATGCACCAAAACAATCTTTATATGACTCAACTATTCTCATTTTTGGACGTTCCTGAAGAAAGGGATGTTTCAAATAATGGAGACAATACTTATTTAGATAGCATCTCTTTTGAGGAAAAAGGTATTCGATTTATAAATGTCTCTTTTAAGTATCCTGGTCAAAAAGAGTATACATTAAAAAAAGTGAATTTTCACATAAAACCAGGTGAAACATTGGCTCTTGTCGGATCTAATGGTTCGGGTAAATCTACGATTGTAAAGTTAATTACAAAACTTTATACGGACTTTGAAGGGATTATTCTATTAGATGGAAAACCCATTCATCAATACAGTGCAAACGAATGGCAGGATAAGATTAGTGCTATTTTCCAAGACTTTGTTAGATATGAACTAGATGTTAAAGATAATATTGGCTATGGTGACTATAAAAAAGCCGATCAAGTAATGGCTATACAAGCTGCTGCTAAAAAATCTGGAGCATTAAAGATGATTAATAGTTTGCCTAACCAAATGGATACACAACTTGGGAAAACTTTTGCGAACGGAATTCAGTTATCTGGAGGGCAATGGCAAAGAATCGCCATTTCAAGAGCATACATGAGGGATGCGAGCCTATATATTCTAGATGAACCTACTGCCGCATTAGATCCAGAAGCAGAAGAAGAGGTTTTTAGAGATTTTAAAGAAATTACAAAGAATTGTATGGGGCTCTTTATATCCCATCGGTATTCAACTGTAAGGCATGCTACAAAAATTATGGTCCTCGATAAAGGTAGAGTCGTGGAACTAGGTACTCATAATGAACTATTAAAGATAAAAGGAATATACGCAAGACTATTTGAGTTACAAGCTAAAAACTTTATAGATTATTCCAAAATTCAAGTGAATGTTTAATTAGAGAGGAGAAAACTATGCAATTAACTACAGAAAAAAAGTCATTTTGGTTACAGGGAATTAGTATTGAAAAAAGAAATAAAGCATTAAAGTTAGTTCGTGATATAGCAGAGCAATTAAAGGATCCGATGTATGTAGAAAAAATTGTTATGGAGCCTGATAATATACCAAATGGAGGAACACTTCATCCATGGGACCCCATTACTTTATCCCATGGCTATCCAGGTACTATAATGTTATTTGCAGAATTAGATCGACAGTTTCCAAAAGAGGGATGGGATCTTATTGCACATAGTCACTTGGTAGAAATACAAAAGGCAATAGAAAAACAAGGTGTGAATAGTATTTCTATGTTTGGCGGTGTTTCTGGTATTGCGTATGCGACATCATATGCTTCGCGTAACTATGAAAGATATCATATATTTTTGCAAAAGTTAAATGAATTTGTACTTTCGCAGTTACATCTTGTATTGAACTACGGGAAAGAAGAATGTGGTGTTCATCCATTTATGTACGATACTATCCAAGGTGCTACTGGAGTAGGGCGTTATTTGCTGCAAAATATTCAACTTGAATCAAATTTGGAAGCACTCAAACAAATTCTCAATTGTTTTATTAATATGTCTAATGACATTGAGGTGAATGGAGAAGTTCTACCTGGTTGGTACGTACCGTACACCAATCAGTTTTTGGAAACAGATAAGATATTATTTCCGGATGGGAATTTCAATTGCGGCCATGCTCATGGAATGCCTGGCCCACTTTCCTTGATGGCGTTGGCTATCGAACAAGGAATTGAAGTTCCTGGACAAAAGCAAGCGATTCGTAAAATGATAGATTGGCTAATAAAATGGCAAGATGAAGGTTCGTGGCCTGCGAGGCTTAGTTTTAAAGAAGTGGTCAATGACCAATCATACCACGTGTATCCGAAGCGAAAAGGCTGGTGCTATGGAAATCCAGGAGTAGCAAGAGCTCTCTATCTGGCTGGGAGATCCTTGAAGGATCAGAAGGCCATGAAAGTTGCATTAAGTTCTTATCAAGATACACTTTTACAAAGTGAGGAAGAATGGGATTTATCGTCTCCAACATTTTGTCATGGAAGAGCGGGATTATTACAAATGTCTATTAGGATGGCAAAAGATGAAGACGGGGAAATATCGATGCAATCCATTACAAAATTAATAGATTATGTAATGGATGCATATGATCCTCAAGCACCATTTGGCTTTAAAGACTTACAATCCAATGAGCAGACTTCAAACGAGCTAAACAAGGTAGGACTATTGGAAGGTGTAAGTGGTGTACTTTTAACATTATTAAGTCTAAGCGCAATAGAGGAACCATGGTGGGACGGAATATTTCTAATTTCCTAATCAAGAATTGAGAGGATGTTACAGTATGAACCAAATGAATCAATTGCTTAATTCTAAGAAAATATTAGTAGGAGTAAGCGGCTCTATTGCAGTAGCTGGAATTTTTCAATATTTAGCTATATTGAAAGCGAATTTTAGTGAAGTAAAGGTTATCATGACAAAAAGTGCAATAAAACTTATCCCTGCAGAAACCGTGAAATTATATTGTAATGAGGTATTTATCGATGAGGAACTTACCCTAAGTGGTAAACCAGGTCATGTGGAATTGGCTAGATGGGCAGACTTACTAATGGTATTACCAGCTACAGGAAATACTATTTCCAAAGTAGCTCATGGTTTAGCTGATGATTTATTAAGTACAGTCATTCTTGCTCATGATAAACCAGTTCTCTTTTTTCCTAATATGAACAAATTAATGTGGGAGAAAAAAGTAGTTCAGAATAATGTTAAACTTTTAAAAGAATATGATCATATAGTGATTCCGCCTTTGAAAACAACAGCTTTTGAAATTGCGACTATGTCTTTGAAACCGAACTATGTTTTACCTAATAATCAAGAAGTATTGCATATACTCTTTAAGGAATTTGAGAAAAGAAAGTCAGTAACTGTACATGAAACGGTTGAAATGTACTAAAACTCACATTATTGTGAGTTTTTTTCTTTTCTTTATTCTTTTCTTTATTTTTTTTCTTTTCTTTATTTTTTTTTAATATTTGTCTTCTATATTAGTCCATAAGGAGGGATTTTATATGAATAATGAAATAGTTTTAGAAGCAAATCACTTAACAAAAACTGTAGGTGGCAAGACAATAGTAAATGATTTTTCAACTAAAATATATAAAGGAGATATTTGTGGTTTTCTGGGGCCGAATGGGGCAGGAAAAACAACTGTTATGCGTATGTTTACAGGATTAATTCGCCCGACAAAAGGAGTCATAAAAATAAGTGGTCAAGATGTAAATCAAAATAGACAACAGGCTTTGATGAATATGGGCGCAATTATCGAATCACCAATATTCTTCCCATATATGACGGGTAGAAAAATGCTACAAAATTTAGCGAGATTATACCCTGCTCTTTCTCGAAAGGAGCAATTGGAACAAGTAGAAGCAATACTATCTATTGTAAGGTTAACTGACGATGCAGATGTGAAAATTAAAAATTATTCATTAGGAATGAGACAGCGACTCGGGATTGCACAAGCTCTTCTAGGTGATCCAGATGTTATTTTATTGGATGAGCCAGCCAATGGTCTGGATCCTATGGGCATGAGAGAGCTAAGGGAATTAATTCTTGAACTTCGTGAAAAGAAAAATTTAACCTTTTTTATTTCAAGCCATTTACTAGATGAAATTCAGCAAATGTGTGACCGCCTTGTCATAATTAGAAATGGAAAGCTTATCACCCAAGGAAGGAAAGAAGAGTTAATTACAGATCCAACAAAAAGGTTGGAAGATGTGTTTGTGGAGATGATGACATCATGAGGGGGCTTTTTATTTCTGAATTTGAAAGGCTTTGGACGCAAAAAATAACTTGGATAATCTTGTTTTTCTTACCTTTAATGGTAGTTGCGTCAGTTAAATATTATCTAAACTGGAATCAACATACTTCTCCTGGAAGACCAGATTACGTTACTGCTTTAAATTTTCCTATAATAAGTATTTCTGAGCATCTTGTGGTTTCGTTTAATATTATTGCTATAATACTGATTTCTACTGTTATAGCGCATGAAGTAGAAAATGGACAATTAAGAATGATTTTGATTCGTCCATTTTCTACCTCACAACTTTTTGTAGCTAAGCTTGCTACTATATTAACTACCATGTTCCTATATTTAACTTTGTTTTGGATTTTTAATTCCATAGCAGGCTATTTATTCTTTCCAAAAGTAGATACATTAATAACATTTATAGATGAAACCAAGGTTTCTATTGCAGGGGCGATACTATATAACTTAAAGTATTTCTTTGCATGTTTCATTACTATGATTTGTATTGTTTCTGTATTTACATTAATAGGGGCGTTAAGTAGAAGTACGATGATTACTCTTGGATCAGGGGTGGCCTTTATTTTCTTTGCTATTGCAATTCCACAGATTTTAGAATTCTCTAGCCAAACGATAATTAGCGCTAATACTGTACTACATCTTATGTACATGTCAATCGTTAAAATTCAGCATACAGGTATAGCATTTCTACTTTCATCAAGTAATAGTATAAACATTTACATTGTTATAGTGGAAGCGATTTATATTTTCCTATTTGGAGTGTTCGCATACTTGTCATTTGTGAAAAGAGATTATTTTATTTGAAAACTAGGAGGGAGTTCAATTGAAAGCATTAGTTATAAGTGAATGGGAACGACTATGGAATCAGAAAAAAAGTAAATGGATGTTGGGGATTTTTACTGTTATTGTTTTTCTTCAAGCTTGGTTTTTGAAGTACTATGGGGTTGGGATTTATAATGATGGGCAACAAGTGCCACTAAATTCTTGGAATTTTTCATGGTTTTTATTAAAGGAATCTTCTTTCTTAATTACTTTGATTTTCATGCCTGTATGTTTCTTGAATAGCTTAAATGTAGAATACAACTCAGGAGCATATCGTCTATTTTTAATTAGGCCTTTTCAACGATTAACCTTTCTTATGTCAAAATGGTTTTCTCTTTCTGTAATGGTATTACTCTACTTATTTGTTGTTCTTTTTATTGGCATAGTACTTGGGTTGGTGTTTTTTAAAGCAGATGATGCTTTTACTTTCTACGGTCAACAAAAGACCTCTATAGAAGCAATATTCTATACGGTACAAGTATATGGATTGTTTTTTGTTATTCAAATGTGTGGTTTAGCTATTGCTAGTTTAATAAGTATCATAATTTCAAATGCAGTTATTAGCTTTTTCCTTCTGATTGGAATTTACATCGGCTGCTTGTACATAAGTCAGTTATCGTTCTTTTTATTATCCGTTCAAAGTATCTTCCATGCTCTCAGCACAGGAAGTAACACTTTATACGTCCTGATTCTAGGTATCATGATTATTAGTGTTAGCGTTTGTATAAGCATTTGGAATAAAAAAGAATTTACATGTTAATAAAAGGATAGAAGGGAGGTTTACCATGATTATGTTAGAAGCTAAAGGAATTGAGAAAGTTTATAAAACTGATTTCCAAGAATATCCAGTTTTAAATAATGTCAACTTAACTGTTCATGAAGGAGATTTTGTAGGGATTATGGGACCTTCAGGGAGTGGAAAGTCTACACTTTTAAATGTGCTTTCCTCTCTTGATTTTCCTTCAAATGGAGAAATTACAATTAAGGGACAGAATTTAACTAATATGAATAGTGATCAATTAAGCAATTATCGTCGTGAAAATATTGGTTTCATTTTCCAAAATTACAATTTGTTAGATCACTTAACAATTGAAGAAAATATTCTTCTACCCGCAGCTTTAAGAATGGGGAGCAAAAAGGGTGTTAGGGATAAACTCGAAACATTAGTGAATGAACTAAATATTGAACCGCTTTTGCCAAAGTATCCCTATGAGATCTCTGGGGGACAACAGCAAAGAGCTGCTATTATTCGTTCGTTAATTAACGATCCTTATCTGTTATTTGCTGATGAACCGACGGGAAATCTAGATTCAAAATCTGCTTATGATGTATTGAATATACTAAAAACATTGAATGAAACACATAAATCAACAATCTTAATGGTAACTCACGACTCTGTAGCTGCTAGTTTTTGCAACAGGGTCATATTTTTGAAAGATGGCAAGATTGTTCATGAGATGCAACGTTCCCATGAAGAAAAGCAATTCAGTTTCAATCAACGTATACTACTCTATATATCTAAAGAAGTGGGGGAGAATGATGTCAATATTTTCACTCGCACTTAAAAATATAACTCGCAATCTTTCACTGTATATAGTGTATCTTGTAAGTTGTATTCTATCAGTTACAATTTTTTATATGTACGCAGCATTTCTTGCATATCCAAAAGTTTCTGGAATAGAGCAACTGTTAATTGCGTGTGAATTCATCATCTTGCTATTTTCATGCTTTTTCATTTCATATTCTTATGACCATTTTCTTACTGAACGGAAAAAGGAAATTGGTATTTGGAAAACATTCGGAGCTTCAAAAAAACAATTATTTATTATCATAGTTTTAGAAAATTCGATAATTGGAGCAATTTCTATCTTAATTGGGATTATGATTGGTATAGTACTATCCAAAAGCTTTTTTGATTTCATCGGGAAATCGCTCTTCTTAAGCGAGTCATTTTCCTATTTCTTCTCTCCAATTGCTACCTTTTTTACAGTTATTTTGTTTGGAGTTCTGTTCTTTTTTGTTTCATTGCGTAGTTATTATAAAATCGGACGCATTTCTGTTTTGGAATTATTTCAAGAGACAAGAAAACCAAAGGATTTACCTAGGTTTTCAAAGAAGAAATTCATTATTTCCCTGTTAATTTTGGTTATTTCTTATGTTTTTATCCTTAATGCATCTTTACCCGTACTATTATTCTCTTTTCTACCTGTAGCTACTCTTTTATTATTAGGAACGTACCTTTTTTGTTCGCACGGATTAGTAGGGACTGTATCCTATTTAATCAATAAAGAAAAAAAGCATTTAAATGGCATTCGAATGCTAATATTTATAAGTCTAAGGAAAAAACTTTATTATAATGCTAAAATTATCTTCCTTGTTTCAATACTCTTATCAATGATAATGATATTAATCAGCTCCATATATTTATATTCAGAGTTGAATGATCAAAGAATGCGAAATAGCCACCCACAGCCAGCTATATTTATTGTTGATAAAAAACAAGAGAATACACTAGAATCTGCTTTAGAGAAAAACTTCAAAGGAGAGGTTGAGGGATTTCATAAGAAAAAATGGGAAGGTATATTACTGAATTCATCAAAGGGAGAAGGTAAAACCTTTATACTACAAACAGATTCATTCTTTATAAAGGACTGGACAGAAACAAAAAAAGATAACCTGTTATTTAGTAAAAAAAATGAGAATATCGATAAGTTGCATATCCAAACAAATAACGGTAATACAAAATTGATAGTAAAAAATATGGTCGAAAAACAGGCGATTAACTCGGTATCTTGGATAGATAATGTAGCTTTTGTACCAGCAGATACTTTTAATGAATTAGAGAAGGGATCATTACCTACTCAACATGTTTCATTTTACACATTAGATTTCAAGGAAAATAATAAAGGTTATAGTGCACTAAAAAAATTATTTGAGACACTCCCTTTAGAGATAAAGGAACAGTCCAGTGTTCGTCTTCTACATTATGAAAATACAGTTCAATTAACTTCAGTTTTATGGATAATAGCATTATTTATCGGTTTTATCTTGTTAATTGCTTTATCCAGTCTTCTTTGGTTTAAGTTATATGAAGATATATCTAATGATAGAAAAATATTTCACTCTTTAAGAAAAATTGGTTTGAATTTCAATGAAATAAAAAAAACATTAAGGGTTCAAATTGCTATAATTTTCTTTGTACCAATTATTCTGGGGGGGGTAAATCTGTTTATAGCAATCTATGCCTTGCAAAATATATTGGGAGGAATTAAAATTTACTCAATAATATTAATATTTTTTATTTTCTTAGTCTTCCAATTGATATTTTTCTTCATTTCAAACCACTATTACTATAAAAAAGTTGTTCATGAAAAGAATATTAATTAACAAGAAAATATATTTTACGAAATAATAAGATTTTTAATCTAAACTAGAAAGGAGTGTTTTTTTTATGAATGGAACGATTCTTGTTGTAGATGATGAGTCAGAAATAGTAGATGTACTCTCTGATATATTCTCTGATCGTGATTATAAAGTTCTCAAGGCCTACAATGGAGAACAAGCGCTAGATCATTTAAAAACACAAGTTGATTTAGTCATTTTAGATATTATGATGCCTAAAATGGACGGTTTTGAATTTTGTAAGGTCGTTCGTGAACAAATAAAATGCCCGATTCTATTTTTGAGTGCTAAACATTCAGAAATAGATAAAGTAAAAGGCTTTACTTTAGGTGGAGATGACTATATTACAAAACCATTCCAAGTTAAGGAGCTAATTGCACGTGTTGAGGCCCACTTGAGGCGTGAGAAAAGAGAACGTGTAAACTTGCAAAATCAACGTTTCTTAGGAAACTTGACCATTAACTATTCACAGCATGATGTTTTCATTGATGGAGTAAAAATAGATGTAACGAGTAAAGAGTTTAAAATATTAGAGCTTTTAACGGTAAATCTAGGACAAATCTTTTCTAAGGAACAAATTTATGAAAAAATTTGGGGGCTGGATGCAGTTGGGGATCTCAATACAATAATAGTACATATTAATAACTTAAGAGCTAAGTTAAGTTTAGGTATGTCAACTTACCATATTAAAACCGTATGGGGAGTTGGCTATAAGTTGGAGAAATGTTAATGTTAAAAAAATTATCGTTGAAAAACCAATTTATTCTAACATTTGCAGCTGTAATATTTTTAAGTATTGTCAGTACGGTTTGTACGTTAATTTTAATATACTCGTTTCTTTTTATTTATAATGAAAAATCTGTTTTACCTGCCAACCATTATGAAAAACAAGTGCCTAGCATTGAAAAATTTGTAGAAATGAATGGGGATAAAATAGTAGATTTATCCTATCAAAAAAAACTAGAGAAAGTGATTCCAATGCAAGGAATTACTTATCAAGTTATGAATACGAATGGAAATAGATTATATGGTACATTAAGCGATGAATTATTGAAAAATGATAAAGAAGTGTATCATAAAATAAATACATCTACTCAAAATGGTAAACTAATTACAAAATACATTCCAATTATAAGTCATGGTAAACTAGTTGGTGTGCTTGCTGCACGATACATATTAGCTGCATCTATTGATTATTACATAGAATATGTATTTATTATTGCTTTTCTTGTTCCTTTTATATTTTTAACGCTTTATTCTTATTTATTAGCTAAGCGTTTAGGAAAACAGTTGAATAAACCTATCAAAGAGGTAGTAATGGCCTCACAAAAAATTAAAAACAAGGATTTAGACTTTGAAATAAAATATGAAAGTGAAAATGAAATAGGTATATTAATTGATTCTTTCAATAGTATGAAGGAAGAATTAAAAAATTCATTGTATGTTCAATGGAAATTAGAACAGGAACGTCGGGATATAGTTGCTTCCATTGCACATGATTTGCGAACACCGTTAACTATTATTTTGTCTCATGTAGAAGTATTAATGGAACCCATGCCAAATAATCAAAAACGGATTCATCACTACTTGCAAACAATTAAGAATAATACAGAAAGAGTATTGCATTTAACAGAAGAAATGAGGAGAGTCTCTGAAGTGGACAACCCTGATTTCACTCTTATGATTTGCAATATAGCTCCAGCTGAAATGATTCCAGAAATGCTTGAAGAGTTTAAGGAATTGGCAGAAAATGAAGATATACAATTAACCTATACTTTACTTATTAAATCAGAAGAAAAAAATCTTAAGTTTGCACTTGATCCGAATCGTTTGCATCAAATTCTTACGAATATTATTTCTAATAGCATTCGTTTTACTCCAAAAAAAGGAAGAATTGATGTGCAAGTGGAGATAGAAAAAGACGTTATGTCTTTTTCTATCTCGGATTCTGGGGTTGGATTTAATACAAAAGATATTCCGTTTTTATTTAGCAAATTCTACCAGGGTGACCTTTCAAGGTCAAATCAACTACATCATGGACTTGGTTTGTATATCGTGGAAAAATTGGTTAAAAAACACGGTGGAGAAATTCATGCTGAAAATAATGAGATTCAAGGGGCATGCATTTCATTCACGATACATTCTCTTTTTAGTAACGAAAAAAGGAACTATGAATTGTCATAGTTCCTTTTCATTATTTAATAGCATTATATACGTCCAGCTGTCCGTTCCCCCAAGAGGCTTTATCAGGTGCTATATCTTTCTTTATTCCGTTTTTGTAAAGGTGTGAAATTGATCTTTTTGGTTGATTTTTAAAATTATAGTGATTGATAATTAGAGCTAGTGTAGCGGATACTTTCGGAACTGCCATTGATGTACCAGCGGCAAATAAGTATCTTCCAGTATTAAAAGTTGTCAGTACTTCCTCTTGTCGGAAAAGACCAGTATTCCACCATACCTCTTCGCCATATTGTTGCCATAAACGATAATCTCCTCCTGGAGCAGATATGTCAATGACCCCTTCTCCGTAATTAGAGAATACAGAACGTTGTCCGGTTGGACCAGTTGATGACACTGTTACTACACCTGGTAATTCCCCAGGTGCTTCTATTCCTACACCAGTAAATATTTTCCCCTCTTTTTCATATTTTTGTTTAAGAAAGTTATTTAGCTCTTGTTTATTAGCCACGTTTACAGAATCATTTCCTGCAGAAGCTACTACTACACTACCATGCTGATTGGCATATTCTATAGCACGTTTGTAACCTTCTACTTCTGCCCATCCATTGTCTACAAGTTTTCCATTTTCATAGACTTTTCCATTTACATAATAGGAACCAAGACTAAGGTTGATAACATCTACATCATCCTTAGCTGCTTCGATGATGGCATTAATGACCCAGGCTGCATCAGCTGATTTATTTCCAAATACACGATATGCTCTGATTCCCGTATCAGGAGCAACGCCTTTTAATTCCCCATTTGCAGCAATAGATCCTGAAACGAGAGTTCCATGGCCATTGATATCATTTATATTATTAATATCACCTGTCTCTTCAGGTTCAGTACCTCTCAATCCTCCCTTTGGAACGAAGTTTTTAGATCCAGGAATAAGGTTTTTTACTAAGTCAGGATGATCCACATCGACTCCTGAATCAATAATTCCAACAACCACATTATGAGAGCCAGTTTCTTTTTTATAACTTTCTCCATTATGAGTAATTTCCTTCATGTCCCATTGCATATCCCATAAGGGAGGTAGGTTTGTATCTAATGTTTTTGTTGAAAGAGTTGATAAATTAGGCATTTTTATGGAATGAGGAACCTCTGGTTTTTCGACTTGCAAAGAAGGATTAACTGATTCAAATAAGGGAGATTGATTTTTAGAAATTTGTGTATCTCCTTTGAATTGAATGAGTCCTATCTCCGGGACAGTATAAGTAATTTCTCCATTCTCCTTTTTTATCTCAGTGATGCCTTGCTCAAATTTTGATGGGTCTTTTAATAAAACGGTGTAATATTGCTTAGGTTTTTCCTGAGCATGTCCTACATTAGAAAGTAAAAAACATGTTAACGCGGTTGAAATGACAGTGATTGCTTGTTTTTTCATAATTATCCCCTTACTTTTATAAATTGGAGTTGGAATTTGAAGATGAACCGCAGAACAAGGCCCTATTGCCCACTTTATAATTCCACTTAGATCCTATAAATAAGGTAACAAATCATTCAGAATTTCAAATCTGTATATACCGTACATATAAGTGGTATTTAGCGCAATATTACTTTCTTTGGAGTTACTTTAAAAACAGAAGCATAATTCTTTTGGTGGAGAAGCCATCAATTTTTTTGTTCTAATGAGTGAATGAAATTAAAAAAGTATCCTAAAGTAAATAGGGAGTATCTGTATTTAGGTCTTTATTCAGTAGAAAACTTATTGTTTTTGTATTTGAAGGTTATAAATATGTATAGCAATAGCAATAAAAATGAGATGTGAATTTAAATATTTAGGAGAGTGTATGATGGGATATTTAAGAGTTTTCACCTTAAGGGATGGTCGTGAAAAAGCAATAATAGTAGAGCCATGGCGTTTATTTAAAGAAGAAATGAATGTTTTAGGAATCAAAGATTCGGATGCGTTCTAAATTCATCTAATCGAGTATAAAAAAGAAAAGCAATTTACTAGACAGAATATGAGACAGAAATGAATCGTGTTATGTATAAATATCATAATCACGCACATGTTATATACGAATAAAATGGCGGTGTAATTATGAATATTCAAAGACACGAAAATAATAATAATGAAATTCATATTTCCGCTGTTGCAAGTGCAATCGAGCAGATGAAATGTGAATTTGCTCGTGAACTAGGGATTACACTTGGTCCAGAAACATCTGCTAAATCTAGCTATGTATCCTTTAGTGATTTTAAGCTCGCTTTTTTACCTCGTATAAACTCAATTAATTTAATTAAATCCTGTGTGTTACGAGTGATCCGAGTTAAGTTTGTAACATAAATAATGTCACATTTCTGTAAATCCTCTAACATTTTTTGAAGTTGCTCGCGATCCTTTGTTGCTCCAGAAACTTTTTCTTCAAAAATAATATCCATTCCAATTTCGTTCAGTTGCTGAAATTGCCTTGAAGGGTTCTGGCTAGTCGAACTGACATGTATATAACCGATTTTCCGCAAAATATCACCCCCTTTTTTGAGATTAAGTCTTATGAGACGCTCTTAACTAAGATTTTATAAGTCTACTATCCTTATTATTAAATCTCTATAAATTTAAATTAGCCTATCTTTATTAATTCATTATGTATCAGCATTTGGATTTTTTATAAAGAAAAGGCACTATCCTCAAAGTGCCTCTTCCTACTTAATCTACAATGGGATAGCAATACATCGCCATCCTTTCTGTATATGTCTACAAAAAGAATAACGTTCTTTATGAAGTATGGATATAAGTTTATCTTAGGTTGATAGTGATGTATGATGCCTCCATATACATAAATGCATTTTGTCGAAATTATTAAAAAGGGGAATTTTTCTATTTGAAGAACTAATAATTGATTGTCGATATGTATTAGAAATCTCAATCTAAACTAAAGGAGAACAAAATGGGACAAAACAATAAAGGCTTTTCTGAAACAGGATTGCGCAAAATGCGCAATGTACTGGCGCAGCATGTCGATTCTGGAAAGATTCCTGGGCTCG
>Ga0102589_1001346_pt1 | contig 34473 bp, 30 predicted proteins | sample AraplaMF_Col_mLB_FD_76858 | JGI IMG/M metagenome (GOLD analysis project Ga0102589, IMG submission 76858) | Arabidopsis root microbial communities from the University of North Carolina, USA - plate scrape MF_Col_mLB | ecosystem: Host-associated > Plants > Roots > Endosphere | place: USA...
GAGCCTTGGAGGCATGAATCAGTTAATCGATGTACTTGGTGAAAAGTACCCGGATCAATTAGCTTCCGATGAACAATATGTAACACTTAAAGAAACTGGTTCCTCGTTAGCGTCTGGGTTAGCTCAGATTAATGGCGGGATTGTGGAGTTAGGTAAAAACTACGACACATTAAATGCTAATTTTAAGAAAGCAAATGATGGATTAAAACAACTAGCCTCAGCTCAAAAACAGATGGTAAGTGGGTTGGATGAGTTACAAAAAGGTGCTGCATCACTTTCAGATGGGTTAAAGCAAGGTAGTGCAGGTCAGAAAACAATTATCTCTAGTATGGCACAATTAAATTCTGGCGTTGGAAAAATAAAAAATGGTCAAGAGCAGCTTAATGACGGATTATCTAAGCTTTCTGGAGGAATGGGTCAACTTAAAGGCGGAATCGATAAAAGCGGCAATGGCCTTGATGATATTGCAGAAGGTCTTGGTAAGACGAACAACTATCTGACGCAATTAACAGATTATAAGACGTTCTTTATACCGAAAGACGCATTAACAAACAGTGATTTTAAGAAATCAATGGACAATTACATGTCTAAAGACAGAAAGATAGCAAAAATAACAGTTGTTTTAAATGACGATCCTTATTCTGCAAATGCACTAAAAACGATTGAGAAGATAAATAATACATTATCATCTGGATTAAAGGGAACAGTTCTATCTGATGCAAAATTTGGAACTGGAGGACCAAGTTCAAATACAAATGATATGAATAAGGTGCTAAAAAGTGACCTAGACCGAACGAAAGTCATTATCCTAATAAGTGTATTTCTAGTGCTCGTTTTAGTCATCAGAAATATTTGGATTCCACTTTATATTGTTGGGTCATTAATCGGGTCTTATTATATAGGGATGAATGCTATGAACTTTGTTGTGTATGATGTGCTTAAATTAGATGGCATTTCTTCCTTTGCGCCATTTTTCGCATTCATCATAATAGTCGCTATGGGAGTGGATTATAGTATTTTCCTTATGATGAGATATCAGGAATATCCTGATCTTTCACCGAAGGACGCTATTTTGGAAGCTTCTAAGCATATTGGAGGAGTAGTAATCTCTGCAGGAATTATTCTTGCAGGTACGTTTGCTACGTTGATTCCTTCAGGTTTATCACTATTAATTGAATTAGGAACAGCCGTAATCGTAGGAATTGCAGCGCTGTGTTTGGTATTCTTGCCAATATTTGTACCGGCACTGATTGCAGTACCAGACTTTTTGTCTAAACTACGATCTAATAAAAAGAATGATGAAGCTTTACAAATGAAAGACGTTCAAAATTTGTAATTAATATAATTTATAAATCATGAGGAAGCAGGTATTGTTAAGAGACAATGCCTGTTTTTTTTTCTTGAAGAATATGGACGAAATATATAAAATTATCACACACTTTTTAATTTTGTCACATTAGTTCGTGACAAATACCAATATTCATTTCATTGAGTTGTTACTGTAAGCGTTTTAATATTTAACTATAAAGATGAATGGGGGGAAAAAATTGAGTTTAGAAAAAGGAAATACTATAAAAGTAAAAATTCAAATGTTCGGTAGTTTTTTAAGTGGTATGGTCATGCCAAATATAGGGGCATTCATAGCATGGGGATTAATTACAGCGATGTTTATTCCAACAGGGTGGATACCGAATGAAAAATTAGCAGAATTAGTTGGTCCAATGATTACATATCTATTACCACTTTTAATCGGTTTTACTGGCGGAAGAATGGTCCATGATATTCGAGGTGGAGTTGTTGGGGCTATTGCAACAATGGGTGTAATTGTCGGTGCAGAAATGCCTATGTTCTTAGGGGCGATGGTTATGGGACCTCTTGGTGGATTGTGTATTAAAAAGTTTGACCAAGTGATCCAAGGAAAAGTTAAGTCAGGATTTGAGATGTTAGTAAATAACTTCTCAGCAGGTATTTTAGGCGCAATTTTAGCAATCATTGGTTTAATAGGAGTAAATCCTGTTGTGTCATCACTTACGGAATTATTAGCTAATGGTGTAGATTTCATGGTAAAAGCAAATGTCATTCCTTTAGCAAATATATTTATTGAACCAGCAAAAATCTTATTTTTAAATAATGCAATTAATCATGGGATCTTAAGTCCAATTGGTCTCGAACAAGCAAAATCAGTTGGAAAATCGCTTTTATTTTTATTAGAAGCAAATCCAGGACCAGGGTTAGGCGTTTTATTAGCATATACGATATTTGGCAAAGGTACTGCAAAACAAACAGCACCTGGTGCAGTAATTATTCATTTTTTAGGCGGGATTCATGAGATTTATTTCCCGTATATCCTTATGAAGCCGGTTTTACTTTTATCAGTTATTGCAGGTGGTGTGGCAGGTACATTTACATTTAACATTTTAGGCGCAGGTTTAGTAGCAGCAGCCTCTCCGGGTAGTATGATTGCCATATTAGCAATGGCTCCTAAAGGTGGGTACTTACCAATTCTTGCAGGTGTGATTGTAGCAGCAGCCGTTTCATTTATCATTTCTGCAGTCATTTTAAAAGCATCTAAGTCAGCAGTATCAGATGAAGATTTAGAGGTAGCGGCTCAAAAGACCAAGGATTTAAAAGGGAAAGAAAGCAAAGTAACTAGTATGATTCAAATTGAAGAAGAAGTAGCAAGCTCTCTTGTTGTTGATAAAGAAGTAAAGAAAATTATTTTTGCTTGTGATGCGGGAATGGGTTCTAGTGCAATGGGAGCATCAATTTTACGTAAAAAAGTAAAAACAGCTGGATTAGATGTAGAAGTTACGAATGTAGCAATCAATAATCTACCAATTGATGTAGATGTTGTCATAACGCATAAGGATTTAACAGATCGTGCAAAAGGTAAGGTTCCAAATGCAGTTCATATTTCAGTAGAAAACTTCTTGAACAGTCCAAAGTATGATGAGTTGGTAAATTCTTTGTTAAAATAAATTAAAAAAGAATAATAGAGGTAACTATGTATATATCAGCAAGAGAAAGAGAAATCATTCACTTAATATTAGAGAATCCAAGTGGAATTAACGTTACTGAAATTGCAGAGCAGATACATGTTAGTAGCCGTACCGTACACCGAGAATTAAAAGGGATTGAAAAGATTGTAGAAGCGCATCATCTTCATTTTAAAAAAATGTCTGGAGTTGGAATGACGATTGAGGGAACTCCTGAGCAGAAAAATGAGCTGCAAATCGCAATTTTGAAAAGCGGTCAAGAGTTTACGCAAAAAGAAAGACAGGAATTAATTCTTTGTTCCTTATTGAAAGAACCAGAATCTATTAAATTAAGTTCATTGGCAAACGATTTACATGTCACGGTTGCTACGGTAAGTAATGATCTTAATAGAGTGGAAGAATGGTTAAAGGAGTTCGATTTAGTTCTCATTAGAAAAAAAGGGTACGGTATTGCTTTACAAGGTTCTGAAAGAAGAAAAAGAAAGGCATTAGGCCACTTGATCGCACAGCAATTAAATGAATATGAGTTTTTATCTGTAGTAGAAGAGGAGTTTGAGACAAATAATAAACTTTCAAATGAACTATTAGAAATTATTAAACTTGAAAAACTCACTATGATTGGAAAAATGATTCGAGATATTGAACAATGTTTACCTTACTCTTTAGCTGACAATGCATTTATGACTTTTACGATCCATTTATCATTAGCCATTGAAAGAATTATACAAGGCGAAGTCATTGAATTGGACCAAGAAGTTTTAGAAGAATTAAAAATGTCGAAGGAATTTCATATAGCTTGTCAGATAGCTAATGAATTAGAAGACGTGTTTAAAACACATATTCCAGATGCAGAAAAAGGCTATATAACGATGCATTTGTTAGGTGCGAGGCTACGCCAAGAGAAAAATGATTGGTTAGAAGAAAGTGATACTAAGATTGTAGCGGGTTCAAAAAAGTTAATACAGTATGTGTCAAAACAGCTTGATATAAATTTTGAGGAAGATTCTGCTTTATTTGAAGGGCTAATAACACATATTGAACCTGCAATTTATCGTATTCAAAAAAAGCTAGAAGCAAACAATCCTTTAGCAAGCCAAATTCAAGAGGACTATCCTGTCTTGTTTAACATTATTCAAAAAGGACTATCAATTGCATTCCCAGCGATTTCTTTCCCAACAGAAGAAATTGCTTATCTAGTATTGCATTTTGGATCATCACAAGTAGTCTATGAAAATAGTAAAGAAGTTCGAGCCCTAGTTTTATGCTCGAGTGGAATTGGGTCATCTAAAATGTTAGCGAGTCGAATCAAAAAAGAGATAAAAGAAATAACAGACATCGAAGTATCATCATTAGCTAACTTGAAAAATCTTCATTTTGAACAATACGATATTATTTTATCTACAGTTGATATGCCCGGTTTTTCGAAAAAATATATTACAGTAAATCCTTTATTAACAAGGGAAGAAGTAGAACAAATTCGTGAAGAAATAAAACGAAGTTCCTTAACGACAGAAGCTGCGTTATTAAAGAAAATCCAAATTAAAAAACTTCAAAATCCTAGCGCACTAGAAACTCCAGAAAAGATCAAACAAAAGATGGAACTAGTTCATCTATATACAGAAACTGTTATTCATATTTTGGATACATTTGAAACAATTTCTTTACCGTTTATTCCTACGTCATCGATTTTATTATTAGAAGTATGCAAGCAAGTTAATATTAGAGGATTAATCGGTGATTATTTTGAGGTATCTAATGAACTAATGGTTAGAGAAAAACAGGGTGGACTTGGAATACCTGGAACAAACATTGCTTTATATCACTGTCGTTCTGAATATGTGATGAAACCAGTATTCTTGTCTTTTCAACTTCATGAATCGATGTTCGTAAAAGCAATGGATCAGTCAACAGTTAAAATAAATTCATTGTTATTATTACTCGCTCCTGAAGATTTACAATTAGGACAATTAGAGGTACTAAGTACAATCAGTTCAACAATTATTGAAGATGAAAAATCAATAAAAATATTTTCTTCAAATAACTATGGTGATATTTATAAAGCGCTAAGCAAAGCATTATATGAAAACTTACAGAAAAAATTTACGAATTGAGGGATTTATAATGATCCAGACTGTATTACCAACAGAAAATGTTTTATTAAAAGTAGAAGCAAAAACTAGTGAAGAAGCAATCCGATTAGCTGGAAGTGTTTTAGTAAAAAACGGGTTCGTTGAAGAAAGCTACATCGAAAAAATGATTGAAAGAGAACAATCCCTAACAACTTATATGGGAAACTTTATTGCGATTCCACACGGGACAGAGGAATCAAAGGAAGAAGTTATTTCATCTGGAATTTCCATCTTACAAATTCCAGATGGAGTAGATTTTGGGAATGGAAATATTGTAAAAGTTGTTTTTGGAATTGCCGGCAAAAACAATGAACATCTTGATTTGTTATCGCAAATCGCGATTCTATGTTCAGAGGAAGAAAATGTTCATAAGCTAATTGCTGCTTCATCAAAAGAAGAACTAATCAATCTGTTTAGTGAGGTGGAGTAAGATGTTAGCAGTACACTTTGGTGCTGGAAATATTGGTAGAGGATTTATTGGTCAATTATTACACAATGCAGGATATGAGGTTTGTTTTGTAGATGTAAATGAGGACATTATTAATGAACTAAATAAGAAGAAATCTTACACTGTCATGTTAGCGGATCGCAAGCAAGAAAAAATAAAGATTACGAATGTAAGAGGGATTAATAGTCTTAAAGACTCTCAAGAAGTGACAAAAATAATTGCGCAAGCTGATATCGTCACTACAGCTGTTGGACCAACAGTTCTTCCTAAAATTGCAAAGTTAATTGCAGATGGATTAATAGAGAAAGAAACGGATTTAGAAAAAACTTTAAATATTATAGCTTGTGAAAATATGATAGGTGGTAGTACGTATTTAAGAGATGAAGTTTATAAATATATGACATCTTCTCAACGCGAAAAAACTGACCAATCAGTTTGTTTTCCAGATGCAGCTGTGGATAGAATCGTTCCAATTCAAAGCAATGAAGATTCATTATTAGTTGCAGTGGAACCTTTTTATGAATGGGTAATCGAAAAGTCAAAAATGAAAGGTGATATACCAGCAATTGATGGGGTAACTTATGTAGATAATTTACAACCATATATTGAAAGAAAGCTATTCACTGTTAACACCGGACATGCGGCAACTGCCTATCTAGGAAATTATTTTGGTAAATCTACAATTAAAGACGCCATAGCCGATGAGAATATTAGACATATTGTTAGTCAGATCATGAAAGAAACTGGTGAATTATTAGTAAAGAAATATCATTTCGATCCCGAAGAACACAATTTATACATTGAAAAAATAATCAATAGATTCGAAAATGAATACATTTCTGATGAAGTAACTCGTGTAGCACGTTCACCAATTCGTAAACTAGGAGCAAATGACCGATTTATAAAACCGGCAAGAGAGTTAATGGAGTTCGGTATACAACCTAAATATTTAGCTAAAGCGATTGCTGTTGCATTGTCATATAAAAATAATGATGATCATGAAGCGATTGAATTACAAAGTTTCCTTAAGGATCATTCTGTGGAAGAGTTACTTGTTAAATATTCTGAATTATCTGAATACAGTAAGTTGATTAGCTTAATTATGAAAGAATATGACCAAATAGAAAAAGACTTGTATATTCAAATGTAATAATATTACTAGTTCCATTCAAGATATATTGGAGGAATTTTAGAACATCAGCGGAAAAAGAATTACCTTATTTATACTTCCAAACACAAAAAAAGCTGCTTTCGTGCAGCTTTTTTTGTGTGCAGGCGATTCTTAGTCATAAAGACTCAATTTTCATCTCATTACTGATTGATGAAGGTAATGAATCTAAAATATAGAAAATTAGATAGGACAAGATTTCATTTTTATAAGGGAGAATGATAGAGATGAAAAAGAGATTATTGGTTTTAGGAGCTGCATCGATTCTATTATTAACAAGTCCATCTGTCAGTTTTTTTAATGTGAAAGCTTATTCTGCAACATCTGCTGTTATGATTCCAGGAGCACATGATGTGAAAGTTACGCAGTTTGATGGTGTAGGTGACAATTGGCTAACAACGAAAAATCCAATTCAATACAATGCAGCCATAGAGTTTGGAAACCTGGGATTAACGCCATATAACTGGGGAAATAAAGATGCAGGGACAGGTTGGTATAAAATGTATAAACCTGCGGAAGTAAAGGGTACTCAAATTAATGGTATGTTTGAAGATTCAAAGTTTCTAATTAGGGTTCCTGAAAAATGGAATGGAAAATTGGTTGTTGCAGGAATCCCAGCAACACGAAGTGAAACCGCAACAGATTTATTATTTAGTGATTATGTCTTAGCAAAAGGATATGCATTTGCAGCTTCAGATAAGGGAACACAAGGAGAAGTTGATCCATTAGATTCTTTAGCAAAATCTAAAAATGCATTATCGGATGAAGAAGACAGCGTTGCTGAATGGAATAAAAGATTCCGAGAGGTGACAAAAGCTGCTCAAAAATATTTAATTGAAAATCATTCAGATCAATTAATTAATAGAAATGATAAGCGCAATCCTGCTAGTAAACTAGTACATAAAAAACATAAAGTACCAACTTATGCAATGGGTATTTCAAACGGTGGATATGTAGTTCGTTACGCCCTTGAAAACGATGGGAAAAAGAAAACTGGAGAGCCAGCTTTGTATGATGGAGGAATTGATTGGGAAGGCGTACTATGGAGATCAAATGAACCTAATTTAATAAGTTCCTTAACACCGGTCGTAAATAATGCCGAAAAAGCATTATATGGAACTGGTACTGAAAAAGAAAATGCAATTCAAGAAATGTATAATTCAGGATTACCAAAAGGCTCTGAGCAACTATGGAATTATCATGATCAAATTTATTGGTTTATTACATTAAATATTTATCGTGATGAATTTGACCCAAGCGCTCAAAATCATATCCCATGGAAAAACTATTTGAACTTTACGAATGGTCTTAGAGACCGTCAATATGATTGGATTTTTAACGACTATAACTACCAATCTCGTCCATCATCAGTGAAAGAAAACGTAAAGAAAATCGAAAATACTGGAGATATCGATGTACCATTAATTAGCTTAACTGGTTCACTTGATACCCTTATTTTCCCATCAGTCCATGCAACACCATATGAAAAACTCGTAAAAGAATCAGGAAAAGCCAAAAAACATCGTCTATATACGATCGAAAAAGCCAACCATGTTGACAGTCTTGTTTGGAATGCAGCAACAGATCAAAAGAAAGAACTACAACCACTTCTCCCTTATGTTTATCAATCATTTGATTTACTTGAAGAATGGGTAGAAAAGAAAAAACAACCACCAAACAGCAAAATAATTCCAGTACCTTCTAATTCAACGAAAGTAATTGATTTAAAAACCGGAGAAGAAGTCGAACCTTTAATGACAGAGAAAAAATAGTTTGCCGAAGTTAAATACAAGAAGTGCATGTTTTATGAATCGTCATTTAAACATGCACTTCTTTATTGTTTTCAAATTTAAATAGATTATAAGAGTTGAAATATGCTACTACCAATTCAGTAAGTAATGTAGTAATGTTATAATGAAATAAAAATAAAAACACATATGGTGATTTACATTTGAAGTCAGAAAAATGGTGGTATGAAATAGATCAATTAGATCCTCATAGCAATTTAAGAAGCGAGAAAATATCAACAGGAATGGGTAGATACCTTCAAAACTTTTTAAAATTAGTAATATCCGAAAAACAACCGTTTATTATAGATAAATTATTAACATTAGGAAAGAAACTTAATAACTCCTTTCCTTATCGAGATACCCAAAATTTATTTAATTATTTTCATGATAACTTCCTAGAGGATGATACTCTCAATTTCGATTTGAGTTCTTATTGGGAGACGATCAATGTTAGTCTTTATTATATTATGAAAGGAAAGACTAGAGAAATTTATCGGAAAAGTTTATTCGTATTGTTGAACAAATCCTTTTTCGATACTTTCGACCAATATAAGTTTCTAGAAGAAGAAATTAAAAGTTACCCTAATTTATATAGTGAATATCTTATTCATGAACAATTGCGAATTTATATTTTGCATTATTTATTTGTTGAGAAAAGATGTTGAAGGAGCTGAAAAATATTCAGCTCCTTTTTTTGTTGTTTGGTTGTGTGGTATAAAGTGGGAAGGAAATATATGAAATCAATAGAATTAAAATAGTAATATATTTATCGTTTTCATTTAATAAGAAAAGAAGTGGTGGGAAATGTATAGTGCTGAAGAAAGAGAATTGTATTTTATCAGTTTAGTAAACAAGTTAAAGATGTCAGTCGCAATTGAGGGGATCATCCAATTAGGTTCAGGTGTGACCGGATATAAAGACAAGTATTCTGATATAGATTTAATGGTCTCATCAGCGGTTGCTGTAGAAAGTGCAAAAGAAAGCGTAATCCAGGCACTTGAAGACCTAGGTTCATTTTTTGTAAAAGAGGTAACCCTTCAAAAAGGAATATATTTGCTCATTGCTTTTCTAGAAAATGGACTTGAATTAAATGTTTCAGTTTTAGCTACAAACGATTTAAATGTGAAATCACCTTTGTGGAAAATTGTTTTTGACCGTTCAGGCCAGGTGGAAAGAAAAATGATGGATGAACACCGCCAATTTATAGAAAAGACCGTAAAATATAAAATTGATGATGACATTACATTCAAATTTTTGTACTTTCGAAAAAAATGTAATATCGAGATAAAAAGGAATAACAAAATATATGCTCTGCAGATGCTCGAGGAAATGAGAAAGCTCACTCTACTAGTCCAAGCTTTCAATGAAGAAAAGAAACTCCATCAATTTAAAGCATATGAGACATTAGATTCTAATTTTATTAACAAATTTTTGGGTACTTATCCGAAAAATACAACGAAAGCAGCTGTTATCGAATCAGCAGATGAGATAAAAGAATTGTTTTTCTTTATCTTGAAAGAAAGTTCATTTAAACCTAATGATAAAAAATATCAATTGCTAATGGACGAGTAAAATAAAAGGGGAAAAAAATATGCAGTATTTTATTGGTATTGTACCGCCAGATAATTATAAGAAAAGAATATTAAAATTCCAACAAAAATGGGATAATAATGAACTTTTCAATGCTGTTGAGCCACATATTACAGTTAAAGCTCAAGGTGGATTAACCTCAGACAAGAATTGGTTAAGTAAAGTAAAAAAAGTATGTAAAAGTTTTTCACCATTTCACTTATCAATAAATGAACCAAAATACTTTGGAGAGAGTGTGCTTTATTTAAGTGTTGCTTCAGAAAATATTTATGAATTGCACCGAGAAATTGTGAACGTTGTTGCTCCTGATCTTAATTTAATTAATAAGTATATGGAGTTAGATGATTATGTACCACATCTTACTTTAGGACAAACAAACTTTGGATTAACAAGTAATGAATTAAAAGATATGGGCAATAATGCGGTTAGAGAATTAAGTCCTTATCCCACATTTGAGGTTAATTTTATCAGAGTCTATAAAGAAGTTGAAACAAACAAATACAGGAAACATTTGGATATTCCTTTAAAAAATAAATCATAAATAATAATCGAAATTCAAAAATGATAAAAGGGGGACACGAAAATAATAAAACCTTCACTGATCTTAGGGGTATTATCGGGATTGATTAGTATAACCTTGTGGGTCATTTTAATCTATTTTAATCCTTACTCAAATGTAAAAGAAACAGGTGTAAATATTAGCACGCTATTTTTGTTGTTTCTTCCTGCCTGTTTAGTGATTTATGCGTCCTTAACTTCCAAGAAGAATTTCATGTTATTTGCTTTTATTTGGTCGCTGCCATTTAGTTTGTATTTTGCGATGACACCTGGAGTATTTGCTATATTTGGAATCTCTAGTCTAAGCTATTTAATTATTTATTTCTTTATGAGAATAGAATGTAATTATGTATCAACCACTTCCAAAACATGAAGAAGGAGCTGTTTTATACAGCTCCTAAGGAAAAATATTATTTATTTAGAGTTAATTTTAAACCTTAATATCCTAACAACGTACATGTTTACGTTTGAACCCCTTTAAACCTCTATCTAGATCCTTTTGAATATTTTGAGAAGCATGGAGGATGCCGTTTTTTTTCTTTTCTCGTCTGATTTCGATTGGTCCGATTTCCATAGCAGTTTCTACTGCCTTTTCATGTTGTGGGATATATGAAATAGCGACAGTGTATACAAAATTATTCATAGCAGATTTTGTTCGATCTGGAGAATCAAGAATCGTATTTTTTACTAAATCAAGCATACTTGAAATCTTACTTGCACTGAATTCTGTGTCGGCGCGATTACCTAATAACCAGCAGTAACAGCTCCAACCCGCGGACATTTTTAGTTCCTCACCACTTGTAATCCATTTATCAGCAACTTCTTGAGCAATATCGGTTTCTGCTAAGGTTACAGCAACTACATAGTCTGATAGCATATAGAAATATGCAGTTTCAATCCATCGTTCAAAATCTGCTTCTGTCATGATCATTGGATCGGCAATGACTCCTGCAAAATACATGGCATCGTAGTTTCCAGTAGCATAAAGTTGATCAGCTAAAGGCTGATTTTTCTTTATTTTCTTTGAAAGTGGCTTCATTGCACCTGTAGCAACTCCAAAAAGTGGCTCATGTGCACCATTACTTATGTAAGTTTTTTTCGTGCGTTCTTTACCGAGCGCTTCCAATTCTTGCATAACCAATTCAAAATCCATTGATTTGCACGTCCCTTCTAAACTTTTCACTAATTTATTTACATATATATTATCATTTATTTTTCAACTAATCTGCAAGTTAGTATAAAAATATCTAAATGGTGTATTGAATGAAATTATACTAAAAATAATGATCGCAAGCCTTTAACAAACTAGGTAATGACTCAATTAAGATAAAAAAACTTTTTATTTAGAAAATACAGACAAATTACTTTACTTCAATTTTCAAAATGCTAAGATAGACTTGTATATTCCTAAATAAGGAGGAAAGTAGAATGTCAAAACGCCCAATTACCGCAGAGGATTTATGTAAATTTAAATTTGTTGGAGATCCCCAATTATCCCCTAAGAAAGACAAGATTGCCTATGTTTTAACACATGTTGATCACAAAAAAGATGGGTACTACTCTTTTATCTACATAACTGATTTAAACGGGGAAGGTAGAAAGTTTACTTCTCATTATGTAAAAGAAAGCTTAGTAAAAGATACTGCGCCAAAGTGGTCACCTGATGGAAAAAAACTTGCATTTCGATCTAATCGAACTGGAAAAAATCAAGTTTGGCTTTTACATATTGATGGCGGTGAAGCTATCCAATTGACAGACGTTAAGCAAGGAATTGGTGATTTTACATGGTCACCAGATGGAAGTCAGCTTGCAATTACGATCAATGGAGAATTCAAACTTTCAAACGAAGAAGAGAAGAAGGAAGAAAAAAGTGATGTAAAGGTAATTACTAGACTTCGTTATAAAGGTGATGGAGTTGGAATCTATAGTGACGAACATAAGCATGTTTATTTATTTGATATCGGTTCAAAAGCTTATCTGAAGATTACTGATGGGGAGCATGATTTTTCCCAACCTCGATTTACCCCAGATGGAAAAAGCATTTTCTTTATTGGTACGAAAGCTGAAGATAAAGAGTGGGGTTACCTACCTGCGATTTGGAAGTATGATATCGATTCAAATGAAGAGACACTTTTTTATCAAGCAAATGGATATATTATGGCACCTTCACTGTCACCAGACGGAAAGTGGCTAGCTGTTGTTGGTCATGCCCGTGGTGAAAGAAGTCAGGGGAATGCGAATGTCCTATTGTTTTCTGTTGAAACGGGTGAATTGACAAATTTAACAGAAACATTTGATTACACAGTTGGAAACCTTGTTGGTGTTGATGCAAAGTATGACACAGCAGAGCAACGACTAATTTGGGACCCGACGAGCTCTTTTATTTACTTTAATGCAACCGTTGGTGGAGATTGTCAGTTATTTAGCGTGAATTTGGATGGAGAAGTTTCATCTCCACTTTCTCCTAATGATGCAGTCGTTACTTCTTATGATATCGTGAGTGATGACCAAGCTATCCTTGTACTTGCTACTCCTCATTCATCAGGAGATTTGGTTACTCAAGATTTACATGAAATGAATAAAGTTAGTAAATTAACTGATTGGAATCAGGAGCTTTTTGCTGAAGTATATTTAAGTTCTCCTGAAAATTTCCATTACAAAAGTACAGATAATAAGGAAATTGAAGGTTGGATCCTGAAGCCTTATGGTTTTGAAGAAGGAAAAAAATATCCATTAATTCTTCAAATTCATGGCGGACCCGCAACAGCTTACGGAAATGGATTACATCATGAAATGCAATTAATGGCCTCAAAAGGATATGTGGTGCTCTATACGAATCCAAGAGGAAGTCAAGGTTATGGCCATGAATTTGTTAATGCTGTGATCGGTGATTACGGTGGCATGGATTATGTGGATATAATGGCGGGTCTAGATTATAGCTTAGAAAACTATGATTACATCGATCATAACAATTTATTTGTGACAGGTGGAAGTTACGGTGGATACATGACCAACGTCATTGTAACACGTACAGATCGCTTCAAAGCAGCCGTAACGCAACGCAGTATTTGTAACTGGCATAGCTTCTACGGCACAAGTGATATTGGTTTCTTCTTTACAGAATGGCAGCACGGCCATGCTGATTTGTGGGAAGATGCGATTAAGCTATTAGAGATCTCACCACTTCATCATGCTCGTAATGTGAAAACACCGATCCTGATCATGCACAGTGAACAAGACTTACGTTGTCCAATGGAGCAAGCAGAACAATGGTATGTTGCTCTAAAACGTCTTGGTGTAGAAACAAAACTAATACGTTTCCCGGATGAAAATCATGATCTATCTCGCAATGGAAAACCAAAACACCGCTTAGAACGTTTACAGCATTTAATCGGGTGGTTTGATGATCGTCGCGATTAAATTTTATAAGTAATTGTCAAAAAAGCAACAACTCACTAAGGTTGTTGCTTTTTTAGTCGAAAGTTACTATAAGTAAAGAAAAAGTATTCGGTGCTATAATGAAAATAACTTAATATTACTTTTGACGATTCCGATATATTGCTTATTATTTTTTTTTACGTTTTGTATCAAGCTATAAAGTATAAATAAGATAAAGATAGAAGAATTTTTAAATAAATTACATACATTAAATAAAAAAACTTTTTGACCCCGTATCTTTTTATCCATCTTAAAACGTTTATAGGATAGAGAGTGTGATAAAGGAGTGAACATGAATGTCTAGTAAGCTTGGCCTGCACAGCATAGAAAAGGGAATTCAGGGTGAAAGGTCTGAGGAATATTATTGGATGGAACACTATCCAAAACTGCAGCGGTATTGCCGTTTTCTTGCTCAAAATGAATGGGATGGTGACGATATCGCACAAGAAACCTTTTTTAAAGCCGTAAAGTACTATGAGCATGAAAAAATGTCTTCTGCTTTATTGAATAAAATTGCTTACAATCATTGGATTGATACTTTACGTAAAAGAAAAGATGAAACAATTAGTCCTGATATCGAACAAACGCAAGCTACAGTAAATGATCAAATTGCAGATAAAATAAATAGTGTGGATCTACTACTTCAGCATTTTACGCCAAAACAAGCAGTTATCTTTTTTCTAAAAGAAGCTTTTCAATATCGATTCAAGGAAATTGCAGACATTTTAGAAACGACAGAGATGGCAATAAAATCTAGTTTACATCGTGCAAAAAAGCGGTTAGAAAAAACAAATAAGGATGAACAATCCCTTTCTGTAGAATATTTTTGGAATGTTGAAGACCGCGAACAGCTTGATAAACTGTTTCATGAAGCGTTAGAAGTACAGGATCCTACTGTCCTCATAGAGGCTATTCCTTCATTAGATTGTATTGTCGAAAGTCCTAAAATGTTATTACGTAATTTTCAGACTTGTCGAACTCAAACTCCTTCAAGCACTCTCTGTATGGCAGCATAGCCAATTAAAGCTTTTAAGGAGGATTTATTAATGAGTACAATTCCTTATGTTATTGAAAATTCTAATCGTGGTGAACGTTCATATGATATCTATTCCCGTTTGTTAAAAGATCGAATTATCATTATTGGCGATGAAATTAATGACCATGTTGCAAATAGTGTTGTAGCGCAATTATTATTTTTAGCTGCTGATGATCCTGATAAAGAAATTTCTCTGTATATAAATAGCCCTGGTGGATCGACTTCAGCAGGATTTGCCATTTATGATACAATGCAATATATTAAACCAAAAATTAAAACAATTTGTACAGGAATGGCTGCCTCATTCGGAGCAATGCTTTTGCTGGCAGGTACGAAAGGTAAACGATATGCACTTCCAAACAGTGAAATCATGATTCATCAACCACTAGGAGGGGCAAGAGGGCAGGCAACAGAAATTGAAATATCTGCACGTCGTATATTAAAGTTACGTGAGCATCTAAATCAAATCATTGCTGATAGAACAGGTCAACCAGTTGAAAAGGTTGCCAAGGATACAGATAGAGACTATTTCATGAGTGCAGAAGAAGCAAAAGAATACGGAATTATTGATGAGATTCTCTATCCAAAGAATTAAAGAGTTTTGTAATATACGTTTTCAACTAAGAAGGTTAGCTAAGCTAGCCTTTTTTTTGCATATATGGAAAGTCGTTTAGATGCAAAACTTATGTTTGATTAGTTGAAACAATGCTGTTTATTCAAGTGAATAATCGTACTCTTTTATGTTTGAAAAGAAACAAGAAAAGCACTTTAGAGTAACAATCTAATAATCTAAACATAGAATATTAAAGGAATTAGGACAATCATTCTTAAGAATACGTTGGTTACATAAGGGGGGGAGCTATGAGCATAGAATTTTTTTCACTGGCACCGACTTCTATACAGGTGTTGAAAGCAGGGGAATCAAATCCTAAAAAATCGAAGCGAATTATTTATGGACAAGCTACATCCGATGCTAATGGTGTAGCGACATTGTATTTTACAGACAATGGGTTAGCAAACGGTAATTCATTATTAACAACGATCGATTATGCAGTAGCAAGTGTATACTCCACAAATCCTTCAATCAATGCAAGACCAAGAGTGCAAATGCGTGAGAAAAATGTTGCTGGAAAATATGTCTCTGCTAACGTTACGAATATTAGTGGTGTTACCGTACTTGGAAATAATGTATTAGGATCAGAAAATCCTATGAGCGGTGTACTAGTAGATTTTATGATATTAGGAAGTTTTAATAGTTAGGAGAAAGAGGCGAATAGAGAAATGAATAGGGTATCTGGAAACGTATGAGTCATAGAGGTGACTCATTTTTTATGTTCTTATCTGACAGAATATTGTAAAAATGGTAAAATGGGTGAAAACATCATAAAAGGAAAAATATGTTAAAATCTACAATTATTCAATCAATTCTATTTTCATTGATGGTTCACATCATTATTTTATTTATTAACTTAAAGTTAGTAATTAGTCTATTTCAACCAAATTTTAACCAAGATTTTGGTATTCATGATAGTTATTTTATTGTATATCATGGAATCTTTGAAAGTTTTCCGGTAGGTGGTATTGTAATTGGGTTAATTATTACTTTTATTATAGTTGCGATATTTTACATATTTGTCAAATGGTTATGTAATTTTATTTTCAGGTTAATTACCTAATGCACTACATGATGATAATTTATCGAAACGTAAAAAGTAAATTAAATTTTTATAAAGGATAAGGTGTAGTAAGAATGGAATATTACGGTGAACTATGTACGAGGATTTATGAGAGTAACAAGTCGATTGCTGAAGGTATAGAACTCGATTTTTTTCTTACTTTTGTAAAAGACAAAAACATGAAAGTACTTGAACCAATGTGTGGAAATGGTAGAATGCTAATTCCATTTATGCAAGCAGGGATTGATATTGAAGGATTCGATATTTCGGATGACATGTTGAAATTGTGTAAAGAAAAGTGTGATAAGTTAAATCTACGTCCAACTATATTTAATCATAAAATTGAAGAATACAAAACTGATAAAAAATATGATTTAATTATTATTCCATTTGGCTCATTTTCTCTACTGCCAGACCACTTAGTAGACTTGAGTTTAGGCAATTTGAAATCGATGTTAATGGAAGATGGGAAAATCCTATTAACGATCATAACCAAAAAAAGTGATCCAATTGAAATTCCTAATTGGGTTCAAACAAATTGCGTCCAATTTATTGAGGAGAAAATTGTTGAGTCTAAAAAAGTCAACTTCGATTCAGAAAATAATATGTTACATACAAGGTTAAAATATGAATTGATTCAGGACAATGTGGTTATGAAAACAGAAATAATGAACTTTCCAATGCGTCTATATGAAAATAGCGAGTTTGAAAATATATTAAGTAATAATGGACTTCAAGAAGTTGTAATCCACGAGGTGGTAAATGGATATGGTGTAGGCGCATCATTTCAAGTTTACGAGTGTTCTATCAGAAAGTGAAAGCGTTGGTTTAAATTAAAAACTTCAGATAATTTGGAGAACAAAAGTTGAAAGATAATATTTAAAAAGCCCTTTTAGCATTAGAACTTTTGTGTATGAAAATGGTAAATACTTCAAATACTTCATTTGAAGGTTGAATTAATTAGTTCTTACATTAATTCTTGTCCATAGCATTTCACTATCGTTCAACAGGCAGAAAGGGAGAAAACAAATGCATTGGTATGAAAAACTAAATCAATATTTTCCTATAGAAGAAATGAAATCAAGGGAGCATATGGAGACTTTATTAAAAGAACGGTCAGATATTTACCATAAGGATGAGGGACCTCACCATGTTCTAATGTATGCGGAACTGGATGATTTTGTATTTATTGATTATTTATTTGTTTCGAAAGATGCACGTGGACAAGGCTTAGGTAATAAACTACTTGATCAGCTAAAGAAGAAAGGCAAACCAATTATTTTAGAGGTCGAGCCAGTTAATTATGATGATACTGATACGGAAAAAAGACTGCGTTTTTATAAAAGAGAAGGATTTGAGCATGCTCAATCAATCGGTTATAGTAGACGATCACTCGCAACGCAAGAAATAAATTCAATGGAAATCTTATATTGGTCTCCTAATAATGAGAGTGAAGATCTCATTTATAAAGCCATGAAAAAGACATACAACATGATCCACACATATAGAGATACCCATTTTTACGGCGAATCCTATCAGCCAGTTCATGAAGTTCTTACCTTTAATGAAAATAAAGATGGGCAAAACATGTTAGAAGATATATAAGTCTAATAATAGTAATTCATAAGGATTAACTTGAATGTAAGCCAAGGGAGTTTCACACTGCCTTGGCTTTTTTATATTTTACCCAAAGGTTTTATAGATTCTGCTTCTTAAACATACAAAATTCCAATAGTAGTAAGAAGGAATTGGAAAATTATTGAAGAAGTATATTGATATATAATTTTTGGGGAGAATGTGATGTCAAATATAACTTGGTTTGCAATCGGGGCGATCGTGTTAAGTGTAATTGATTATTCAATGTTTCATCTTGAAAGCAAAAGATGGAAATGGTTTAAAAAAAGAAATAGAATTCAAAAAGTTGGTTTATATAGTACAGTTTTTATAGTACTAATCGTACTTAATTATGTGACTTCTTAATCATTTAAAAAGTAACTTTAAATCAAGCTGAAGACTCTTTAACTATTGTATACAAGTAAAATTAAGCACTACCGAAAAGTTAGGAGATTTAAAATGGAGTCAAAAGAGAAAATTTATTATCAACGTGGCACGGATGAATTAAGATTGAAAAATATTCGTGCACATAAGCTTGTACAAGAGTTTAACAATAGTAATGTATAAGCGATCGAACAAAAAGAAGAAATAATCAAAGAATTATTTGGAACTGTAGGAGACAATCCTAGTATAGAGCATAATTTCCATTGTGATTTAGGCGTAAACATTCATGTAGGAGATAACTTTTATGCTGGTTATAACTGTACAATCTTAGATATGGCAGAAGTAATAATTGGTCATAACTGTATGATTGGTCCAAATGTAGGTATATATACAGCCGGTCACTCTATTGAACCAAAGAATCGAAATAAAAGTGGTTATGCAATACCGATTAAAATTGGGAATGATGTGTGGATTGGTGGCAGTTGCACGATTTTGCCGGGTATTTCAATTGGAGATAATTCAATTGTTGCTGCTGGATCTGTTGTTACAAAAGACGTACCTCCAAATTCAATAGTGGCAGGTAATCCTGCAAAAATGCTGAGAAATATATAAAAGCAAAGGTTAAAGAGTTAGTGTGTTTGTTAGTTTATTAGATTATAAACAAAAGATTAAGATTTATAAGGTTGGTTCGACAGCCTTTTTTATGCAATTCTGGAAAAATGCCCCAGCTTGAATGTGAGCATTAATAATCGAAGGTGAGGATTTTTAGATGCCTAAATTGTCAATTAATGATTTAGAAATAAACTTTGAAATGATAGGAGAAGGAAAACCTGTAGTCATGATTCATGGCTTTACGCCAGATTCAAGATTAATGAAGGGGTGTATGGAACCCATATTCTCTAAAAGAGAAGGCTATAAAAGGATCTATTTAGACTTGCCAGGAATGGGTGAAACAGCGGGAAGTGAGGCCGTTAACAGTACCGATGATATGTTAGAAATAGTTATTAATTTTATCGATACACTTATACCCGGTCAATCATTCTTGTTGGTTGGTGAATCATATGGAGGTTACTTATCAAGAGGAATTATAGCTAAAAGAAAAGACAAAGTAGAAGGAGTGGCCTTCATCTGCCCAATGATCATTCCAGAAATGGAAAAAAGGTCATTACCAGAACATGTTGTTATCATAGAAGATGAAGAATTTATACATAAGTTAAGTGAAGAAGAGAGAGAAGATTTTCGTTCAAATCATGTTGTATTAGATCAGAATACTTGGTTTCGCTATAAAAATGAAGTGGTAAGTGGTTGTTCAATTGCCGATCAGCAATTCTTGTCTAAAATAAGGCAAAGATACGGTTTCCAATTTGATGTCGACTCGGTATCGTTTGAATCACCAAGTGTTTTTCTTTTAGGATTACAAGATTCAGTTGTAGGATACAAAGATGCATTTAATATATTGAACAATTTTCCACGTGCAACTTTTGCAATATTAGACAAAGCAGGGCACAATCTGCAAATTGAGCAAGAAGTTTTATTTAATAATCTTATTAATGAATGGTTAGATAGACTGGTCGAAGTAAAATGATAAATAAACCTTATGCAGCAAGTATATGCGTTAGTAGTATATTGAGGCAGCCAATGGCTGTTCTTTTTTTATTCAAGTAAATTCCAGTTTAGTTGAAAAAGACAATCTATTTTTTTGTTAAAATTTAGCTGAATTGGCGCAGATAAAAGGATTTGAAAATATGGAAAGTAAATACAAATCGAATAATTGTTTAGATCATGTATCACTGGGGACTAAAAGTGCTAAGGAAGGAGATAAGGATGGAAGAAAATCGTATTAGACTAAGCGGGGGATTTCATAACGATGTGTTTTATATAGAGAAAAATAGCAAAGTATTAAGAATTTCTGATATTAGAAAAACAAAGAGAATAGTTATGCAAGAATTGGAGTGGACGAATTTCTTATATGAACATGGAGTGCCTGTAGCGAAGCCAGAAATGACTTTAGATACCGAAGATGATAGGGTCAGTACGAGTTTTGACTATATTAAGGGTGACAAGATTGATGTTACAAACCAATTCCATTGGAATGCAGAAATATTTGAGCAAATGGGTAGGATTCTAGGAAGGATGCATGCTTTATCTAAAGAGTTCAAGGTAGATGAAATAAATCGAGCGGTTTGGACAATCGAAAATCCAGATGTATTTGGAATTAGAGAAAGTTTAAGTCCATGGATCAGGGAGAATTACGATAAATTAATGCAAAGTCTATTTCCATTTGAAATTTCATCAGATACATTTGGAATGATACATAATGATTTCCATCAAGGCAACTTAATTATCAATAATGAAGGTATTATAACTACGATTGACTTTGATGAATGTTCATTTAATTGGTTTGCCCAAGATTTTGCGGCACTATTCTATCACGCATATTGGCAAAATAACTCATACAATGGCTATGAAGACACATTTCCTCAGATGTTTATGAGCCATTTATTTGCGGGATATAGAGAAGAGAATTTAATTCATGATGATATGATTAAACAAATTCCTATTTTCCTGAAGCTCCGAGAGATATTTTTATATAAATTATTCATAGAGAACTGGAATATGAATAGTTTAGAAGAATGGCAAAAATATACCTTGCATGAATTAGAGAACAATATCAAGAATGCAATCCCATATGCAGGAATTAGTGATTTTTCTATTTTCCTAAAAATGACAACTAATAAATGATTTAGTTCAACAAAAATAGGCTTCTTCTGAAGTCTATTTTTTATTGTTCTAAGTTAGTTGAACAATAAAAGGGAAAATTTGGATAAAAATAGAATTCCTTAATAGTATGTTTTTAAATCTACGGGGTGAATTTTATGGATTCTATTTTTAAAGAAATTGTACAAATAATGCATCACGATTATTCTGGTTTTAAAGACAAAAAAGACTGGGATAACCCTAATTACTTTTTACAGAAAATAAAAGATTTAAAAGTGAGTAATAAACTAACAAAGGAATCTTTTACTGAGCTTGTAAAGGATTATTTATTAGATTTCAAGGATCAGCATGTATACTTCTTACAGAACGATTCAGTTAAAACTAGAAAAAAAGAATATGGTTTTCAAGTGCGTCGATATGACGATAGATTATATGTGACTAAGGTTAGTAGTGAAAATAGGCTAAAATGTGGTATGTTCTTCAAATCTTTAGAAGGCCTTACAGTTCCTGAATTGGTTGAATTACATAAAAGATTGTTGTTCGAAGAATCTGCGGAAAGGGAAAATTGGACGCCCATCTTTTCTTTATATAATTATGGAGAAATAGAAGATTTAAATGGTAATCAAAGCCTTTTTCAATTTAACATATATGAAAAATCTCTTTATTATCCTACATATTCAGTTAGTTCATTAACAGAGAATCTATTACAAATGACGATTACAGATTTTATGGATTCAGAAGCCATTACAAACATGTTAAAAGAAAATCAAATTTTACTAGAATCAACTGAGCATTGGATTATCGATGTTCGAACAAATTATGGAGGTAGTGACGCAAGTTTTTATCCACTTCTTTCTTATTTGATGCCTGAAGAAGGGGTAAATCTGGAAGATCCAGAAGATAAGATGCTATTCAATTGTACGAATGAAAACACTGAACGCCAATTGATCGAACTTGATAGAGACATAGAAAATACACAAGATAAACAAACACTGTTATTTTTAAATGTCATGAGGAAAGAATGGGAAAGAAATAAAGGAAAAGGGTTAGTAGAATTTAATTTTGAAGAACTGTTTCCTACGACTATTTTCAAAGGGAAAAAAATACCTAATAAGATTGTGATATTAACAGATTGTATGTGTGGTAGTTCTGGAGACTCTTTTGTAGAGATTTGCAAGCAATCTAGTAAGGTAACAGTTATTGGAAGACCAACAAAGGGATTAAACGATTATACCAATTTAGTTAGTATGAAATGGAATAACGAATTTGAATTAATGTATCCTACTTCCCGACTTTCGCGAATTGACAAAGGGAATGGGATGTCAGGCATAGGGATTCAACCAAATATATATATTCCATGGAGTCCGAAGCATTTAGAAGATGATATTGATTTAAAAACTGCAATTTCATTATTTACTTGATAGTTGTGTAAAATTAGGGAGAAACTGTAACTGATTTTGTGGGCACATACATTATTTGTACAACAAATAAATATAAAATGTAGGTAAGTGAAAAGTATTAAAATAGGGGGCTACTGATGAGGCGATTTAATAAGTTTTTAACATTATTTATCTTATTACTATTCCTTTTAGTAGGATGTCGCACTAACTTACTTGGTGGTCAGTCAATCATTGAGTGGGTTGACTTCGTAAAGTGGGATGGAATAGAGTATGACGGAATCAATTCAGGTATTTTAGCTGATGAGCAGTTCATAGGGAAAAAAATAGGAGAAGTAAAGTTTAAAGTAGCAGACAATGTTACAAATTCTGGGTACAAGATCAAAAATGGAGATGCTGCATTTCATGAGAAAGGAACAGAAATTTATGCAATTAAAGGAAACTCTGATTTACTTGCATTAAAAGATAAGAGTGCAATAAACGGGTATAGCGTTTATTATGCAACTGGTAAAACTGACGATCGATGGCATTTTAAGAATGTACCAATTGAAAAAGTAAATGCGATAGAAATCTATCAAGGGTATGCACCGAATTCGAAACTGATAACGGAGATAAAAGATAGAGACAAATTAGATGCTTTTCTAAAAATTTTGAGTAGTAGTAAAGAAAATACAAACTTTATACCTGAGACAACAAAAGGTGACCCCACATATTACGATCTTATTTTATATACAGGCGAACCAATAGCCTACCAGTTTGGTTTGCAATTTGATGGGAAAACTTATTTCTGGCATCCATGGGATACTTCTATATTATCAAATGAGGTTGAACAATTTATTCTAAACTAGTATTCATTGTTTAATTTACACATGAATTAAGTAGGATCAGACACATGGTTCAGCCAATTAGAAAATGAATATGCTAATCAATTAAAATCTAAATAAGGTGGATCAAAATGGATAAAAGAGTTCAATTTGACTTTGAAATCGACTTTACAAATGGTGGCGGATTACAAGGGCAGGATTTTCGTCTTGATATTGAAGGAGATGACATTTCTGACGAAGAGTTAGCTAAGTATATTGTAGAAGATATGAGATTGCTTATGGTTGGCGAAGTTAGAATACTGAACAAAAAAATAATTAATGAAAAACATAAGAGAACACCGACTGATGAGAGTTTTGATAAATAAGTTGAATTTTAAGATAGAGACTGTCTAAATGTAGCAGTCTTTTTCTTATCCATTTTTAAAGGTCGTTTTCTGTAAGATTGTTCATTCGAATGATAAATAATAAACCGAACATATGATCACTGTTTGTGGTAATATATAAGAAAAAGGAGTGTACTCAGAATGGAAAATATGATAAAAGTATCTGTACGTTCGCTAGTTGAGTATGCTCAAAAAAGCGGAAGTATTGTTGTAGGTTATCAAAGTACTGTTTCATTAGTGGATGGGACAAAAGCACATCAAAAAATTCAAAATTTATATCATGAGTCAGATTGTAAGGAAAGAATGACTTCTGGAACAATTAAATATGAAGATTTAGCATTTCAAATAGAGGGTCGCTGTGACGGTCTCTTATTTAGGAATGAAAAATATATAATAGAAGAGATAAAATCTACTGCAAAAGATCTTAGCTTTTATGATGAAAACTCTTATCCTGTCCATTGGGCACAAGCCAAAGTTTACGGGTATCTGATTTGTAAAGAATTAAACCTTGAACAAATATCGATCCAACTAACTTATGTCAATATTCATACTGAGGAGAAAAAGAGGTTTTTATTAGCCTTTACTCAGGAAGAATTGTACGGGTTCGTTCAAACTGTGATCAAAATGTATTATCCATTTGCTAAATGGAAGTACGATCACATCGAAAAAAGGAATGATTCTATAAAAGAATTGAAATTTCCATTTCCATCATTTAGAAATGGTCAAAGAAAGTTAGCAGGAGCTGTTTATCAATCGATTCAAGATGGAAATAATTTATTTGCTGTCGCCCCAACAGGAATTGGAAAAACAGTTTCAACTATTTTTCCTGCAGTGAAAGCAATTGGGGAAGCCACAACGAATCGTTTATTTTATTTAACGTCTAAAACAATCACTCGCACAGTTGCAGAAGAAGCATTTGGCCGGATGACTGAACAAGGTTTATGTATGTCATGTACAACACTAACTGCCAAAGATAAAATATGCTTCAAAGAAGAAACGATTTGTGACAAGGATTATTGTGAGTTTGCAAATGGCTATTATGATCGAATTAATGATGCAGTGTTAGATATTTTATCTAATGAAAAATTACTTAGTCGAGAGAAGATAGAAGCATATGCAAGAAAACATACAGTTTGTCCTTTTGAATATTCACTAGATTTAACAAATACAGCAGATGCGATCATTTGTGATGTGAATTATATTTTTGATCCTAGAGTATCACTTAAAAGATTATTTGATGAACATAAGCGAAATTCAGTTTTATTAATAGATGAGGCGCATAATCTAGTTGATCGAGCTAGAGATATGTATTCTTCAAGTTTATTTAAGTCAAAGTTTCTAGAATTAAAAAGACAATATAAAGGTATAAATGTAGAACTAGTTGAGAGCGTTGGTCAGATCAATCAATTTTTTATTAATCTTCGAAAAAAATGGCAAGATCAAAAAATGCCAGTTTGGGGTAATTTAGATGAGGAATTTGTTGATTTAATAAGAGAGTTTGTAGACATTGCTGAATTAATTCTACCAGATGAAGAGGATTCTGAACGTAAGCAATTGTTGTTAGATACATATTTTGAATCTCAAAATTTTGTAAAGATTGCTAGTTATTATGATGAAAAATATGTCTCGTATTTAGAAATATATAAAAGTGAAGTTCATATGAAATTATTTTGCATTGATCCATCAACAATCGTAAATGATGTGATCAAAAAATTTCATTCGACAATTTATTTTTCAGCAACATTAACTCCTCTTCAATACTTTCAAGATATGCTTGGTGATATTGAACGTGATTATACCATTAAAATTGACACACCGTTTTTAAAAGAACAGTTAAAGGTAGAAGTAAATCCGATATCAACAAGGTTTAATGATCGTTCAAAAACATTAGATCAATTAGTAACTTCTATATATGAAAATAGTAGAGTTAAAAAGGGCAATTATTTAGTTTTTTTTCCTTCCTATCAGTATTTGAGGCAAAGTGTTGAATTGTTTACTGAAAAATATGGTGAAGTTGAAATAATTGTCCAAGAAAATGGGATGACTGAAGACGAACGAGAAGATTTCTTACTCAAATTTGATCAAAATAATGCACAAACGCTTGTAGGATTTGCTGTACTTGGTGGAATCTTTTCTGAGGGAATCGATTTAAAAGGTGATCGATTAAATGGGGTAGTAGTGGTCGGTGTAGGTTTGCCGCAGCTTTGTTTAGAAAGAGAAATTTTAAAAAATCATTTTAATGAAGTTGGTAAAAACGGTTATTATTATTCATATGTGTTCCCTGGTATGAATAAAGTAATGCAAGCTGGTGGACGTGTCATTCGTTCTGAGGAAGATGAAGGTACATTATTATTAATCGATGATCGATATCAAAGTATGCTTTATCAAAACTTAATGCCAGACGAATGGAAATAAGTAGGTCATAATCCATTAAAAAATAAAAAATTCAAATAATGATTGATAATTGTCAGATTTATTAATATACTTGTAATTATAAAAATTAAATATTCTTATCAAGAGCGGTGGAGGGACTGGCCCGACGAAACCCGGCAACTCTAGTTTTATACTAGAAAGTGCTAAATCCTGCAGGTATAAACCTGGAAGATAAGGACGATATGTTTATTTTGAGACATAACCACTTCTTATTTTTTAGGAAGTGGTTTTTTTATTTTGATAAATGGAGGATTTCAATATGACAAATACGAATGTGGTTTCAAAATCGAAACAAAAATCAATTGAGACGGTTGCAGTACATGGTAGTAAAGGCTATGATCCATTAACAGGTGCAATAAGTTACCCAATTTATCAATCAGCAACATTTAAACATGAAGGGCTTCATCAATCAACCGGATATGATTATGCTCGTTTACAAAATCCTACCCGTGAAGAAGTTGAAAACACAGTAGCAAAATTAGAAAATGCAGAATTTGGAGTAGCATTCTCTACAGGGAACGCTGCTGTCACTGCAGTTCTTAGTTTATTTAAAAAGGGCGATCATGTAATTGTTTCCGATGACTTATATGGTGGTACATATCGATTATTTGAAGAAATTTATTCGCCTTATGGTATTGAGCATAATTTTGTTGATACAACGGAAATTGACAACATCCTAGACGCGATTAAAGAAAACACAAGAGGTATTTTTATTGAAACTCCTTCAAATCCAATGATGAAGGTAACTGATTTAAAACGAGTTGTTGAAATTGCCAAAGAACGAAATATTGTTGTCATCGTTGATAATACTTTTTTAACGCCGTATTTCTTTAGACCGATCGAATTAGGAGCAGATATCGTTGTTCATAGTGGTACGAAATACTTAGGTGGTCATAATGATACTTTAGCTGGATTTGTCGTGACAAACTCGGAGAAAACAAATGAAAGAATTCGTTTTTATCAAAAATCAACAGGCGCTACTTTAGCACCGTTTGACTCATGGCTCATATTAAGAGGAATTAAAACACTACATGTAAGAATGGAATACTGTCAAAGAAATGCGATCACTCTTGCGGAATTTCTAGAAAATCATCCTAATGTAACAGATGTATTTTATGTAGGGCTTCCTAATCATAAAGGGTATTCAATTATAAAAGAACAAGCAAGTGGCTTTGGTGCAATGATTTCGTTTAAAGTGAAAAATGTAAGGATCGTAGAAAAAGTGCTTAGCAGTGTAAAAGTCATTACATTTGCTGAAAGTCTAGGTGGAGTAGAGTCACTGATCACTTACCCACATACACAAACACATTCTGAAATGCCAGAGGATTTTAAAAGAAAGCTTGGTCTAGATGACCATACATTAAGATTATCTGTCGGTATAGAACATATAGATGATTTACTAATTGATTTAGAGAATGCATTAGGGTGATGAGTATGAAATTTGGTACGAAATTAATTCATAATGGTAATGAAGTTGACCCCTATACTGGTGCATTAAGCATTCCAATTTATCAAGCATCAACTTTCCATCAACCAAATATTGAAACTATCGGTAAATATGATTATGCAAGAAGTGGGAATCCGACGAGAGAAGCTTTAGAAAATACGATTGCTCAATTAGAGAACGGCGTTAGAGGATTTGCTTTTTCATCAGGGATGGCAGCCATTTCTTCAGTTCTCTCGCTTTTTTCGGCCGGAGATCATATCGTTATTTGTGAAGATGTATATGGAGGAACGTTTCGTATAGCAACTAAAGTACTAAATCGATTTGGAATTGAGTTTACATTTGTAGATGCATCAGAGATTAGTGAAATTGAAACAGCCATTAAGTCAAATACAAAAGGACTGTATTTAGAAACACCATCAAATCCATTACTAAAAATTACTGATTTAAGAGAAGCAATTAAGATTGCGAAAAGCAATGATGTAATTGTCATCGTTGATAATAGTTTTCTATCACCCTATTTTCAAAAGCCTTTAGACTTAGGTGCTGATATCGTCGTTCATAGTGCGACGAAATTTATCGCAGGACATAGCGATGTAATTGGTGGTTTAGCAGTTGTTAAATCTGAAGAATTAGCAAGAGATTTATATACAATACAAAATTCATTTGGCGCAGTTTTAGGTCCACAGGATTGTTGGTTAACATTAAGAGGTCTGAAAACATTAAAAGTTCGGATGGATGTATATGAACAAACTGCACAAAAATTAGCAAATTGGTTATTAACAAATGAATGCGTTGAAGAGGTATACTATCCAGGTCTGAAAGATCACCCGGGACATGATGTACATTTTGAGCAAGCAAGTGGCGGGGGAGCTGTATTGTCATTTACTTTAAAAACAATTGATCAAACAATTCGTTTTTTACAAAAAGTAGAAAATGTCGCAGTAGCTGTGTCACTTGGTGGTGTTGAAACAATTGTTTCTTATCCTGTGAAGATGTCTCATGCAGCCATCCCAAAGGATGTTAGAGAGAGACTTGGTGTGAAGGATACATTAATTCGTGTTTCAGTTGGTTTAGAGGATGTTGAGGATTTAATTGCAAGTTTCCAAAAAGCATTAATATAAAGGAAGAAGTATGGAATAAACACTATTCCATACTTTTTTTGATTTATCAAATAATGGATGAAAAGATAATGGAAATTACTAATATATGTAAAAAAATGTATAGAAATTATTTATTAACGAATATTTTGTTGTGAAAATATAAAAATGTTCGTATTTTTTACTTGAAACCGTTTCATAATGATGTTATTCTATTTTAGGTTGATCAGAACTTAACTTAAAATTTAAAAAACTCAGTCCTTAAATGGGGGTATAAATATATGTATGATGTAATAGTTGTTGGAGCAGGTCCAGCTGGAGTATTTACTTGTTATGAATTAACGTTAAAAATGCCGAATGCAAACATTTTATTAGTCGATAAGGGTCATGATATATACGCAAGACATTGTCCAATTCTACAAAAGAAAATTGAAAAATGTCCGCCAGCGGCAGGTAAAAAAGATTTTTCAGGTTGTTTACCAGCATGTTCAATCACAAATGGTTTTGGTGGAGCAGGCGCATACTCAGATGGTAAATTTAATATCACTAGTGAATTCGGTGGTTGGATGACTGACTACTTATCACCTACTGATGTAGTAGACTTAATTAAATATGTAGATGATATTAATTTAGAGCATGGTGCAACAGAGTCAATTACAGATCCACTTACGGATGAAGTAAGAGATATTGAAAGACGTGGATACGCTGCAGGATTAAAATTATTACGTGCACAAGTTCGACACTTAGGTACAGAACAAAATCTTGAAATTTTAAAAAGCATATTTGAATACTTAAAAACAAAAATTGATATGAAATATAAAACAGAAGTTGAGGATTTAATTACTGAAAAAGTAGATGGTACTCATATTGTTAAAGGCATCAAATTAAAAAATGGTGAAGAACTTTCAGCTGAGAAAGTTGTTATTGTACCAGGTCGAGACGGATCAAAATGGTTAACAGAAGTAATGAAAAAACGCCGTCTAAAAATGACTACAAACCAAGTAGATATTGGTGTTCGTGTAGAAACTTCTGATATTGTCATGGAAGAGATTAATAAGCATTTATATGAAGGGAAATTCGTATTTAATACATCAGTGGGTACAAAAGTCAGAACATTCTGTAGTAATCCTTCAGGTCATGTTGTAGTCGAAAACCATTCAGGTATTATGACAGCAAATGGTCACGCATATAAAGATCCTAAACTTGGAAGTCCGAATACAAACTTTGCACTTTTAGTATCTCACCAATTCTCAGAGCCATTTGATAAACCAAATGAATATGCTCACGAGGTTTCACGTTTGGCTAACATGCTTTCACATGGTGGCGTTATCGTTCAAAAATATGGTGATATTTTAAAAGGAAGACGCTCGACAGAAAAACGAATAAAAGAAGGCTTCCTAGAGCCAACTTTAAAAGAAGCTGTACCTGGTGACTTAGGTCTAGTTTTACCTTATAATACAATGAAGAGCTTAATTGAAATGGTTGAAGCTTTAAACCATGTAACACCTGGTATTGCATCAGAACATACATTATTTTATGGAGTTGAAGCAAAATTCTACTCAGCTCGTCCAAAATTAAATGAACACTTTGAGAGCGAAATTTCTGGTCTTTATTTAGGTGGAGACGGAGCGGGAGTTACTCGTGGTCTTGCACAAGCAAGTGCATGTGGTGTGTGGATTGCTCGTGATATCGTAAAAAAAGCAAATGTAAAAGAAAAAGAATTAGTGTCAGTTCAATAATCAAATTAAAAACCTCTAATGCTTAAAAACATTAGAGGTTTTATTTTAGAAATATAGATAACCTTCATCTGGATAATGATAAAAAATAAAAAGAGAACTAATTCAACTAACGGGTTCCCTTCTAGGAGGGAAAACAATTTTTTACGGTAAGAATTGCTATATATTTCGCAACAAATTAACACAATAAATAACATTAAGAGAGTATTGATATAACAGTCAATGCTCTTTTTTATTTTACTCTGTTAAAGAAGAGTGTCGATTTCCATTCCAGGTACTTCGCTTTCCATGGGGCGTGACTTGAGCCTCCTCGGCAAGCCTGTGGGGTCTCAAGTTTCCCGCATCTCCCATAGGAGTCTTCGTACCTTCCATTCCAACCACTCTCAAATGAACGATTCTCTTTTCATACTCTAATTGTATCTTGCTAAAACCAACAATTAATATGAACAGAACTTTTTATTTAAAAATAGCATAATTTTCAATATCTCATTTAGCATAAAAATAACACATAAATCAGCAGAGACAATGCTAATTGTCCATTGTTACTTTAAATGCTAATTTACTTTTATTTTTAGTTCTGCAATTAACGAATACATTGATTTAATAATAAAAAAGACAGACCATTTTTTGTTAATTGGTCTGTCATTAGGCTATTTAATTTCTCCTTTTCTCTCCCAAAGGAGAACCCGTTATAATTCAACCTAGTTCTCTTTTTATTTTTATCTTCTAATGCGAATTTCCAACTCTTGTAACTTATTTGTTAAGTTATCTTCATTAATACTTAATTTTAAGTCCTCAAATGTATAATCTTCAAAATGAGGAATATCGATCATGATTGCTGATAATTCTTTACTAATAATGGTTGAATCTTTTCCGGCAATTAATTTTTTCTTGTAACGATTAAACTTAGGGTCTAGATCTTCCATATTTTCATATAGTTCTTCAACTGATCGATATTGTTGAATTAATGGAATTGCTGACTTTTCACCAACACCTGGACAACCAGGGATATTATCACTCGAATCGCCTAATAACGCTTTTACATCAACCCATTGTTTAGGATGAATGCCATAATCATTGTTAAAATGCTCGATAGAATAAATGATTTCACCTGTTTTTTGGGCGATAATTTGAGATGTATGTTCATTTAGTAATTGAAGTAAGTCACGATCATTACTATATATAAAGCATTTATTTTGAATCGAATGACTCCATTTGTTAGATAGTGTTCCGATTAAGTCATCTGCTTCATATGGTGACATTTCTAATTGGGCAATACCAATTTCTTCTAATACTGTCTTTAAAGTTAAAAATTGCTCAATAAGTGGCGTCGGTAGTTCTCCGCGAGTAGCTTTGTAAAAATCATACTTGATTCTACGATCGGTTTCTTCTCTTTTTACATCCCAAGTAATTGCTACATGACTAACTTCATGTTCACGAATCAGACTAAATAATTTTGGAATAAACACTCTTAATGCGTTTGTATATACGCCGTCTTTTGTTTTCGAAAGCTGATCATCACTTCTACCATAAGATGTAGCAAAATATCCTCTACTTAACAAATTGAAACCATCAATTAATAATAAAGTATGATTATCCATATTTTTATATCCACCTATAATTTTATATTTTCATATAAGAATCATAGCATATTACATCTTAAAAGATAACATTTCGATTGATTTCAAAGATTAAATATATTTTATTAATAAAATTGTTACAAAAATATTGAATTTTCTGTTTATTATTCTTTTAACTTTTACTATAATGGAGATTATATAAAATTTAGAACCTAATAAATTGCAAAGGGAAGGTAGTAAAATGGAAAAAGTAAAAAGCACCGTCAAGATCGAAGAAATTTTAGTAGCTTATAATACGTTAAAAGAGGTAACAAACAAAACTCCTTTGCAGATTAGTGACATGCTAAGTGAAAAATATGATAGCCATGTGTATTTAAAAAGAGAGGATTTACAGATCATTCGATCATTTAAGCTTCGCGGTGCCTACTATAAAATTAGTAATTTAACCGAAGAAGAAAGATTAAATGGTGTTGTTTGTGCTAGTGCAGGGAATCATGCACAAGGCGTAGCTTATACATGTAATCATCTTCAAGTACATGCCAAAATATTTATGCCAACAACAACACCAAATCAAAAAGTATCTCAAGTGAAATTCTTTGGTGGTGCTTATGTAGAAGTGATTTTAGTTGGAGATACGTTTGATATAGCAAATCAAAATGCTCAGGGTTACTGTGATGAACAAAACATGACGTTTATTCATCCTTTTGATGATTTAGATGTCATTGCTGGACAAGGAACAGTGGCAGTTGAAATATTAAATGAAATTGATCGACCGGTTGACTATTTATTTGTTGCAATAGGAGGCGGTGGCTTAAGCGCTGGTGTCGGTACTTACATAAAAGGAGTTAGTCCTTCGACAAAAATCATTGGTGTTGAACCACTTGGAGCTGCGTCAATGGCAGAATCCATTTCAAATGGGCAAGTCGTAAAACTTCCAACAATTGAAAAATTTGTAGATGGTGCAGCTGTAGGTCAAGTTGGGTATATGACGTATGAAATATGTAAGGAAGTATTAGATCAAGTTGTTGCTGTACCTGAAGGCGAAATATGCACAACAATTTTAGAACTTTACAATAAAAATGCAATCATAGCAGAACCAGCAGGAGCACTTTCAGTTGCTGCTTTGGAACTATTTAAAGACGAAATTAAAGGGAAGAATGTAGTTTGTATCGTAAGTGGAGGAAATAATGATATAGATCGTTTGCAAGAAATAAAAGAGCGCTCATTAATTCATGAAGGCTTGAAGCATTATTTTATTATCAATTTCCCACAACGTTCGGGAGCATTACGTGAATTTCTTGATCAAGTTTTAGGACCAAATGATGATATTACAAGATTTGAATACACGAAGAAGAATAATAAAGATAATGGTCCTGCTTTAGTTGGGATTGAATTAGCATCAAAATCTGATTATGCGGCATTATTAGAACGAATGAATTTGCATGGCATTCAATTCATGGAAATAAACAATAATCCTACATTATTTAATTTACTAATATAATATTAAAGGCGAAGCTGAATGGAAATCCATTCGGCTTTTTTGTATGGTTTAATAACCTTAATGTTCAGAATAAAATATAAATTGTTCGGAAAAATCTGTTGTCGATACTAAGAAAAACGATTAATATAAAAAAAGTTGATTTATTTCTTATAAATTTAGACAAAAGTATTCCTAATGTTAGTTGTCCGATTTATAATTGTATTCGGAACGCCTCGAGAAAACGGTTTACAAGTTGATTTTTATTTTAGGTTATACAGAAATTTGGAAAATAAATAAGCGCTTTATTCATTATTTTTTTATATTTAATTTAATTAAGTATAAAATAAACAAAAAAGAGGCTAATCCTAACCATTAAACTAAAAAATAAATGAATCAATAACGATGAAGGAGCTGGTAATATGTCAAGTAAGACATTGGAAGCATTTTTAACTCCACAAATACAAGAGTTAAAAGAGAAAGGGCTCTACAACGAGATTAACCCACTTCAAGGATCTAATGAATCGAAAATTAAAATTGAAGGTAAAACATTT
>Ga0102589_1001348_pt1 | contig 34459 bp, 32 predicted proteins | sample AraplaMF_Col_mLB_FD_76858 | JGI IMG/M metagenome (GOLD analysis project Ga0102589, IMG submission 76858) | Arabidopsis root microbial communities from the University of North Carolina, USA - plate scrape MF_Col_mLB | ecosystem: Host-associated > Plants > Roots > Endosphere | place: USA...
GATTAATAAACGCAATAAGGAAGACACTCGCTCCAGCATTGTAAATATCCATTAAATTCAAACGCATACCTAATAAAATAATGCCAAGGCGTAATAATTTTTTACTTGAAAATGCGATGCCTGTTTGCCATGAATCCTGCACCTTAAAGGCAGCTCTCCAAGCCATACCCAATATAATGGCAATGACAAGCTGCCCTAATATTGAGAAGAACGGAAATGTCGAAATATACTTCGCCACTAAGGCAATAATGAGTGTCAACAATATCCCCTTCATAAACGCTAGGGTCAGGAAACTCTTTAACCTACGCTGGCCATTACCCATGTTGTTCACTTCTTTCATCCTTGATGATTATTACTTTATTAGAAAGTTAATCATCAGTAAAATACATATATATAATAGTAATTATTAATATTTCTAATGATAGGAGTGATGATATGCAATACGATGCTTTAAAAACGTTCATCACACTGGTGGAGGTCAATAATTTTACGAAAGCCTCCGAAATACTTCATATTTCACAGCCGAGTGTCAGTTTACACATTAAAAACTTAGAACGAGAATTTCAAACGACCTTATTTATCCGTTCACCAAAATCTGTACAAATCACACCAACTGGAGAAATTTTATATAAACGAGCTAAACAGATGCTGGCAATTGCGGAAGCAGCAAAGGAAGATATTTTAGCCTATCATCATGAAATCCAAGGGACACTTGTGATTGGGGCTAGTTTTACCATTGGCGAATATATTTTGCCTCCTATAATAGCTAGCTTACAACAGCAATTTCCTCAGTTAGAGCTTCAAGTTATTATTGGCAATACGAAAGAAATCATTCAATATACAAAATTATTACAAGTCGATATCGGTCTTATTGAAGGACAGGCACACGACCAAGAACTTATTATTCATCCGTTTATGCAAGATGAATTATTTATTGTCAGTGCGAGTAATCACCATCTTGCAAAGGTACCAACTATTACGGTTGCGGACTTACAGCAGCAAAATTGGGTTGCGCGTGAAGATGGCTCTGGCACACGTTACTACTTAGATCATTTATTTAGAGCGAACGGGCTCCAAGTACGTTCACTTCTAACTATTAGTAGTAATCAAGGTGTGAAAGAAAGCGTGATTCAAGGTCTTGGACTTTCATTACTGTCCGCTAGTGTCATTGAGCGTGAATTAAAAAATAACGATATAAAAATCTTACCGCTCGAGGAGCAACATTTTATACGAACATTTTCTTATTTGTACTCACCTACAATGAAAAATAAACGCAATGTTGACACTCTTATAGAGGCACTATTAAAAAAAGCTTAAATATATAACTCTTCGGCAAAACGAGGGGTTGATTTCCGTTCCGCCTGGGCGCTTTGCCGCTGACGCTTCGCTTTCGCGCAGAGCAGAGCTTCCTGGGGGTGTACGATGAGCCGCTTGGGGCAACAGGATGTTGGTCACGAAGGCGTTATCACAGGATGTGATGGTTTTAGCCTTCGTTCCTCTATTGCTAATCCCCAAGGAGTAGCCCAGTCTCCACTACAATCAACCATTCCATATAGTATGTATCTTCTAGCATGTTACTCTAATTTTTTATAATGATTAACTAAAACTTCAGCAATAAGCAATAATGTTTATCTGTGCGTTTTAGCACTTGAATGTTAAAGTTTTACTACTCGCTAAGCTTACTGTATAGTTCTTGGGTTCTTGGGTTTATACGTTTACGCTCCTGCTTTTGCTCAATTATTTCTACGAATTTCAACGCTGCTCGAGATAAAGGCACACTCTTCAAATAACACATGCCAATACTTCGTGTTGGAACATCTTCCGTTAACGTTAACTCATACAAAAGGCCTCGTTGCAAATAATCCTTAGAAAATTCTTTCGTTACACAGGCAATCCCTAAATTACTTCGTGCAAATTCAAGCACTAGATCATGTGAACCAAGCTCAAACTCAGGTTCAATGTGGACTCCTCTTGCAAATAAATAATCTTCTACGTACTTTCTTGAATTCGATTTTTTCTCTAAAAAAACGAGTGGAAACTTTAGCAAATCCTCAAAGCTTATACGTTTTGACGCTAACGTTTTGTACTTCTCACCGCATACAAAAATATCCTGAACCTCCGTGCAAGCGGTTAATTGTAATGTAGGATCTTCTATCGGGAAATTACAAAGGCCTATATCAACCTCACCAGATTTAATAAAGTTACAAATTTCCGAAGTCGTCCCATTTAACATCTGTAATTTTATATTTGGATACATTGTATGAAACGCCTCTAGATAAGGCATTAAAAAGAAACGAGAAATAGTGTCCCCCACCCCAATTTTCAACTGACCTGTTGTTAAGTTTTTGAATTCTAGCAACTTCTCCTCGCCAGCATCTAAAAGGCCTAATGCTGAATTCGTATACTCATACAGAAGGCTGCCCTCAGTTGTTAACGTCACCCCTTTAGGTGTGCGATTAAAAAGACGTGTACCGAGCTCCTTTTCTAATTGCATCATAGCTTGGCTAACAGCTGGTTGAGTCATATATAAATCTTTAGCAGCACTTGAAAAGCTATTATTTTTAGCAACGATACTAAAAACACGATATAAATCTAATTTCCCTATCATATAAGCACCTCTTATAGCTATTATACGAACTATTAATTTTACTTATATCACTAAAGGGGCGTATAGTAAAATCATATTGGTTTAATTTCACAATATTTAACTTTTTCAGTTGGCGAAAAGGAATCGGTTAAGAGGTCTTCGTGAAGCCTACAGCCGATTCCTGACGCATTGTTTATCTGTAGCGAAAGCAAAGCGACAGCTACAATTATGCCGAGGCATAACTATTAAACATACATTTATCTATTAATAAGGAGAGATTATTTTGGAACGTGTAGTTGGTACAGTAGTAAGAGGTCTTCGTGGTCCGATTATTAACGAAGGCGATAATATTGAGCAAATCGTTGTTGATACAGTATTAAACGCAGCAAAAACTGAAGGCTATTCAATTGAAGATCGTGACATCGTCACAGTAACAGAATCTGTCGTAGCGCGCGCACAAGGTAACTACGCATCCATCGATGACATCGCAGCGGACGTAGCTGCTAAATTTGGTGACGATACTGTTGGTGTTATTTTCCCAATCCTAAGCCGCAATCGTTTCGCTAACTGCTTACGCGGTATTGCAAAAGGTGTAAAAAAAGTTGTTCTTATGCTTAGCTATCCATCTGATGAAGTTGGGAACCACCTAGTTGATATCGACGAACTAGATGTAAAAGGGATTAATCCTTGGACAGATACTTTAACTGAGGTTGAATTCCGCGAGCATTTCGGCTATAAAAAACATACATTTACAGGCGTAGATTATATTGAATATTATAAAGAACTAATCGAAGCTGAAGGCGCGTCTTGTGAAGTTATCTTTTCAAACAACCCAAAAACAATTTTAGATTTTACGAAGAGCGTTTTAACTTGTGATATTCACACACGCTTACGTACAAAACGTATTTTAACGGCAAATGGTGCTGAAAAAGTATACAGTCTTGATAATATTTTATCTAAACCTAATAACGACTCTGGCTTTAATGCAGAGTATGGTCTACTTGGTTCAAATAAAGCTACTGAAGATAGTGTAAAATTATTTCCACATACTTGCCAACCAATCGTTGATGGCATCCAAGCAAAGATCAAAGAAGCTACTGGTAAAACAGTTGAAGTAATGGTTTACGGTGATGGTGCCTTTAAAGATCCTGTGGGCAAAATTTGGGAGTTAGCTGACCCAGTTGTTTCTCCAGCTTACACAGCTGGATTAGATGGCACACCGAACGAAGTAAAACTAAAATACTTAGCAGATAACGATTTTTCAGAGCTTCGCGGCGAAGAATTAAAAGCAGCAATTTCTGAGTATATCCAAAACAAAGATGAAGATTTAACTGGGCAAATGGCTGCTCAAGGTACAACACCTCGTCGCTTAACAGACCTAATCGGCTCACTCTCTGACCTAACTTCTGGGTCAGGTGACAAAGGTACACCGATGATTTATATTCAAGGTTATTTCGATAACTATACAAAATAAAAAGCTATAAAAAAGAAACGCCCATTTTCGCTTGGGCGTTCTTTTTTATATAGTGGACAAGCTTCAATTTCGACGCTATGTCCAAAAACTAATTTTATCTATATTTCATTTAGTGAGGATGATAGCACACTGCCACTGTTTACTTCCTCATATTTAATATATATTAATAATTTTATGTTATAGAATTGCATCTTTCATTCCTTTTTTTATAGTAGGTAACCCTCCTTTTCACATCATACTTTTTTCAATTGAATCGCTTCTTCATTTAACCAACGTTCACTTATTCGAACATGATTCTTTCTCACAAATTTCTCTAGGTTATATCGAAAATCATCATATCGGACTGTTTTCATTCATATATTTATAAAAAGCTCCTCATAGGTACGTCGGCTCTAAATTAGAGAAATAAACTCTTTTGAGATTTTATACAGGCTTGCTTTATGCACAATATGAACCTCTTCAAACCCCTCCCCCAATATTTGAAACTCTAAATCCCTTCTCATTTCCCCCATTATTATAGCGGAATTTCCCTCTTTCTTTGTTGATTTTTTGATATTCACTTCGCACATCGTTCATCAAAATAATGATAATCAACTTTATAAAAACAAGACATTTCACCTACAACGAACAACCTACATTCCCCTTCTATATTTGTTACTTCAATGATCACAAATTAGCCTTCAGCCACATTCAAACGCTCACACAAAACACGAAAAACCATTCGTGATTCCTATCTCACAGCGTCACCAAATAACTTTTAACGTATAGCACCACTTGAAAGAATAAGCGTATTTTTGTTTTCACCACGCCCTTAACAAACGTACTCTTACCACCTCCGGGTAACCAAACTGTTATATCACCTTCGTTTTTCACCACACCTTCGAATGTCTATATCATTTATAAAAACACGTTTTCCAGTTAGTGATTAACGATTATTCTTCTTACTTATCAAAAATTAATTATCAAACCAACTTTAAAGTATGGAGATTAATTTTTAATGGTTAAAATGACATCGAAGGAACATAAGGATAATTATCATAACACCCTTGCTCCAATGTCTTATTTGTGACGTTGAACCCCAAGGAGTCGACTAACCTCCACTCTAATCAACTTATATACATGACGCCACACCAAAATTTAGGTGACTATTTATAAAAGCGACACCCTTTTAAACAGATAAACACGGATATAAAAAAAGACTGCTCCACCTTTTGCGGAACAGCCGTTTTTATTAAAAAAATTGATTTTCTTTTATAAATTTATTGTATCATAAATTTACCAAAATTACTAGACTATACTTCTTTCCAAACTAGCTGTATGATAAATTTCCCGATTCTAAATCCATGTTGAAAGGAATGTGAGTAACATTGGAAAGACAATATGAATGGACAGAAGAAAAACAGTATCTTATTCTTTGTTTAAATACAGTTAGTCACAAAAAAGAGGAGTTACTACAAAAGGAAAAGGATGTTAGAGACAATGTTTTAACATTAAAGAAAACCTTTTGGGATGACGTCAGAGTAAATTTAGATACTCCTGAGGATATAGACGAAACTTATTATGCTATTAAACAACAGGCGGAGCTCTTATCCGATTCTCAGCATGCTCAGCAACGTGCCATCAAGGATGTAAAAACTTATGACCGTTTACTGCAATCACCCTATTTTGCTCGCATTGATTTTTTACAGGATGGGCAAAACGAACCTTTAAAGATTTATATCGGTGTAGCAACCTTAATGGATGAAGAGAATGAAAACATACTAATTTATGATTGGCGAGCCCCTATATCAAGTATGTATTATGATTACACCCCTGGCCCGGCTACTTATGAAACGGTGACTGACGACATTCAAGGTGAGATGCTTTTAAAGCGGCAATTTATCATTAAGAATGGTCAATTGCAATCGATGTTTAATACAGGATTAACGATTGGTGATGACTTATTACTCGATATTCTCGCTCAAAATGCAAATGAACATATCCGCAGCATCGTAGCAACGATTCAAGCCGAACAAAATAAAATTATTCGACATGTCAACACGCCTTATCTCATCGTAGAGGGTGTCGCGGGTAGTGGAAAAACAGCTGTTGCTCTCCAACGCGTAGCTTATTTGTTGTATCATTATCGAGACCAAATTACTGCTGATCAAATTTTATTGATTACACCTAATCAGCTCTTTAATCAATATGTTCATACCGTTTTACCGGATTTAGGTGAAGATAATATGCAGCAATTAACTTTCTCCGAATATGCAACAAAACGTTTAGGTCGACAGTTCCAATTGGAGTATCCTTACGAGCAATTGGAGTCACTTTTAACAGAGAAAGATGACTTGCTCTACCAAACGAAGCTTACTACTATTTCTTTCAAAGCTAGCCTCCAATATCGAGAAATGATGGACAAATATATAGAGTACCTTGCCAATGACGGTTTGCTATTTAAAAACATTGTTTTTCGGGGAGAAAGAATTATTACAGCGCAAGAAATTGCTGAGTATTTTTATTCGTTCAATGCCACTATTCCCATTCCAAATCGACTGCAGTTAGTGAAAGAATGGTTGTTACAACAATTGTCGAAAATTGAAAAGACAGAACGAACGAAAGAATGGGTAGAAGAAGCTAGTGAACTTTTAGACATTGAAGAATATACAAAAACCTATAGTGATCTTTTACACGAAGGTCGCTTTTCAGAAAACTCATTTGATGATTTTGAGCAAGAGCGCAAGAAAATAGCCATCCAAATTGTCAAAAAACAGCTTAAGCCACTTCGTCAATCTGTGAAACAATTAAAGTTCGTTCATTTGTTAGGCGTTTATCGTCAACTGTTTGATATGAACAATACTATTCATCAGCAATTACAGAACTTTTTACCCGACCATTGGGAAGAAATCTGTCAACAAACACTCCCTAATTTAACGAAGCGCATTATTTCATATGAAGATGCCGCTCCATTTTTATATTTGCAGGACAAAATAGAAGGTCACCGAACAAATACGATGATTCGTCATGTTTTAGTTGATGAAGCACAAGACTATTCTCCATTTCAGCTATTTGTATTACAACAATTATTCCCACGCGCACGTATGACTATATTAGGCGATGGACATCAAACTATCCATCCTCATACCTTTAAAAACCCTTCACTGTTGACGCCACAATTGTATGATGAACAAGCAGAAAAAATAATATTAACGAAAAGTTATCGCTCAACAAAACAAATTATTCACCTTACTTCAAAGATTTTACATGAGGACGCAAAAGTAGAAGCCTTTAATCGAACTGGTCCCGAACCAACTATCACGATTGTTCCAAATGAAATAGATTTAATTGAACAGCTTGTCGAAAAGATTGACAGTTTATCCCTAAATTTCGAAACAATTGCAGTCATCTGTAAAACAGAGCAAGAGTGTACGAAGGTTTTTGATCAAATGAAAGACCAAGTAGATATTCAGCTCATTACCCATAATACAAATCAATTTAAAAAAGGTATTTTACTGTTGCCTGCTTATATGGCCAAAGGAATTGAATTCGACGCTGTCTTAATATACAATGCTTCCGCAGCTACTTATTCTAGAGAAACAGAACGTAATTATTTCTACACAGCTTGCACACGAGCTATGCACGAATTGCATATCTATTCCATAAATGAATTAACCCATTTTTTAAATCTTTAATATCAAAAAAGAAGAGAATCTGCATGCTTCAATTGAAGGCTAGCAGATTCTCTTTTTTTTAAATGTAGTAATTATAATCCTCAGGAATAACACGTTTTAAGAATTTCTTCGTGCGCTCTTCTTTCGGATTAACAAATATATCATGAGGGCTTCCTTCTTCTACAACGACACCACCGTCCATAAAAATTACTCGGTTGGCTACGTCTTTTGCAAAGCCCATTTCATGTGTGACAACAAGCATCGTTGTCCCTTCCGCTGCAATATTTTTCATAACCTGAAGGACTTCTCCTACTAGCTCTGGGTCAAGTGCAGAAGTCGGCTCATCAAATAAAATAATATCAGGATTCAACGCTACTGCCCGTGCAATACCGACTCGTTGTTGCTGACCTCCGGACAATTGGCTTGGATAGGCATCATATTTTTCTGATAAGCCTACTTTATCGAGCGCTTTTTTGCCAATTTCAATGGCTTCTACCTTCGGAATTTTACGCCCTATAATAAGCCCTTCTGTCACATTTTCTAGCGCTGTTTTATTCGTGAAAAGATTGTAGTTTTGGAATACAAAGGCTACACGTTGTCGAATGGAATGTACGTCTTTCTTCTTCACATTTTGAAAATCTACTTGGATATCGCCAAATGTCGCATGACCTTGGTCGGCATTCTCTAAAAAGTTAATGCAACGTAATAATGTTGTTTTTCCTGAGCCGCTGGGACCTAAAATAACAACAACATCTCCTTTATCAATAGCTAAATCGACACCCTTTAAAATTTCATTGTTACCAAATGATTTATGGATATTTTTAATTTCTAACATACTCGTTCACCCCTTAGGCTTTTGCCACTTTGAATTTACTTAAATGTTTTTCATATCGTTTAAAAATGTATTCAACTGTACTACATAAAATTAAGTACACTACAAAAATATCAATATATGCTTCTACGTAATTGTAGCCAACATTGGCAGCTACTTTAGCTTTTAATGTAATTTCAGGTAAAGACATTGCATAGCCTAAAGACGTCGCTTTAATGAGATTGACTGTGGCCGTACAAATATTCGGCATTGCTACTACTAAAGCCTGCGGAATAATAATGCGGCGATAGGCTTGGAATGTTGTTAAACCTACTGCTTGAGCGGCCTCTAGCTGACCTTTATCAATCGTACTTAAAGCAGAACGAAATACTTCAATTAAAATTGCCGTCGTACTAAATGCGAAGACAATAAATGCATACCAAATCGGATTGATTTTATAAATGTCATAGGCAATATTATATTTTTCAAAAATAATTTTAAGTAGCAATGGAATACTACTATAAATAATAAAGATTTGAATGATGATCGGTGTACCTCTGACAAAGGAGACATAAATTTTTGCTATATGATGGATCACTGGGATTTTATTGACCCTTGTTAGCGCTAGTAGAAAGCCAAGGGGTAGAGCAACAAGCATAGCAACAATTGTCACAAGGAGTGCGATAGGTACACCTGATAATGCAACAAAAAATGTTTCAACTAAAAACTGAAAATTCACGGTTACGCCTCCTTACGTTGTTTCTAATGTCTTTTTCCCCTTACCAAAGAACTTTTCTAGCATAGCGAAGAATTTCTCGATAATAATCGACAACACCCAATAAACAATGGCCAAAGCAATATATATTTCTAATGCATGTGCATTAATATTACTTGCGATAATTAAATTCGCCTTTCCGACAATATCAATTAAGCCGATTGTATAAGCAAGCGCTCCTTCTTGTAATAATGCAATCATTCCATTCCCAAAGTTCGGTAAAGCGATAACAAGTGCCTGTGGGAAAATAATACGGCGATAAGCTTGGAATGGCGTTAATCCAACACTAACAGCCGCTTCAAATTGCCCTTTATCAATCGCTAAATAGGCTGAACGTATAACTTCCGACATAATCGCTGCAAACTGTAAAGTGAACGTTACGACTACGAAAATGGCCGTTTCAATTGAATGGAGATTTATGCCGAAGTTTTCCGCTAACGCTGGAACACCATAATAAACGAGGAATAATAAGACGATAGATGGTGTACAACGCATAATCGTTGTATATAAGTTCGCTAATTTTCGCAGCAATTTTATTGAGCTTAACTTGGCAGCTGCTAATAGTAAGCCAAATATTGTGCCTAGAACAATGGAAGATCCTGCAACTAGGAAGGTAACTTTTAAAAACGGCAATAATACAGGAATTGAGTTCCAAATGTATGATGCATCAAAATACTTCTCCATTTCCTCACCAACTTCTATATTTCTAAGATTCAATTTGTATGAATAAAGACTGCTGAGTATACTGACTCAACAGCCTTTTATTTGGTAGTAGCCGCTACCGCCTATTAGCGCTTCACGGTTTCTAACACTTCAAATAAATCTCGACCGTAAAACTTAGTGCTTAATTCATTTGTTTTCTTTTGCTCTTTAATTTTCGCTATAGCTTTATCGTAAGCATCTGCAAATTCTTGTTCCTTTTTATTAAATAACGGCCATGTTTTAATAACGGAAAATTCGTTGTAAACTACGTCATCCTTTAAATTATGATAGGGGCCATCTTCTGCTAAAACTTGTTGTTTAAATGGACCTTCAATCATGACACCACCATCGACACGTTTTTCATTTACCCATTGCACAACATCGACAGTGAACGCATCTCCAGCCTGTAATTTTACTTTATTGTCTGGGTTGGCTTTATTATATTCATCAATAATTGTGTATTGAGCATTATTCGCAGCAATTGGTGCTAATGAATAACCTTTTTTCGCAAAGTCGGCTAATGTTTTTACGCCTTCATCCTCTTTCCGTAATACTAAACCCGCACTACTTAAGCCTAAAAATTCTTTAGGGAAAATAAACTTTTCCGTACGTTCTTGCGTAAAGAAGGCATTTTTTATACCTACTTGATATTTCCCTTGCTCAACACCAATTAGTAAATCATCACTAGTCGTACCTACAAATTCAAACTTATAGTCAGGTAACTGTTCATCCACTAGCTTCATGACTTCCACATCGTAGCCAGTCGGATTTCCGTTATCATCTAGATAGCTAATTGGCTTAGACGCCTGGTCAAATGCAACCTTCACTGTACGTACTTTCCCGCCATCCTCTGAATCTTTATCTGAAGCATCACCTGAATTACAGCCTGTTAAAATAGCAAGTGAAGCTAATCCGATTGCGGCCAATTGGAAAATCTTTTTCTTTTGTTTAAACATATGTCATTTCCCCTTATTCTCCGTTGTTTTGTAATTGATGTTCAGTCGATTTTTGCTGTTCAATTGCGGTACTCGCTAATTTTATAATTGTCATATCATCCATCGGTGGATTATGAAGCCCTGCACGAACATTTCGATAATAACGCTGTAATGGATTTGTTAATTGTAAGCTTTTAGCTCCTACTACACGCATTGCCTTATCGACGATCTCAATCGCCAAATTTGTTACGGTATGCTTAGCAACTGCCATTTCATTTACCAAAAGCTCACGTCTAGCTGGGTCATCATAAGCTTCAGCAACCCCATACAGTACAAAGCGCGCTTGATATAGCTTCAATTCAATATCACCTAGAAGTTGCTGCACATTTGGTAATGTACTAATGGGAGCATTTAAACTATTAGGTTGATAATGATTTGCAAAATGCAGTGCATAATCGCGGGCTGCCTGCGCAATCCCTAAGTATGTTGCTGGTATATGTAGAATCCAACCATTTATTTTGCCACCACTTGGATGACTTGGTAACTCTACTAAATGATTTGAAGGGACTATTACATCTTTTAAAACTAGGTCGTGACTACTTGTGCCTCGCATTGCAGACATTTCCCAGTTTTCTTCAATTGAAAGCCCTTGGGCATCTTTATGAATAAGGAAGTAACCAACTTGATTTTTTTCCTCAATCCACGCTGATGTTAAGAAGTAATCTAGTACCGGGGAAGCTGTCGTAAAGATTTTACGCCCATTTATGAGCCAACCTGCCTCTTTTGAAACAGCATTCGTTCCTGGTCGCCCTCCACGTGTTGGACTACCTGTTGCCGCTTCACTCGCAGCCCTATTTATAATTGCACCGTTTTTTATTTCCTGAGCAAATGAACTTAGTAAATCGTCTGTCCATAGCTTTTTCTCATATAGTTCGCCTACAACACCTAATGTCCATCCTAGTGAGAGTGAAGCATTCTCGTCGTAGCTTGCTAACGTTTCTTGAACGAGTACCATATCATAGACTGATAATCCTTCACCGCCATATTCTTTCGGTAAAGTTAGTTTTGGATAACCAATTTGCAGAAGTAGTTTATGTGCTTCGAATGGAAAACGAGATTGTTCATCTACTTCTTTAGCCTCAGCCTTAATTGACTCAGAAATAGACGCTAACTGATCGAGCCAATACTGTTGTTGCTTTGTTTTAACAAATAATTTTTTCAAGAAAATCTCCTTCTTCCCAAAATGTATAAAACATATATACTTACTAAGAATTAATGTTGTAAAAAATCTCTAACTACGTTTTGTAGCAAGAGAATGAGTGGTACTGAATTTTCTGATTCGTTGACATTTATGATACTTTTCGCACTTAAAAATGTCAATGGGTTAATAATAAGTTTTTTTATAAGTTTTATATACATTACTTACATGTTTCTTTCTCACCAAGCCATTTTTACAGCATATGCTAACACTATAGAAAGAGGTGCATATATGACTAATAATATGAATCCAGCCTTAAATAATATGCCTATTTCGCCTATGACCCCTCAGGTTATTCAGACGAAATTTGGAGATATTAATGGAGATGGCTTACTTGAAACTGTTCTTTTGATGGGGACTAAAACGCCAGATAGCCCTTTGTGGAAAAACCTAACGCTTGCGGTATTTTACGGACAGACACACCAATTCGAAAAAATAACGCTAAGACAAAGCGTCGGCTACAACCCAACTATATTTTTAGGTGACTTTACCGGGAATCATCAAGATGATATTTTAGCTATTTCCGACACAGGGGGTAGTGGCGGTATTATCAACGGCGAAATATTTGCCTCAATAAACGGGAAAATACGCTCAATTTTTGATGCAGAAAAGTTTAGTAATAAGCTAAAATACACCGTTAATTATCGAGATCAATATAAAGTAGCCGTGCGTAGCATGAATCCCAAAAAACAATATATTATCGATTTACAATACAAAGGTCCGGATTATTTAGCGGATATTTATAATCAAGACGGTACACTAAAGCAACCAATTCAAGGATGGGTTGACCCTATAAGCGGATTGTATCCGGTTGACTATGAACGTGATGGCATATATGAAATTTTAGCGTATCAGGCTATAGCAGGCAGATTTCATGCCGATGGGTTAGGCTATGTAGAAAATATTTTGAAATGGGACGGCACTGAATTTAGCGTTGACCGTCAAACTGTAGGGATTTTTGGCGAAGATTTAAAATAAGTTACCATGTACTTATACAAGGAAAAAGCAAGTATTTGCCCGATTTCCGCAATCGAAATTGGACAGATTCTTGCTTTTTCTAGGCAGGACGAGGTTTATTTTTCTACTAATGCAAAATAATTATTTTCGTGATCAGCAAAATTAAAAACCCTACCCATTGGCATCATTACTAAATCTCCTACTTTAACGCCCTTTGCTTGAAAATCTTGATATAAATTTTCTATATGATCGGCATAAAACATAATAGAAGGTGTCCCTAAATTTAAGTCAGGCTGCATTTTTGCAATGATTTCTTTATTGTGTAGAACAAAGGTAGTTTGAGCTTCTTTAGTAGGAGCAATTTCAATCCAACGTACTCCTCCCTCTTCTTGGTCAGCAACCACAACAAATCCAACTTTTTCTGTCCAAAATTTCACGGCAGTATCCTGATCATTTACATATAACATTACTTGTCCAATTTGTCGAATCATGAAACAATTCCTCCTCTTTTGAGCATTAGTATACATCAAAAAGTAGCTTTATATGCCATCTTGCGGTTATCGTCTTTGATGATTTCTACAATTAATGAACAGTTATTACAAAATACTTAATTTTTATTTTAATTTTGATAAAATGAGCCTAGTCGTCTATTATTTACCTTTAACGTTAAAGTATAGACTTATCACCATAACATGGAGTAAATTATCCAGTGGACCTCTTAGAGCAAGCTATTTTTGTGCGAAAGCGAAGCGACAGCAACAATAAGAGATTCACAAAGGCATTATCATATACTCCCTTTTCGGTGATAAAACAAAGTTTAAAATACTAATATCATAGTGAGGATTATTCAAGTGAAACAACTAAGTTTAAGGAAAAAGCTCATTTTTTCATTTTTAGCAATGTTGATCATCCCAACACTGTTAATTGGAATTGTGTCTTACCAAAGTGCTGAAAAGCAAATTTCAGAAGAACAACAAGCAAGTGCAACCGAAAGTGTGCGCATGCTTAATACGAATATCACTAACACGATTGAGCCAAAAGTGAAAGACGTTCAATATTTTTCAAACAAGCTCCATCAATCTTATTTACAAGAAGGTAAAACTACAGAACTTAAATCTTTTTTCCACGAATACATGAACATGCATCCAGAGGTGGAGCTAATTTATATCGGAACCTCTGATGGTAGACTACTGGATGAACCTGCTCAAAAATACCCTAGTGGGTTTGACCCCCGTAAAAGATCTTGGTATAAGCAGGCTATAGATAACAAAGACCAAGTATCTATTACAGCTCCATACGTTACACAGACTACAGGTGATATCGTTCTTACGATTACTCAGGCTTTACCAGACGGCTCAGGGGTAATAGGGCTAGATGTAAATATATCTAGATTAAGTACCATCACGAATGATATACGCATTGGCGAAACTGGCTTTGCTTCACTTTTAGATAGTAATAAAATTTATATTGCCCAACCAAATAAAGAAAGTGGTGCTGAAGCAACAGAAAGCTATATTACTAAAATCTATGAACAAGATAGTGGTACTGTTATAGAAAAAGATCGACAACTTCAATTTGTTACAAATAAGCTAACAGGCTGGAAAGTCGTTGGTACGATGTTTACAGCCGAGGCTGCAACTGCTGCTGCTTCGACATTTAATATCAACTTAATAATTATCGCTATTTCTATTACTGTTGGCATTATTTTTATGCTATACATGATAAAATCTATCGTTAATCCGATTAATCGACTTAAACAAAGCGCTATAAAAATTAGCGAGGGCGATTTAACAGCTTTTATTGACATTCATTCAAAAGACGAGATTGGTCAGCTTGGGGAAGCCTTTATCGCCATGAAGGTAAACTTAAAAAAACTTATTCGTAACGTTGATCAAAGCTCCCAACATGTTCAAACTTCGGCGCATAACTTATCTGCGAATGCCGAACAAAATATCGCCGCTTCTGAGCAAGTTACTGAAGCTATGCAGCAGGTTGCTGTCAGTACAGAAAAACAAACATCTGGTATTGACCAAAATGCTGTTTCTATTGAGGAAATCGCAAAAGGAGTCGTCGAGATCGCTGATAGCTCTATTCAGGTTTCCGATTTATCGAGCCGTGCTATACAATTGGCCGATGAAGGCGGACAAGCAGTAGAACAAACTGTTAATCAAATGGTCTCGATTCATGAATCTGTGACACAATCGGATACGATGATTAAATCACTGTATGATCGAACAAAAGAAATTGGCTCTATCTTAGAAATTATTAGCGCCATTTCAGAACAAACAAATTTGCTTGCCCTTAATGCTGCTATTGAGGCAGCGCGAGCTGGAGAACATGGGAAAGGCTTTGCAGTTGTCGCCGATGAAGTGCGGAAGTTAGCAGAGCAATCCCATCAATCGGCAGAGCAGATTTCTGCACTAATTACTGGTATTCAGCAAGATACAGCAAAGTCTGTTCAAACAATGACGAAGACTTCAGCCGATGTCCAGGATGGTTTACAACTAACAGAAAATACTAGTAAAAAGTTTGCAAGTATCATCAAGCGTCTACACGAAATTGCTCCGAAAATGGAGGATATATCTGCCTCTGCTCAGGAGATGTCAGCAGTTGTCGAAGAAGTTTCTGCAACAGCTATAGAGCTAACAGATCATGCTAAAATAAATGCAGCAGCTTCAGAGGAAGTTGCCGCATCTACTGAACAAACGTTATCTTCGATGCAGGAAATGGCTGTAGCCTCAAAAGCACTTCTCGATATGGCTGATGAATTACAAAGCTATGTGAATCGTTTTAAATACTAATAGAAAGGCACGATGTTAATGGAGAACTTTCCAAAAACATCGTGCTTTTTAATAGTAAACTTTATTTATTCTCCTCATGACTAAATTGCCATTCAACCCCAAATTTATCAGTAAGGGAGCCATAACATTTACTCCAAAACGTTTCTTGTAGCTCCATCGTAACTTTGCCACCATCCTTAAGGCCATCAAAAGCTTTTCGCATCTGGGTCTCATCGCCTGAGACAACGGCTAACGTTACATTGTTTCCAATCGTGAACGGGTGTCCTGGGAATGTATCTGAGAACATTACAGTGCTACCAAAAATCGAAAGTCGCGTATGCATGACAAGATCTTTTGCTTCCTCTGGTAATGGATAGCTTGGATTCTGTGGTGAATCTCCAAACGTCATAATTTCAGGCTTGTTTGTATTAAAAACTGTCTCATAAAAAGTTACAGCCTCTCGACAATTTCCATTAAAATTTAAATAAACTTCTACTGCCATTTCCAACACTCCCTTTGTCATTTTCGAAACAATTCTATTTTACACGGTTAATAAATAATAATACAAACCTTAGACAAAACAATCAAAAAATACTTTTCTTCTTTTGAAAAGCGATAATAACAGCTTACATTCCTACAAAAGTTCAAGATATCCTCTAACTACTTTTAACCTTTGAATAAAATAAACTTACACCGCCTTCCCACTCTAACAAAAAGAGATACATCTATATATTTCTCTTAATTCCTGTTCTTTCCTGCTATTTTTTTATTAATTTAGATAAAAGCTTTGACATTTACTCAAAAATAATGTAAATTACCAAATGACGAACGATTTAAATTAAAACTTAAAAAATATTCGTATTTTAGGAGTGTTTATAATGGATAACGTATTTGACTATGAGGATATTCAACTAATTCCCGCAAAATGCATTGTAGAAAGTCGCTCAGAATGTGATACTTCTGTTACTTTAGGCGGTCATACATTCAAGCTTCCTGTTGTACCAGCAAACATGCAAACAATTATCGACGAAAGTCTTGCTGTGAAGCTTGCTGAAAACGGTTACTTTTATATCATGCACCGTTTTAATCCCGAGACACGTATCGATTTCATCAAAAATATGCAAGCTCGTGGATTAATCGCATCAATTAGTGTTGGTGTTAAAGATGAAGAATACACATTTATCGAAGAATTAGCAGCTGCTAACTTAGTGCCTGATTTTATGACAATCGATATTGCACATGGTCATTCAAATGCTGTCATTCGTATGATTCAACATATTAAAAAACATCTACCAACTAGCTTTGTGATTGCTGGTAATGTGGGCACACCTGAAGCAGTACGTGAACTTGAAAATGCTGGTGCAGATGCAACAAAAGTTGGTATTGGACCAGGTAAAGTATGTATTACTAAAATTAAAACTGGTTTTGGTACTGGTGGTTGGCAGCTAGCTGCACTACGCTGGTGTGCAAAAGCTGCGACGAAGCCAATTATCGCTGATGGTGGTATTCGTACACATGGTGATATTGCAAAATCGGTTCGCTTTGGTGCTTCAATGGTGATGGTTGGCTCATTGTTTGCAGGTCACGAGGAATCACCTGGTGAAACAATCGAAATCGACGGTAAAACTGTGAAGGAATACTTCGGATCTGCTTCGGAATTCCAAAAAGGCGAACGTAAAAATGTTGAAGGTAAAAAGATGTTTGTTGAACATAAAGGCAGCATCAAAGATACTTTAATTGAAATGCAGCAAGATCTTCAATCATCTATTTCCTATGCAGGTGGCAATAAACTAGATGCCATTCGAAATGTAGATTATGTAATTGTGAAAAACTCTATTTTTAATGGAGATAAAGTATACTAAAAACTAGAAGAACCCAAACAAGAATTGAATAAATTCTTGTTTGGTTTTTTTGTTGGGTTACGTCAAATACTGAGGAATTGTGGTCCTTAGCTTCCTCTCACCTGAGCAATTCTTCGGACTACCCGAGCGTTCTCGACTCTTGACTAACCGATTCTTTTATTGAAGATGCACTTTTTTAGCAAAAGAAAAAATGCTACCGATTATGTGTAGCATTTTCCTTAAAATTATAGTTTATTAATAACAGCGTGGATTGTTTCTTTTAATTCTGCATCGTGATCAGAAAGGTCTACAAGGTTTGCTACACGCTCACGTAATACCGGACGCTCAATTACAAGCTTTTCATCAAGTACTTGTACTAGTAACTCGATAATAAGACGATCACGTACGTTTAATGCTTCCTCTAAACGCTCTGGTGTAATTTTCCCTGTTTTTGCTTCTTTAGCCATTTTTAAAACCCCTTTTGAATTTTATATTCATGCACATCTATTTTAGCATACAGCTAATTTATTTTGAAAACTTTCTTTCGCGAATATATAGGCTCATCACCATAACGTGTGGTTGATTTCCGTTCCGACTGGGTGCTTTGGTGCTGCCGCTTCGCTTTCGCACAGATAAAACATTTGGTGCTGTCGCACAGAGCAAAGCTTCCTAGGGGCGTCTCCAATCAACCTATATACAATACGTTTTAACAAATATCATCCACAGCTTTTGGCGATAATCCAATATACACCAAAACTTTACAAATAAATGTTCGTACCTTTACGATAGAATGCTATATTCAAATCATAAAATGATGATGCTCAACCATATGATTATGTGGTTCTCTATTTAGTTTTTTCATTTTCACTTAGGACGATTTACAAGATTGGAGGAATTCTGTGAACCAAAAGAGCTCGACTTACTTACAATTAATAAAGGCTGTACCGAAATCTTTACAATTGTTTCTAAATGTTTGCCTTGTACTTTTAGCACTTATTTTATCCTTCCTACTTTGCAAAGAACTCATTCAATTCCTTAAAATTTTATTATTTAACAATGATGGAGGAGACTATAAGCTTTTCCTCGCTAACATTCTTATTTTCTTTTTGTATTTTGAATTTATCACGATGATTATTAAATATTTTAAAGAGAATTATCATTTTCCACTAAGGTACTTTATATATATAGGGATTACTGCCATGATTCGATTAATCATCGTAGAGCATGACCACCCCATTAATACATTAATTTATTCACTTATTATTTTAATATTAATCATTAGCTATTTTATTATTAATATTACGCCGCTGGAACGACCTGTACGCTCGTCACATTTTATGAAAAAAGAACAATAGCTTTATTACAGTAAACAAAACCCTTGGACTTAGACAATGAGCTCTGTATTCGTTGGCGACCTTTTCTTTTTCATGAAGGCAATCAACTACAAATTAGGTCGACTCCCTCATTGGAATTAAGGTTCATTTCAAAATGATGGAGTCGCATAGCCCTTAATACTGAAAATAAAGCCTCATTGTTTTGATGTTGTATAAAAGGTCTCTTTTGTTCAGTAAACCTCGCTGATGTATACAGTCTTCTTCCTTCAATAATTTTTTAACGATTCTCATATACATCCCCACCCTACACTGAATTTATTTTAAGCACGCTCTTTTCATCATTTTTTTCACATTAATTTCAGTTCTTAATAATAACATATATTACCACACGTAAATACGACTGCATTAAAACTCGATGTGGAACATTAGTGCTGTTTTTAGGTCAACTACATACACCGTTTAACTGCGATCCCCTTATTCAAGCAATTCGGAAGTAACAATGAACTGATTACACTATTCTCGTTACTTCGTCGATTAACGCATCAGGAAGTAATTATAAGTAAATCAGAAATAGGATGGATTGAGCACATATAGCTCAGCTCGAAAAGGAATGTACAGCTATGAATTTTGGACAGCATGAATTATTGAAGGGAGACGGCAAGAATGAATCTGATTGATGTATATATTCATGAAGTAACTAAAAGAATCCGCAAAGAAAAACGCGATGAAACCAGTCTAGAGTTAAGATCTACTATTGAAAATATGTTACCTGAGGATTATTCAGAATCAGATATTAAGGAAGTGCTTAAGAAGCTAGGAAGTCCTGTAGAAGTTGCAGCAAGCTATCAGAACACACCACGATTATTAATCGGTCCTAAAGTGTTTGATACTTATATTAGGACAATAAAATTGGTTATTCCTTGGGCAATAATTATTACATTTATTGTACAGATGATAGAAAGTATTGTGCTTTATAATGAAGAAGGTGGCGCTCTTCTGTCTGCTATTATTCAAACTATTTCTCTAACTATCGCTCATATTATTTCAGTAATCATCTACGTACTCTTCTGGATTACAGTTACTTTCATTGTCATAGAACGGTCTGGAGAAAATAATATTCGGATACCCCTTATAAAGGACCATCCCGATTGGACACCTGATGATTTAACTAAAGTTAAAATAATACCTAAAGAAAAAACGATTTCTCTTAATGATAATATTTTTAGTTTCCTAGGTATTGCTATCTTCTCCTTTGTCTATTTCAATGCTCATCACCTTATAGGAATCTATACTTCTCACAATAAAGGTGGCTTTAAATTTGTTATGCCTATATTCAATCAGGAAGTCTTACTCTCCTTTGCACCGATTATTTTAATTTGTATCGTTTTAAGTGTAGCTTTAACATTATGGAAATTGAAAGAAGGCCAATGGACAATGCTCATTGCCGTAGTTAATGCTCTTCTTCAATGTACAGGAGTCATTGTTTTTATCCTCATAGCTATTCACTCTGATTTTATACACAGTCCCGCTGTGCCTTACATCGCTGCGATAACGGAAACGACTTCTGCTAAGATTTTGGTTGCTATAGACCGAATATTATTCGTCAGCATTGCTATCGCCATCATAGCAAATGCATTTGATATTTATAATGGCTTTAAAAAAGCTAGAATTTGAAAAGAAAATACGTTTTGGGGCTGACTCTTTCTTGTTGGCCCTATACTTATTCATATATTTTTACTACCTACTAAAAAACATTTAAAAACTCCCCGCATCGCTCAAAATACCGTTAATCTCTAATGTTTTGTATAATAATAAAGTTAAGATATTCATAATAATCTGCACTAATTCAAACAGAATAAGGGGAAATAATTATGACCATTCTTCTTGTAGACGACAATCAGGTCAATCTATTTGTCATTGAAAAAGTATTAAAAAATGCAGGTTATGATAACTGTGTTTCTCTAACATCTGCCTATGAGCTTTTTGATTATTTACAGTTAGATGCACCCAATCCAACAGGAAATTCAGTGGATTTAATTTTATTGGATATTATGATGCCTGAAATTGATGGTATTGAAGCTTGTAAACGTATTAAGCAAGATAAACGATTAAAAGATATTCAAATTATCTTTGTCACAGCTCTAGAAGATAAAAACACGCTTGCAGAAGCACTTGATATCGGTGGAGTAGATTATATTACAAAGCCAATTAATAAAACCGAGCTTCTTGCTAGAATTCGAGTTGCTTTACGATTGAAGGCTGAATTAGATTGGCATACTCAGCAAGAAAAGAAAATACAATACGAATTAGATCTAGCAGCACGCGTACAAAGAAGCCTTTTGAGCCCTCCTTTAAATGAGGCTAATATTCAAATAGAAGTATCTTATCTACCTTCTTCTAATTTAGCAGGGGATATGTATTATTGGCATAAGATAGACGATCACCGATACGCCATCATTTTGCTTGATATGATGGGACATGGTATCCCTGCAGCACTTGTCTGTATGTTCATCTCCTCTGTCCTAAGGGAAGCCGTTAAACAATTAGTAGATCCTGAATTAGTGATAAAAGAGTTAAACCGTTATATGACACTTTTGCGAATCGGAAATGAGGACAATCTATTTTATTTCACAGCTATTTATTTAGTGATGGATATCGAACAAAAAACAATTGAATATGTGAACGCTGGTCATCCTTCTGGCTATGCTCTAGTTGATGAAAAGACTCTCGTACCATTAAAACGTGGGAGCTGTGCAGTCGGCTTTTTCGATGAGATCGACGTACAAAAGCACTTCATTCAATACAATGAGGATGTGCAAATTATTTTATATACAGATGGTGTGCTAGAGGCAATGGGACCATGTGAAATAGAATCCGAGAAACAATTGCAAATGCTTATATCTACGAAATGGGATAATTCTCAACGTCTGATTGACAATTTATTACCCAAGGAGAAACAAGAGAATCAATCAGATGATATGTGTGTACTAAAGATTCAAGCACAAGCTTAAAACTAAATAAGATAGGGCTGTTGCCTAAGTCTCTACTGTGGAGAAACTTAGGTAACAGCCCATTTTTTATCTTACTCTATCTTCTGATATATTTTTTCATTGCCTACGATTTCTTTATATTTTGGTATAATATCTTCAAATCGTATTGTCTCCTTATCTCCTAAGCATAAAAAACCATTATTACTTAGACTTTCTGAAAACAAATAATGAACCTTGTTTTGTAACTCAGATGAAAAATAAATTAAGACATTTCGGCACATTATGACATGAAATTCATTAAACGATTGATCTGTTACTAAGTTATGTTGTGCAAATATAATGTTCTTTAACAGTGACGGATGGAAATAAGCATATTGATAATCTGTTTTATAGTATTCGGAAAAAGCATGAAGGCCACCTGCAATCATGTAGTTTTTAGTATATCCCTGCATTTTGTCGATCGAGATTACTCCTTTTTTCGCCTTTTCTAATACTTGTTCGTTCATATCCGTAGCGTAAATAACTGCTTTATCCATTAATCCTTCTTCCTGCAGCAAAATAGCCATGGAGTATACTTCCTCACCCGTGGCACATCCTGCATGCCATATCCGAATTTCAGGATAATCTCTTAAATACGGTACAACCTCTTGGCGGAAAGCCTTAAAAAAACTAGGGTTGCGGAACATTTCAGTAACATTTATAGAAAAATCATTCAATAATTGCTCTAAAAAACCATTTTCGTGTATTACTTTTTCGAGTACACGAGAAACTGTTGGGATATTATTCAACCTCATCCTACTATAAATTCTTCGTGATATAGAAGAACGATTATATTGTCGAAAATCAAATCCTGATAAACGATAAATAGCCTCAAGTAACAAATCAATTTCTAAATCTGTATGCATTTTTTGCTCCAAAGGAAATTGGTCCATTTTATTAGCTCCCTTTAGACACTAGCCATACTCTTAAAATAGATATTAATTGATCTAAATTTAATGGCTTACTTATATAATCTGAAGCACCAGCCTCTAATGACTTATCTCGATCATTTTTCATGGCCTTCGCTGTTAAAGCGATAATCGGTAAATCCGTAATCTTCATTTGTTTTCGTATAATTGACATCGTTTCATAGCCATCCAAATTTGGCATCATAATATCCATCAGAATAAGATCAATTTCATCATTCGCTTGCATAATATCTAAACACTCTATCCCATCTTTTGCAACTAAGGTATTCATGCCTCGTTTTTCGAGTGCATTTTTTAATGAATAGATATTACGGTAATCATCGTCTACAATTAAAATATTTTTCCCTTGAAAAACTCCTACCTCTTGTTGAGAGAATTCCTGAATTTCTGTTAGCTGCTCTTCCGTTAGCTTTTCTAGCTCAAGTACTTCATTAGTAGCCCCAACCTCATGAATAGCCAGTTCAAGGTATTTTTGTTCTTCGTTGCCATTTGGCAAGCTTGGAATTGTCAATGTAAATGTACTCCCTTGCCCCTCTTCACTTTGTAAAGAAATCCAGCCACCTAGTAATCTTGCAAGCTCTTTACAAATGGACAAACCAAGACCTGTCCCTCCGTATTTACGTACTGTTGCCCCATCCGCCTGTTGGAATGAATCAAAAATTAACTGATGCTTGTCCTTCGGAATCCCTATACCTGTGTCTGAAACTATGATTTCTAACCAGTCATCACTAACACTCTGCATATTATTTGTTAACTGCTCTTGACCAAGTTGTTTAATTTTAAGATTAACTGAGCCTTGTTCTGTAAATTTAAAGGCATTTGATAATAAATTTTTCAATATTTGTTGAAATCTTTTTTCGTCCGTATAGAAAACATCTACTATATTTTCGCCTTTCGAAATATGGAATTGTAGATCTTTTTTCATTGCTACAGGTGCAAAGGTTTGCTCGATTTGTAAAGGAACTTCACTCATATTCATCTCACCAAAGTTAATATCTAGCTTACCTGCCTCAACTTTTGATAAATCTAAAATGTCGTTAATTAACACAAGCAAATCTTCACCCGAAGAATGGATAACCTTTGCAAATTCTGCTTCCTCTTCTGATAGATTATTTTGTCTATCTTCAGCTAACATTTCAGATAAAATTAAAATGCTATTCAGCGGCGTTCGCAATTCATGTGACATATTGGCTAAAAACTCGGATTTATACTTCGAATTTAATAACAGCTGTTCCGCACTTTCCTCTAATTCTTTTTTAGCTTGTTCTAATTCTCTCGACTTCAACTCTGCCTCTTTTGTTCTTTCTTCCAATTGTTCATTAATCATTGTCAGCTCCTCTGTTTGCAGCTGCAATTCTTCTGATTGTTTCTGAAGCTCTTCAGATTGTACCTGTAATTCCTCTGTCAAAGCTCTTGATTCATTCAATAAGCGGACAACTTCCATACGCCCTAGAACACTATTGATCGTTAATCCAAAGGTTTCGATAACTTGCTTCACTAATTCCTGCTCCAGCTCATTAAAGCTAGTTATTGTAGCTAATTCAACAACAGCAATTACATCATTTTCAAATATAATAGGGACGATAAAAATACCTTTTGGCGGTATTTTCCCTAAACTAGTGCCTATTAAACGGAAATCTTCTGGAATATCGTTATAAATTAAAACCTTTTTTTCTAAAGCACATTGTCCAATTAAGCCTTGTCCCAGTTTAAAGCTCTCCATCCCAACGTTATCCGTTGCGTCTGCAAAAGCAGCTTTTTTTACAAACTGTATATGGTTATCAGTAGTTTCACGAACATAAAATGCGCCAAGAGAAGACTGCGTTTTTTGCGCAATTTCTGAAAGGAAAGTTTCAGCTAATTTTGTTATGGCAGAAATGCCTTGATATTTTGTGACAATTTCTGCGATATTCAACTGTAGCCATTCTCTTCTCTCAAGTGCATCCAGCAACTCATTTGTAGCAGTTGCAAGTGCATTGATTTCATCATTTGTTCTAACATGAATTCTTCCTTTTTGACTGCTCTTGGAAGCAGTGATTTCTCGGATCGTTCGTGTCACCTCTGTTAACGTTTTTACGATAGAACGAGAAATACCACTTGCAATGATAATCGCAACAACTGAAATAAATACAAGTATGCCAAGCAATGTAAGTGTTACAATACCATTCCTTTTGTCCAACTCGTTTACTTTGGCTTGCATAGTTGCAATTTCCTCTGAACGGAGTAATTCAATCTGAGCCCGTACTGTTTCCATGTCTTTACGCCCTATATCTACTTTATAAAGTTCCCATAAAGCTTCTGCATTTTTTTCTTTTTTTAATTTAATGGAGGGTTCTCCTGATATTTTAATCCAATGCTCTATTGTCACCTTTATGTCATTTAACTTCTGTTGTTGTGTTGGATTATTTTCCAAAAGCTGATAAAGTTCATTAAAATCGGATTTCCAACTTTCACCCGCTTTATTATAAGGCTCTAAATAGATTGTTTCGCCTGTAATAATAAAGCCCCTCAGGCTCGATTCCATATCTAAAATGTATTTTTGTATGTGATTGGTTAATGTATGTATATTTGAGTCATTTTTGATAATATAATTTCTTTCTTTTTGTAGAGACGTAATTTGATTATTTAAGATGATCACTGATGCAAGTAAACAAAGTATGATAACTATATAGCCTAACGTAATTTTCGTTCGTATACTTATCTTTAATTTATTTAACATTAGTTTTCCTACCTTTACCTGACATAAACTTTATAACTAATATCATTGTACATCACAAAGTAACAAAGTTTCTTCCTCTTAGGTTAAGAGAATAATCTCTTTACGAAAAATACTTAACAAAGTTCACATCAAAAGGGTTCATCATCAAAAGTTGTGGATGACTTTTGTTAGAACGTCTACTATGTAAAAAAGTTGATTATCGTTACGACTGGGCGACTCCTCGGCGATTAGCGATAGAGGAACGGAAATCAACCACACGTTTTGATGATGAGCCATTAAAAGTTAATAAGTCCCATATTCTTTTCATATATATTATATATTGGCCAATTTTGCCGAGACATAATTGATAGTAAGGAGAGAACAATTGTGGACATTTTCGTAAGACCTGGGGATTCTCTTTGGCATTTTAGTGAAGTGTTTAAAATACCTCTTCAACTAATTATAGATTCCAACCGAAATATTAAACCTCAATTTTTAAGGGTCGGACAACGCATTCGAATTCCAGGGTTTGTAACAGTCAACTATCAAATAAAGCAAGGAGATACTTTTTGGCAAATAGCCCAAAGCAGAAATCTCCCATTAGTGGCCATTTTGCTTGTCAATCCTGGTCTTAATCCAAATCAATTACACATTGGGCAGACAATTCGCATTCCCCAACGAATCACACGGAGGCTCATCAATGGTAAACAAAATTATACTTACACGACCATGATGGCCGATATTAAAAAACTACTCGATGCTTATCCGTTTCTACAAAGCTCTACAATTGGACATTCTGTTTTACAGCGTGAAATTCCAGAGCTTCTAATCGGGAACGGAGCTAAGCGTATCCATTATAATGGCTCCTTTCATGCAAATGAATGGATTACAACTCCAATTATTTTAACTTTTATAAACGACTACCTACTCTCTCTCACAAATCAAAATACAATTCGCGGTTTATCCCTACTCCCACTTTACCAGCAAACAATCCTCTCTATCGTTCCGATGGTCAATCCCGATGGTGTTGATTTAGTATTACAAGGACCACCTAATGACGAAGCATTAAGAAATCAGCTTATTACTTGGAATAACGGTGGCACCGATTTCTCTGGTTGGAAGGCAAATATACACGGTGTCGATTTGAACGACCAGTTCCCTGCAAAATGGGAGCTCGAAAGAGCACGAAATCCGAAAGCACCTGGTCCAAGAGATTTTGGAGGCCAAAAACCTTTGTCCGAGCCTGAGGCCATCGCTATGGCTGACTTAACAAGGAAGCGCAATTTCGCCAGAGTTCTTGCGTTTCATACACAAGGTAGAGTCATTTATTGGGGATTTGAAAATCTCGAACCACCAGAATCAGAAATCCTTGTTAATGAATTTAGCCGGGTTAGTGGCTACGAGCCTATCAATTCAGCAGGCAGTTATGCGGGCTACAAAGATTGGTTTATCCAAGATTGGCGTAGACCTGGGTTCACTGTTGAGTTAGGTAGTGGTACAAATCCACTTCCACTTAGCCAATTCGACGACATCTATGAAGAAACTTTAGGTATATTCCTCGCAGCATTGTATATGTAATAGAAATTGATAATCTAAGAATAGTTCCCCTTAAGAATTTTTCACCCTAATTCAATTCTAAATAAATATTCCCAATCCCCTTTTACTTCTAAAGTGAATGGGGATTTTTTACCCTCTGATTAATTGCTTCTTGATAGTTCATCACCAAAAAAGGCTAAGAGCATCACGGCCTGTGATAAAGCCTTCGTGACCAACATCCTGCTACTGCCGCTAAACTAGCACTACGCTTTCGCGCAAAAAACATCTGTTGGTCCAAGCGGCTCATCGGACGCCCCCAGGAAGTTCTGCTCTGTGCGAAAGCGAAGCGGCAGCGGCAAATGTTTTAACTGTGCGAAAGCGAAGCGGCAGCAACAAAGCGCCCAGCCGGAACGGAAATCAACCACACGTTTTGATGATGATCCTTCTTAGCAGAAATATGGACCTATTTGGAAAAATTACTTTGACAGGCAGAGTAATGTTTGCTAATATTACTCTGACAGATAGAGCAATAAAAAATAAGTAGGTGACTTATGGTTCGAAGTGACATCATCCGCGGACACTTGGATTCCATTATTTTAAGGCTAATATTAGAGAAAGATCGTTATGGCTATGAAATTTCTCAGGAAATAAGTATCCGCACAAATAATCGTTTTCAAATTAAAGAAGCAACGTTATACGCAGTTTTTCAACGCCTTGAGAAAAAGGAAATTATTGAAGCCTATTATGGTGATGTTTCACACGGAGGCAAAAGAAAGTATTACCGTATTACCCCATTAGGTAAAGCTTATTTAAATGAGCTAGTAAAAGAGTGGTCGGAAGTAAAAGAAATTATCGACTTATTTATGGAGGGCTTAGAATGAAAAAAATAAAAAACCATATTGATGAGCTTTTTAAAGACATTCCTCGTAATAAAGAAACCGAGATGGTTAAACAAGAAATCATTCAAAATCTTGAAGAAAAAGTATTTTATTTGATGGATCAAGGGAAAGAACAAGAGGATGCCATTAACAAAGCCATCGTAGAGTTTGGAGATATTGAAGATTTAAAAAAGGAATTAGGTGTGAAGGAGCCCCAAAAGAAAAACATGGCTAAATTAAATTTAGAATTCTCTATATGGGGTAGCGGCTTAATTATTGTATTTTTTATATTTATTAATCTCTACTATACGCCACATACAATATGGGCAATCTATCCGATCTTCGCTATATTATGGTGGCCCCTGTCAATGTACTTCGTTTGGTCACGTAAGAAATGGAGTGAATAAAACATGAAGAACTTTATTAGCTTTTCGATTGTTGGTAGTTTAATGACAATGATTTTTTTAGGAATCGTCAATTATACGACATCACCTCAGACGATTTGGTTCATTTACCCGTGTTTACTTGTTCTGCTATGGCCCATTACTTTATTTTTCATGTCTAAAAGAATGTATAAACAATATTCTCTAGTTTGCAGTGCTATGATTATTGCTTTTCTTATCATTGAAAATTATTTATACTCCCCTGATTATATATGGTTCATTTATGCGGTTTATCCAATCATCTGGTGGCCCATTCTTATGTATTTAGAGGATAAAGCAAAAACATTAAAAATCGCGCTGGTTGGCTGTGCAAGTACCATCATTTATTACTCCTTATTAAATATTATTTTGTCCCACTCATACCCTTGGGCGATCTATCCAGCATTTTTAGTAATTTGGTGGCCCTTAGCTTTATACCACGCACAAAGAAAAACGTTTGTAGCATTTTCTGTTACCGCCACAATACTGATCAGCATCTTTTTTATTACTGTAAATATCGTCTCTTCACCAGGCGTAATATGGGCGTTTTATCCAATATTTGTAGTTCTATGGTGGCCCCTTAGCATGTACTTCTATGTTTATAAAAGAAAAATGTACAATTCAACAACTCTTTCTAAAAGAATCTAATATAATCAACCTTTATTACAACAGCAATCGACGTTATCGATAATGTCAATAGCAACGATTGCTGTAGCCCATATTATTTATTTCCTATATAATTTAATTATTAAATATTTTAATGGGCAGTGATACTATGTCAAAAAATGAGCACTTGCACAATGTAGAAACGATTATGAGAGAGATGCTTGAAATACAACAAAAATCAAAAATGTTTGTAAATCTCTTATCTGAGGGTGAATCATTGTCGCAAAACCAACTGATTCTCCTACTTCAGTTAAAGATTAATGACGGTATGAAAGCAACAGAAATTGCTGAGTTCTTTAGTGTGACGCCAGGAGCCGTTACATCCATGTGCGATAAACTTGAAAAATTAGAATTTGTAGAACGGATTAGAGAGCAAGAAGATCGTCGTGTTGTAAAAATGGCGTTAACGAATAGCGGTGAATTAAAGGTTCAAGATTTATTTTTAAAGTTTCCACAGGAAAAGCTGATAGACATGGCAAAAATATTGCATGAGGTTAATCAGTTAATGAATAAAATTTTTTAGGATTTCATAAAATTGAAATCCTTTTTTTATTGCCTGAAAAAGCAAAGGGGCATATAATTTAATTAATATATATTTCAATAATTAAAATATATATTAATTAAATTAAAGTGAGGTGATTATCCGTGATTCAAAAACTACGTACAGTAACCCTTACTAACGGCTCTATTAAAGACTTAGCAGCAGACTGTGAGCAATTAAATATCCGTGGATCCGTTACTTTACATCAAGAAATACGCGTAAAAAAAATCTCTACACATGGTCATAGTTCTTTTCATTCCCGCGTTGAAGCGCAAATTTTAAATAGTACAGGATCATGCTCTATAAAAGATTATTGTGAAATTAATGAAGTTAAAAATGCCGGGAACTTAAATATGTGCAATGGGCGAGTAACAAAATTGAATAGTTCTGGGAAGTTGACCATTGAACAAAACTTACAAGCAGAACAGTTTCATGCAGCCGGTATTGTTAAAGCGAATGAAATAGAGGCTAAACATTTTCAATTAAAAATGTCTGGTGGAAATAAGATTAGAAAGCTTATTGCAGAAGTGATACATGTAGAAAGAGATACATTATCTATATCTTTTCTTAAGAAAAAGCTGAATTGTAAATGTATTAAAGGTGAACAAATACATCTTTCCTATACAGATGCAGAAATCGTTGACGGAGATATTGTAGCAGTAGGCGATCATTGTCATATACAAACACTTTATTATACAAAAAGCTATTCGATTGCTAAAAACGCCAAGGTGCAGCAAATTATACGGAGGGAAAAGAAATGACATTCATAAAAATCCTTCAAGGCTTCTTTTGCTCATTAGCCCTTTTCGTATTATCTGTACTCTATGCAGGGCTGGTCTTCAGTGCATTACTATCAATAGTAGCCGGCATTTTGCGAACATTCGGCTTGGAACAAATACAAATGAGCATTTGGAATGGTGTTGAGCTTCCGATTGCTTTCAGTATTCCGCTAGCACTCTTGGTTTCTTTGTTGCTATTCTTCTGTTCAATGTATATCAAGCGCTCTATCCAATTTTGTTTTTCCAAGCTTAAATTTTAAAATGTAAAAGCACACCTTTATTTGATAATAAAAGGTGTGCTTTTAATTATTTATTTTGCTTTTATATAGTCAATAAATATTTGTTTAATTATCGTTAATTGTACCCGAGGGTTTAATTCATCTTCAAAAAATGGAATTCTTTCAAACAACGATAGCTTTCTTGAAAATAATCCAAAAGCATTGATAACAGAGGCTAAAACGTCTTTTGCAGGGATATCTGTTCTTATAGAACCATCCTTTACGCCTTCTTCGATTATGACACTGAGTAAATCAGCAATTTTCTTACGAATGACAATATATTGTTCGTAATCCTCGAGTTCATCAAGTGATGTAGAAGCATAGCTTTCAAAGGTTTCTAGTAATTTTGTACACTCTAAATTCTCTGGTTCAATATCAGAAATAAAGTAATCGAACAGTTCTTCCATTTTTTCAAAGCAAGTAGCATTTTTCGATGCAACAGAAATAAAAAGACTGTGATATCTCTCTAAGACATTTACAGCTACTGCTACAATTAATTTGTCCTTTTTAGGGAAATAACGAAAAACCGTGGCAATACCTAAATTTAGTTCAGCAGCGATATCTTGCATTGTCGTCTTTTCGAAGCCTTTTCTACTAAAAACTTGTTCTGCAGCCTCTATAATGACTTTCGCTCGTTTATTTTTTCCCTCTTGTCGTTCTTGTTCCCATCTACTTCGAGGATCCACATTGACAACTCCCTTTAGCAATTCATATTTATGATGCTAACAAATAACCTAATGACCGTCAATTTGTTGATTTAACTTATAAATCTCTTTAATTGTCATTTATTAAAACTAAGATTATAATACAACCATATTTATGATAGTGATGCTATCATTATTATAGTTTCACTTTCAAAATTACAAAATAAGGGAGAGATTTTAATGGCACGTTTAGCAAACAAAGTAGCTATCATTACAGGGGCAGCAAGTGGTCAAGGGCAGAAGAAGCAAGATTATTTGCACGTGAAGGAGCTAAAGTGGTTGCAACAGATGTACAATTTGAATTGCTCGAAAACGTGGTAAAAGAAATTAATGAAAATGGCGGACAAGCTTTAGCCATTAAACATAATGTAACATCTACTGACGATTGGAAAAATATTGTTGAAACAGCTGTGGAGAAGTTTGGAAAGGTTGATATTCTTGTCAATAATGCAGGGATTACGGGACTAATTACGCAACCAATTGAAGATTTAGATGAATTCACTTGGGATAAAATTCTCGACATAAACGCAAAAGGCCCATTTCTAGGTATTAAAGCTGTCCTTCCCGAAATGAAAAAAGCTGGTGGTGGAAGTATCATCAATATATCCTCACTCTCTGGCATAAACGGTGTGGGAAATGCCGCTTACAATAGCTCAAAGGGTGGACTTAGACTATTAACTAAAAATGTCGCGCTTGATTACGGAAAATATAATATTCGTGTGAATTCAGTACACCCTGGTACAATTGAAACACCGATGATTGAAATGTTTACTAATAATAAAGAAGTAAGAGATGCAACATTAGCAGGAATTCCTTTAAATGTTCTAGGGAAAACATCTGATATTGCATATGGTGTCCTCTACTTAGCCTCAGATGAATCAAAATTTGTTACTGGCATTGAATTAATTATAGATGGCGGATCGCTATTACATTAATAAAGCTCGAACAAAAAAGTAGGTACATTTTAGATTTAATGTGCCTACTTTTTAATTTTGTAAAACTCCGATAAATATCTTCTAGTTCTAGAGTAAACGCCTCATATCGATCTCGCTACCATCCTACATCTAAAGGAAGTGAGCTTTCTCGCTCGGAAATTTTGTAATATTTTTTATTCAATGATTTAAGTCAATGCTCCTTCATGATCATCCTTTTAAAATATATAAAACTTTAAAAGGAGGGTTTGGTATGGATACAATACTACAAGGACATTCAAACCGACGAAAATCGGCTTTAATTGGGGGAACGGCCCTCATCATCCTGGCACTTGCCGCATTTTTTTCCTATGGATTTGTCCATGAAAACCTTGTGCTGCAAGGAGATGCTACTGCTACTTTTAATAACTTAAAGTCATCAAATATGCTTTTCAAAGCTGAAATTTTTGGTTGGACTATCATCCTAATTACCGACATTGTTGTTACCTGGGCGTTTTATATCTTTTTAGAGCCCATTAATAGAAGCCTTGCTTTGCTTGCAGCATGGCTCCGTCTTACCTATACGACTATATTAGGTGTTGCCATTCTAAATTTAGTCTTTGTATTACTTCTTTCTAATGGTACAGATAATTTATCATCGTTTAATATTGATCAACTTCAAGCAAATGTCATGCTCTTTCTTGAAGCATTTGAAACAATTTGGGCTATTGATTTGATTATTTTTGGAGGGCATCTTATGGTTATTGGCCTTATTATTTCCCAATCGTCCAAAATCCCGAAAGTCATTAGCACCTTATTGTTACTTGCCTCAGCAGGCTATATCATTATTAATGTATTTACTGCGTTTTTTTCACAATATGATGAGGTTATTTCGATTCTTAAGCTTATATTTAATGTACCAATGATTTTAGGAGAGCTAGGCTTTGGTATATGGTTGCTAATTAGAGGAGGAAAAATCTCTAAACCTTTATAACATCTTCCTAACACTTATTTATTAATACGCTTCTTTATTCTACTTAAGGATTCTGGCGTAATACCAAGGTAACTCGCTAATTGATGTTGGGGTACACGATCAACTAAATAAGGTCGTTTCTGTAATAATGATTTATAGCGTTCCTCTGGTGTAGATGCAATAAATGAAGCTAATTCATCTTGCATCTCACCAAAGCTATGCTCAATCATCCTGCGAGTCATTGCTTCCAATTGTGTATATTTGTGATACATATCTTTTTCAGTAACAAAATCACCTACGACCAATGTACAGTCCTCTAAACAAGAGATTGTGTACGAGGATGACTTATCTTGTTTATGATGATTCATATTCGAAATGGCTTGTTCTTCTGTATAAAAATTGGATGTAGCTTCCTTTCCTGTTTCATCTACAGCATACTGCCTAATACATCCCTTTAATACAAAATAACATTTAGTTGGAACGTCTCCTTGTCTTAGAAGGATTGTTCCTTTTTTAAATTCCTCAATTTGTATTTCTTCAACAATCGCTTGTTGTTGTTCTTCATTAAGAGTCGAATAATTCGTCATATACTTCATCAGTATTTTTCTCATCTTGCTCTCCATTCAACTTTTTTTCAATCAATTATGCCTCAGCCTTAAATCATTGTGATTTTGTCATTAATTAATGCCTATTTATATATATTAGTTACTATGGATGAAAATTCCCACTACATTTTTTTAAACTCATCACCAAAAGTTAGGAATGACAAATGTTACAACAAAAGTACTCCAACGATTTGTTGAAATAAAAAATTAGAACCTTCAATCTAAAATTAGATTGAAGGTTCTTCTATAGTATATTTTGTAGAAACAAACACTTAAAACCTTAGTTTCTACATTAGATTTTATTTTAAACGAAGCGCTTCGTCTGTTGCTTCGTTAATTTCTTTAAGAAGCTCTGGATTTTCTGCTAATGACTTGCCGTATGATGGGATCATGTCTTTAATTT
>Ga0102589_1001350_pt1 | contig 34427 bp, 43 predicted proteins | sample AraplaMF_Col_mLB_FD_76858 | JGI IMG/M metagenome (GOLD analysis project Ga0102589, IMG submission 76858) | Arabidopsis root microbial communities from the University of North Carolina, USA - plate scrape MF_Col_mLB | ecosystem: Host-associated > Plants > Roots > Endosphere | place: USA...
GTGGTGTAGCTACACCTGCAGATGCAGCATTAATGATGCAATTAGGAGCAGATGGTGTGTTCGTTGGATCAGGTATCTTTAAATCGGATAATCCAGAAAAATTTGCTCGTTCAATCGTAGAAGCAACCACTCATTACGAAGATTACGAGTTAATTGCAAAGCTCTCAAAGGGATTAGGGAATGCAATGAAAGGCATTGAAATTTCATCATTATTACCAGAGAATCGCATGCAAGAACGAGGCTGGTAATTTTTAAATAGATAATGCCTCTTACGGAAAGCTATTCTTTTTACTAACTCAGTTTTTTCTTAAAATATAAAGGTTGTTTCTGAAAAGCTAATTTTTGTTGTTGAAAATACCATTGCTTAGAACAAACAATGGTATTTTTTCCTTCTCTATCCTTAATGATTTTATCATTATCTAACATATTATATTTTTCTAATATGCATGTGTAATTAATACACAAAGGAAAAACAGGGACCAAAAAGTCCCGAAAACCATAAGTGAGATACGCATAAGTTTTTCTGCCGAAATCTTAAATAATTTTTCAATGATCACAAAGAGGATTTCTAATATCCATATATCAGGAGCCGAACTAATTTCCTCATATGGACGCTTCCATCCTCCATAGATAAAAATAAGCCCTACTAAAATCATACAACAAATAATAACAACTGCCATTCAAGTCCTGCCTTCTTTTATAGTCTAAATAACGCCTAAATACTTTTCTTCATGCCACACTCCCGGCATTCACGCAAGAAAACGCCACCTTTTACCGAACTTTTGAAGTAAGACGAGTTGCAATTGTCACATCGACCACTTACCTTATCCGGAAATTCAGCATAGTCATATACTTTATCAAGATCTATTTCTTGCTCTTTTATTTCTTCCAGGTTAATCACTCTTTTCTATTTGGCTTTTCTTAGACTAACACAATTACAGCCATATAAAAGGGACATGTTAAAATTACTCTGGTTTTTCCACTAGTTGCATCTGAAAAATTTGCGTTTCTTGAATACCTGCTCTTTGGAGTTCCTCTTTAAATGATTCTCCTTCTTTTAGTTTAATGATTCTCTTTGAACCATCACGTAACGTATATACTCTAAAATTGTACATGAATGTACCTCCACCAAACTAAATGCTTCCTGTACACGATTTCTTCAGGACCTAAGCCAAGCGAACATCAATGAGCTCGCTTAACCTCATTTTATTCTTTAACTCAAATACGTCATCAATAAAAATAAATAAACCCCCAAGAGAATTAACAAACTGAATGAATCCTGTCTCTGTTATGCATTGGCCTTTCTTATAATAGGTAAGGTACACTTGTTTATTTGTATGTAAGGCCTCGATCAAGGTGAAATTGACTTGTTCCATGTGCTCTTCTTTTAAAACAGGTTGAGCTACTTCTGATTGCTTATTTATCATTTCCTTTAATCCTATGTATTGCTCTAGCATAGTGGCGAATGGACGCTATTTTTTCATTTTATCAAGATTCACTTAAAAAAATCTTTTGTTTAATGGTTTTTACCCATGTAGCTATGTATACATGGGGAATGATTCTTTAATCTTTCTTCCATTAAAAATTCAGATTGTTAAAATATTAAAATTAATATTTTTTATCGAACTAAATCACCTTTGATTTAAGTGCTACCTTTTACAACCTGCAGCCTTTCTTTATTTAAATGTATTGTTCTCTCATTCGGTTTATATCTACTCTAGGTGGAAAGCCAAACATTCGGGAATATTCTCGACTAAATTGCGATTGACTTTCGTATCCGACCCTGAATGCGACATCAGCTACATCTGTTGATTCAGCTAATAGCAAGCGTCTCGCCTCCTGCAATCTCAGTTGTTTTTGAAACTGAATGGGACTCATTGCCGTTACCTCTTTAAAATGTCGATGTAGCGATGAAACACTCATATTCGCTATTTCAGCAAGCTCTTCAATACGAAAAGACTCTTCATAATTATTGATGATATGATCTATAACTTCTCTTATTCTAGAGGCATTGCTACCTTCTAATGCCATCTGTTCAAGCGCTTCTCCGTGTGGACCTTGCAAAATCCAATAGAGAATTTCTTTTTTCAATAATGGAGCAAGAACAGGGATATGTTTTGGGGTGTCTAGCAAAGATGCTAACCTTACTACTGCGTCCAACAAAGATGGTTCTACTTTGCTAACGTACATAGCTCGTTTTGCGTTTTTTCCCTGCCCCGTTTTAAAACCTGTTCCATTTAAAACCTCTAAAACCTGGCTAGAGGTAAATTCAAGTTTGAAGGCTAAATATGGGGAATCGGCTGAGGCTTTGATTACTTGACCTGTAACCGGTAAGTCAACTGATGCCACAATATAATGACCAGGACCGTATAAAAAGCGTTCCTCTCCCAATAATACCTCTTTCTCTCCTTGGAGGATAATGCAAAAAGATGGCTCGTTAACCCTAGAAATAGGTTCAGTAATAATGGATTCGCGGATGAGAAATAAAGATGGAATGGTAGTAGGGTGAACACCGTCCTGCTTCGAAAGGCGTTCAATGAGCTTAGCAAGTTCATGTTTCTGTTTATAGGGATTGTTAGACATAACTTATTCTCCTTTTCTTTATTTTCGGTTCATTATACCTAATAGTCATATATTTTGTAAGAAGGTTTGAGAGGATTAGGCAAAAACTTGATAATAATAGGCTAAGGCTTTTTTGATATTTATGACATAATTAAAAACGTGAAGAAAAAAAGAGTTCAAAGAAGCTCACAACCAATCAACTGTAATAAAAGTAGCTAATATAAATGTGAGCTTGTCTAATTCTTTATCAGGAGGCTTGTTTATGAACCGTATTGAAAAGAGCAAAGAAAAATTCAAACAGCTATTTGGTGAAGGAGTACCTGGTACATATGCCACTGATCCTGATTTCCAGGACATTCTGAGCCATTTTATTTTTGGGGAAGTCTTTTATCACGGTAATCTGGATGACAAACAGCGTGAGTTAATCACCCTCGGGGTTCTTGCTACTAACCAGACATTACCTCAATTAAAAGCACATGTTAGTGCAGCATTGAATGTTGGGCTAACACCTGTAGAAATCAAAGAGGCGGTTTACCAATGTGCTCCGTATATTGGATTTCCGAAAACGTTAAATGCTATCAATGAAGTTAATAAGGTATTCGAAGAAAAGAATATCGCTTTACCGATTGGAAGCCAAAAGACGGTAAATGAAGATAATCGCTCTCAAAAGGGTCTTGCAACTCAAGTAGAGATTTTTGGTGATGTCATAAAAAAAATGCAGGAGAGTGCTCCATTAAATCAAAAGCATATGCAGGAATATCTTTCTGCTTTTTGCTTCGGAGATTTTTATACTCGTAACGGACTCGATTTGAAAACACGAGAGCTATTAACGCTCTGCATTATAAGCTCGTTAGGCGGTGCTGAAGGTCAAGTGAAAGCACATGTGCAGGGTAACATAAATGTGGGCAATGATAAGGAAACATTAATTACTGCTATCACTCACTGTCTACCATATGTGGGCTTTCCGAGAACACTTAACACATTAGCATGTATCAATGAAATTATTCCTGAAAATTAAGATATGTAGCTAAAAAGAAAGTTGTCACCGTTAAGGTCTTTTTTTAAAAAAGTGTATGACTTATTAGAAAAGTAGGGGGTAATCAAATGGAGTATGTAAAACTTGGTAATACAGGCTTAGATGTATCTCGACTTTGTCTTGGATGTATGGGTTTTGGGGACGCTAACAAATGGCTTCACCAATGGGTGCTTAATGAAGAGGACTCTCGTTCTGTTATAAAAAAAGCCCTCGATTTAGGGATTAATTTTTTTGATACAGCAAATGTATACTCACTGGGTACAAGCGAGGAATATCTTGGACGAGCTCTTAAGGATTATGCTAATCGTGATGAAGTTGTCATAGCAACTAAAGTACACGGACAAATGCATAAAGGTCCAAACGGCTCTGGTCTTTCCCGAAAGGCAATCATGAGTGAAATTGATAAAAGTCTTAAGAGACTGGAAACTGATTATGTAGATCTTTATATCATCCATCGCTGGGATTACGATACTCCTATTGAAGAAACGGTGGAAGCATTACATGACGTAGTGAAGGCTGGTAAAGCAAGATACATTGGTGCTTCTGCCATGTACGCTTGGCAGTTCCAAAAGGCATTGTATGTGGCTGAAAGAAATGGTTGGACTAAGTTTGTGTCCATGCAGAACCATTTAAATCTAATATACCGTGAAGAGGAACGAGAGATGTTACATCTTTGTAAGGAAGAGAAAATTGGTGTCACTCCATATAGCCCTCTTGCATCAGGGAGATTAACACGTGACTGGTCAGTAACAACACATCGTTCTGAGACAGATCAAATTCAAAAATCTAAATACGATGCGACTGCGGACGCAGATCGATTGGTTGTGGAACGAGTAGCATCCATCGCAGAAAAACATGGTATTCCTCGTACACACATTGCACTTGCCTGGTTACTACAGAAAGAACCAGTAATAGCTCCTATAATTGGTGCTACGAAGACATCACATCTTGAAAATGCAGTAGGTGCTTTATCGGTTAAGCTAACACCTGAAGAAATTGCGTTTCTTGAAGAGCCATATGTACCACATCCAGTAGTTGGTCATAACTAAGTGTTTTGCTGATAAATAGGAGGAGATCCAATCTTCTGTAATGGTAAGGTTGGGTTTTTCCTTACTTTAACCTTTATTTTCGTCTCCTAATATTTATTTCTATGAATACTATAGATACTGCGTATTTTTATTATTGTTTCTTTCATTCCTCTATGTTCCATCTCTTTTTCCTCCTTACGCTTTATGGCCACCCATAAGGCTATTTCGGTAACGAGCTGTTGAATAAGAAAGGTGACTAGAAGCACGTAGTACACTATTCTTGCCATAGCGCATTCGAATTTCATCAATCGTTTTCGCAAGAGCATAGGCTCTTTCACGCTGATCGATGTCCTCAAATAAGCTCATTTGTTCCTCTTCTTCAATGCTAGTATTAGATAACGAAATCCCAATAGAACGAATCGGCATTCCATTATCAAAATTATGTAAAATGGTTAAACAATAAGGGAAAATATCTTGGCTTAAGTTCGAAGCTCGCCCCATTTTCTTTTGTCTTGAGAAACCTCCACCTGTTTGTTTGCTGTAGCCAATGGATAAATGGATCGTTTGAGCCACCACTTGATGCATGCGTAAACGAAAACAAACATCGTCCAATAGCTCCAATAGTAATAATTCCACTTCTTTTCGGCTTGTATAATCTCGAAAGAGAATCTGACTTTTCCCAAAGGAACGGGAACTAGGAATGTACACATCGGAAATACGACTAAAATCAATCCCATTCGCATGTTGGTGAAGTTCCTGTCCCATGATGCCAAATTCTTTTTGTAACATCTCTTTAGAAGAAAGAGCGAGTTCTTTTATGGTATAGATGCCTAAACGGTGTAAGCGTCTTTCTGTAGCTGACGAGATCCCCCAGAAATCTTTCATTGGATGAATCGACCATAACTTAAAGGGAATATCCTCATATCGCCAATAAGCAACTCCTGTTGGGCTATTCTTGGCCTCATGATCTAAGCTCACCTTCGCCAGTAAGAGATTCGGACCGATTCCTGCGGTAGCTGTCAGTCTTGTTTTACGATAGATCTCATTAAGTATTCGATGAGCTAGCTCCTCCGGTGTTCGAGCAAATAAATGCAAAGAAGCTGTCGCATCAATAAACAACTCATCAATGCTATACGCATGAAAGTCTTCAGGAGCCACATACTGTAACACCAAACTCGAAATATAGTTCGAAGCCTTGATGTATCTCTCCATGGATGGATTCACCACATGGATATCTTTCCTTTTAGGAATTTCAAAAAGGCGACTTCCTGTTTTGATCCCTTCTTTCTTTAATAAAGGTGTGGCAGCTAACACAACAGATCCCGACCGTTTGATATCGCCTACAACAGCAAGCTTTGTTTTCAACGGATTTAAACCCCGTATGACAGATGAAACCGAAGCGAAAAAGCTTTTCATGTCTATACAAATAATGACTCTGTTTGGTAGCTGCTCATAGTTCATTGAAAGTACTCCTCAATAAAGAACGTTTGTTCTTCATTATATGCGAACAAACGTTCTTTATTCAATGGAATCTTTTCCCGATTATTGTTACAATAAGAAGAAAAAATACTCTATATGAATGAGAACGAAGGGGAATCTATGATTAAAGCTTTCAGCGCATTTTTACTGACTACTATTATTTCTTTTGTTGTAATGGTTGGTGCTTTACTAATTTGGGTTACTATACAAGCAAAACACATAACTGATGATCCATCACTTGCAGACGGATTAGGGTTTGCGGTTGCTTATGGGGTAATAGCTGCTGTTCCAATTTCGCTTGCAATAGGAATCTTTGGTGGCATTATTGGTTATTTGAGAAATTAAATCTAAAAATCCTATTTATTATTCGGGAATAAGTTACAAAATGTATAGAAATAGGTTTTTTATGCTAAGAGACGTTACGAAAAGGAAAAAATAAAGGATGGGGATAAATTCAAATGAGTTTTGAACAACAGTTAAATACTATCTATCAAAAAATTGGACAAAAAGTAAATGATATAATTCCAGTTGATTGGGAAGAGTTCTATTTTAATGGTGAAGTTGAGAATGGAGAAGGAGGGGTTTTCTTCTTTTTTAAAGAAAAAGATAAAGCAAACGAATATATATATTCCCACGATATACCGGATTCATACAGTTTTGTAGAAGAAAGAGAATATCATCAAGAAATTCACGAATTATTTAAACTTGTTAATGACCTGCAAGAAGTGTTTATTAAAAATAATCAAGAAAAATGGTTTTCAATAAATATGATTGTAAATGCTCAAGGACAGTTAAAAATTGATTTTTGCTGTAACAATTGGAATTTATCCGATTTTGGACCTTCTAGTCGTATTGATTATTTTGAATATAAATACTTAAATAAGAAACCAACGAATAATGAAGAGAAAAAATTAATGGAACAGATGAAGAATTTCGAAAAGACGACCTCTTATTTCGACTCCGAAGGTGGAATTTGTTAAATGTATCAAATGAGGATCTTTACATTAAGAGACGGTACTAAAAGGAAAATAAAGATCGAAGAGGGAATGACCCTTCAAGATGAGTTAAAAAAGGCAGGAATTACAGAATCAGATATATTTCAAATGCAATTAGTGGTACAAGAGGCTAAAATGTGATTCTAGTTGTGCAATATTGCTAAAAAAGCAGCCAAATCTTTTTTTATCTGCAAAGAATTTCTTCTATATTACATTTTTAGATAAGGCATAAACTTACCGCCAAAAAACCAACTGAATGAAATGAGCAATACAGTAAATAAAATATATAATAACCAACATTTTACATATGTATTTAAATCTTGTTTATTCTGTATTTTCTCTTTTTATTTTTGTTGGACAGGATGATGTTTCGAAATTTTTCTCATACAGCCTCCTTATTTACTTTAACGAAGTGAACAATTTTGTTTCTTTGGAAGCAGATATGAAATCCTGCTTTCCTCTTTCATTTACAACTGTTCTTCATTATAAACCTCCACTTCTTTATGATGGTCAGTAACAGTCTATTCAGATACACCAGCGATAGTAACGATCACTATTACTACAATGACACCAATTAGCCAATTTCGCATCTTCTTAGACACTTCTATAATCAACATCTCTCAATGTTTGTTATTCCTTAAATACCATTTTATGTATTTTCCGTCAGGAGTAAAGATACATTTTTCTTGAAAATGAAGCATGATGTTTTTATACATGATATAAATTCAATATAAATATTTATACCTATGACTATTATTTTTTATTTTGAAATTATATCCTTTTTAATGCATCATCAAACTTATAAAAGGTCTTATTATCCTATTTAGATAGTGTATTAGTAATTTTATAATGGATAATAGAGGAAAATGCCGCATCAGAGATGCACTAATCATAAGGTAAAGAGGGTTTATAATGAATGGGGAAAATATATGAAGCAAATACGCTCTTGGCCTATGCAAAAGACCGTGTACAAGCGTATAAAGCATTTGATCAGCAGCTAGACGCATTAAAAAAAGCTCTTCATGCAGTGGCTACACTAGATCATGAATTTCAAGGAAAAGGTGCCGACAACATCAAAGACTTTTATAAAACACAAGTGGATACCGTTACACATTGGAAAAGGCTTGTTTCTTCACATCAATCCTATTTTAATAGTATTGCAGACTATGCCGAACAAGCTAAATTAAAAGGTGATACGGTTGTAGATATATCGTTTTTAGAACAAGAGCTGGCGGTTGCCAATGATCGTTCCAAGCAGATGGTCGAACAGCAGCACACTGAACTTGAATCCATTTTAAGCAATATTGAAGATATTATACATATTACACCATTTTCTACAGAGGAAATTGAAGATGACATAAGCGCGGCTGAGAAAAAAAGAACAGATACTATCACCGCAGTAGAAGAACTGGATAATCAGCTTTCAAGTGAATATAGCATGTTAGACCCCATCTACGAATCTGTGCAATTCAGCGTAAATGGTTTGGAACAGATGACCTCTCAAGGAGGTAGTGCTTATCAGCTAATCTTTGATGCCAGGGCATACAAAAATAGCGAGGCGTACAAAACACAGCTGCAAATTGATAAAGTAGCTTTAAGTTATGTAGAGGGAAAAGCAGAACAAAAGCAGAAAATCAAAGCTCAAAAAGAAGCAATAGAAGCTGAAAGGCAAAGACAAATTCAAGCCAATAAACCATGGTATGAAAAAGGACTGGACATTGCAGGAGAACTTACTGGATACTATGATTTTAAGCGAGCCACAGAAGGAGTCGATCCAGTTACACATAAAAAAATTTCTGCTACACAGCGAGTGACTGCTGGAGCGATGGCCGCAGCTGGATTTATTCCTTTCGTAGGCTGGGCAGGACGAGTTGTGAAAGGAGGCAGTGCGGTCTACAAAACCACTAAAGGTATGAGTGCCGCGCATCAGGCTATGGCTCTTTACCAAACGCCTAAAGCATTCAAAACACTCGAGCAAACAGAAAAAGGACTGTACGGACTAGTATTAACGAATGGAATGTACGAATATACAACAGGTAAAGACGTATTAGGAAATAAGCTTACAAAAGAGCAGCAGCAAGCTAGTTTGTTTCAATCGTTTGGGATTGCAGCAGGAGGTGTGCTTGCTTCAAAAGCATCCACTCAACTTGTTGAAAAAGGTGCACAGGCAGTCACGAAAAAGGTCAATGATATGCGCAACGTCGTTCGTACGAGTAAAGTGACTCAATACGGAAAAGACATCCAGCAGGCCATGGGAAAAATGCCGGCAGCCGGTATTGATAAAGCCAGGAAAATGTATGATGCTGTATTAGATGGAAAAGTACCAAGGTTCTTACCTCAAGAAGTACCAGTAGGTGTGAGTGCAGATTTCGCGCAGCAGACTGTACGGGATGTGTTGAAAAATACGGCAAAGAATACGATGGTATTCTTTGATAAAATAGAATCAAATATCAATGCACTTCTTTCAAGTAAGGATAGTAAAATTAGAACATATAGAGGAATAGATTTAGAAAGATTAGAAACAAAGTTTAAGGCAGATCCAGACCTTATTGTAGAAATGCCTTTTGAAGGGAAGGGTATGCCTAACACTAATTCCGAAGGTTGGCTTCGTAATGCTAATTATTATTGGAAAGAAATGCTTTCAAAAAAGCCTGAAGCTTTTAGTGCTTTTAACCAGGCAATTATTAATGGGAAACATCCTAAACTGAAGACCCCTACAAACGATGCAACCTTTAGAAAACATTTCCCTCAATATGATTTAGAAGGGTTAAGAGGAAAAGCAATGGTTCATCACCATATCGGTGGAGGAGGACAAGCGATAGCTGTTCCAAAACCTCTTCATCCAGGTTTTGGGGGTATTCACAATCCAGAAAAAGAACTGGGAATTTGGGGAAGAGATTCTAAATATGCAGAACTACTTCAAAGATTTATTGAAAAGGAGAACTAGACATGAAACAAGAAATGGAAATTTATTTTAATAAACTGTTGAAAGAGTGGGAAGGTTTTAACGGTACTTTACCTATGACTCAATGGATCGAGGGAGCAGAAGATTTTATTTTTGAAGGTGAAAAAGATGAAGATGATTATATATGTTGGAAACCTTTAAAAAAGGATGTTAGGAGTAATTTTGAAGAAATAGAAAAAAAACTTAACGTTCATCTCCATCCGGATATTAAGGCATATTTTAATTGTTACTGGTTTTTAGAGTTAGCTGGAAACTACAATGGATATGATTTAGTGTTGAACCCTGTTATACCTGGTATAGAATTAAAAGATTTCAAACACGAAACAGAGCTTTATAAAAAAGCCCATAATGACCAGCTTTTTAATATCCCTATCGGTATAGAGGCAAACGGTTTACTTTTAGTAGTGGATAATGAAAGTGGAGAGGTAAAATTAGAAGACTACGAAAGAAATTCATTTGAAATTATTAGTGAAAGTTTATCAAAATTAATTGAGAATTTATAAGTGTATTTAATTTTAGAATTTGATAATAAGCTTTATGAATGCCAAATTAAAAAGATTTGGATTACAAATAAAGAAGATCGGACAGTAATTGTTTCGAAAGATAAGCCTACGCTTACACTAACAACTTGTTATCCATTTGATATGATTGGAAAAGCACCTAATCGCTACATTATCTAAGCTGAAATGATAAATAACTAAAAGCGACTTACGAATACTAGGTATGTCGCTTTTTATTGTGTTTAAAAGGTTTTTCCGAATCTCCAAAAATCCCTGATAAAAAACTAGAACTCTAATAAAGGAGGACTCAAATCAGTCCTCTTTTATGTGTTTCTTTTTCTATTATCTCATTAAAGCCGTTCATAAAAGTGCCTGAATTTAGTAAGACGTTCGTAATTTATTTTACAACAAAAGCGAACGTTAAAAATGATAGGTTTCTTATATAATAGAAATAACCGTAAACGTATACTTTTACGGACGGTGTGTGCTGTAATCTTAATAAATTGATATTAAGGTAGCCCTTAAAATAATTAAGAATAAAAAAGCTAAGTTTCTTATTCATAGGATTAAGAAACTTAGCTTTTTCTTTTATCTAGATACTTTTATAACTGTACCATTTACATTAATTGCTTTGATTTTTGATAAATCTAAAGGAGAAGAAGATAGAAATTTAGCTTTAACGCTTTTATTATCACTAAAGTTTTGTAACGAATCGAGTGATTGAATGCTGCCATTATTCATTTTAACACTCACTTTTATGTTATCAGTGTCTTTAAAATGCCCTTTTCCGTATAGCGTTACACCTAGTGATGAAAGAGTGATTTTAGTTGCTTCCCAGCTGCCAAAGTCTTCATTAAAGCTCAGACTTTTTTCGCTTTCTACAGAATGCAATTTAAATGTAGTACTCCAATCACCCTTTGTATAGTTACCATTAGATACAAGGTCTCCCATAAGCTTTAACTTACTAAGATCTTTACTATTTACATCAAGAATATATTCTACGTAGTTATTTCCGTAAACAGTTTCCCCTGATTTATCTACTCCATAAGAGATGTTAGAAGAAGCATTTATCTTCTTTCCGGAAGGATCAACTAAATAAAAATCTCCATGGCTATCTATATCTTCATCGGACCACTTTGTTTGAACGTGAAGTTGACCATTCACAAATCCAATATTTGATACATGCATAAATTTTATTTTTGACAGAGAAAGAATGGTTTCGTTAGGCTTTAAGATTTCTATACTTTCTCCCGTGTCGAGTTGGTCAGTAATTTCCCCACCTGCTCCGGATGTACTATCTGTGCTAAGAGAGATTGTATCTACATTTTTATTCTTTAGCTCCGACAGATTAGTATCTATCTTGATTCGCTCATGCTTATGCTTTTGGCTAAGGAAAGAGCTTATTCGCAATTTGATTTTTTTATTATTAAAGTTTGTGCCTCCATTTGCTTGAATTCGTAATGTGGCTGTATTTGTATCTTTATCGTAGTCAACAATTTGGCTATTAAACATATGCCCGTCAGTTAATGTGTAATCATAAAGATCCAGCGTTTTATCAAGGCGATTACCTGTTAAATCTTGCATCGTAACGTAAATAACAGCCATTTCGTCATCATTCATCGCACCTATAACCTTCATTTTTATTCCTTTATCTTCACTAGTGGTTTCAATAGGTTGAAGAAACAAGGCAATGTCGGGACTAACAAGAGATAGTAAGTGGTTGAAGCTTGGAAATGTCGCTGCTCCTACACCTGCGGAACCTATAAGGAATAAAGCTGCGGCAGCCGGAAATACAATTGCTTTTTTAAACGTTCTTCTTGGTTGCTCTGATTTAGCCTTTTCTACACCGAGTTTGGCTCTTATATGTAATTCTTTTGGGATTTCAATTTGTTCAAGTTCTTCTTTTAGTTTATTCTTCATAAATACCCACGCCTTTCACTTGTTTACGAAGTTTAGCTAAAGCACGATATAAAATAGATTTAGCCGTGCCTAAGGGAATGGTTAATGTCTCAGCTATTTCCCTAAAAGAATAGCCTTCATAAAATCGTAAAATGATAACACTTTTCTCATCTTCATTTAGTTCTTCCACTAATTGATGAAGGGATATTGTAAGGGGGATATCTTCGATGTCTGAACCAATGATCTCTTCATATTCTGGATGTAATTGAACGACCTTGCTATTCTTTCTTAGATGATCGATTGCACACCTAATGGTAATCCTGATTAACCATGTCTTAAAGTATTCCGGCTTTTTTAATGTATCTATGTTTTTAAAAGAACGGTATGCTACTTCTTGAACCACATCCAAGGCGTCGTCCTTATTTTTGACATATACATAAGCCATCCGATAAATATCTTGTTCATATGTCTGAAAAAGCTTCAAAAAAGCTTTATCATTACCTTTTTGAGCTTTTTTAACTATCCTAATAATTGAAATCCTTCCTCTCTGCTTTTTCCTTTTATACTTATTAGACAATGTTAATTGGAATTTGGCTTAAATTTTTATAAAAAAGAAGAGAACAAATAATTAGTAATTGTTGTTTCTTTCATCAGGAGTGAATGTCATAAGAAGTTTTCAACGGTTTTTTAATTGAAGGTTTTGTGATTAAGAGAATACTATAGCGTAGAAAAGAATAAAAATGACCGAATTAAACAAAATACGTTAAAAAATACTTAAATTAACTTTGAGGAGATAAACCAGATCATATTTCAATTAGGGCCTAGCTTATCTATTTGAAAAATAACATTATCTTTTGATAAATATTTTTTACTCAAAGTAAGAGAAAAAAAGAAAATATAAAAACCTTTTTATAAAATACTTCGTCTAAGAATAAGAAAGGAGAGGCAGAAGTGAAAGAACTGACCGTAGAATGGATACACGTACAAGACAAAGAGCTAGTTATAGATGAAATTATGGATCGATATGGACAAGAAATTTTGCAGCTGGCGTACTCATATGTCAACAGCGTAGCCATTGCAGAAGATTTGACACAGGATATTTTTATAAAATGCTACAAAAACCTTCATAGGTACAGTGGTAAAGCCAAGTTTCGAACGTGGTTATGGCGAATTGCAATTAATCATTGCAAAGACTTCTTGAGAAGCTGGTACAACAAAAACACGGTATCGACGACCGACTATTTCTCGAGTTGTATTAATGAGAAAGAAAATACAGAACAAGCTGTCATCCAGCAGGAAGAAGACTGCGAGCTAATGTCAGCTGTTATGAAGCTACCCACTAAGTATAAAGAAGTGATTTACCTCTTTTATTATGAGGAGTTACTGATTAAAGACATTGCGTTAATAACCGAAGTAGGAACGAATACAGTAAAAACGAGATTGAGACGTGCAAAAGCACTTTTAAAAGAAATGTTGGAGGAATGAATGATGGAGAAACGTCTTAAGAACCTTCGAAAAACCATGGATCGTGAAGTATTTACGCAGTTAAAATTTACAGAAGAACATAAAAACCGTATTCGGGAAAAAATTACGCAGGAAACACATAATGACGCGGAAATTATGATTGCTATTATGCAATTGCTTGTACAGGAGAAAACAGGCTATCAGTTAGTCAGCTTGCTGCAAAGCCGAGGGATCTCAAACTTTGAAGAAAATGAAGGATCTTTGTATATAATTTTGCACCGTCTAGAGCTAAAAGGCGTTTTAAAGAGCAGTTGGCAAGAGGACGATGCTAAATTTTATCAATTAAATAAACAGGGGCGCAAACTACTAAAAAAATTAGAAAAGCAACCATTATCTAACCACGTAAGTCTTAAAGAAATATTAGAGGGGTGAAGGAGTATATGGATAAACAAAGAAATTCATTTTTAGAACAGGTAAAATCTCAAATCAAATCTAAAGAAGCTAGAGCGTTTGTATCTTCAGAATTGCACCATCATTTAAACGAAGTCAAAGCCTATTGGCTGCAAAAAGGGCTAAGCGAAGATCAAGCAGAAGAGAAGGCCGTTAATCAAATGGGAAATCCCGTCAGCATTGGGCAAAACCTCAACCGTATTCACCGTCCAAAAATAGATTGGGTGACCTTAATGTTATTTGCAGCTGCTCTTCTTTTAGGGTTTCTACCCATGCTGTCTCAAGGGTATATGAGTGGTAATCATTTTTCTACATACAAAGTTGTCTTTGTCATCATAGGTGCGATGGTAGCTTTGGGTATGATGTTTATAGACTATAGAAGGTTTGCTAATAAAGGTTGGTTGTTTTATCTACTAGGTTCTCTGCTGCTTTTGATAATGCATTATTTTTCAAATACCATCTCAGAAGGAGTACCAATGCTAAGAATAGGATCTATCACAATTGAAAGTCTAATGGCTATCCCTTTTTTCTTTCTAGCTTGGTGTGGATTCTTTCAAAGCAAGAAATTTAAAATTTGGCAATTCATTATCTTATTTCTATTTTCAAGTTATTTATTTTTAATCTCTGCCAGCATAACATCACTTTTTATATATGTATTAATGACCTTTACAATGATTTGGTGGAGTAATTTTAAAAGGAAGACTATAGCTATTGTGTTAGGAGCTATCTTTACCTTAGCTGTTACTTGGGGAGTAATTGTATGGATGAATGTCGCTTATTATCAGAGGTACAGGATCCTTTCATTTATAAATCCCTACGACTCAGAATATCTAACATCACAATTTGGACTTCTAAAAATCCATCATCTATTTATGGAGGCAGGCTGGTTTGGAAAGCATTCATTTGCGGAGCAATTTATTCCCCAAGCTCATACTAACTTTGTCTTCTTAAGTTTTACGTATTATTATGGTTGGTTGTTTGCGGCAACTCTTCTTTTAGTTCTTTCTTTAGTTTCCTTGAGAATTATGTTTATTGCGCGCAACATGAACGATACGTACAGCAAACTATTGTTAGTAGGAGTTATGATGATTTATATGATACAACTTGTTGGTAACGTAGGAATGATGGCTGGATTCTTCCCTATGACAAACATTTCTTTACCATTTATCAGCTATGGATTCATGCCTATTTTGTTAAATGCATTCTTAATCGGAATTGTATTGAGTGTATATAGACGAAAAAACTTGTTGCCTTCAAACAAGCTATCTTCTAATTGATAAGTGAAGAATCGTAGCATAGCCCAGTAAGTAGATGTACCGTATTTTTACATTAATTATATATATTTTTCCGCACGAGCATATGTATAAAACGTGCACTTTTTATACATCGAATAAAGGTTGACTCCATTCACAGATGCTTGTCAAATCAAGGATGTATAAAAAGCTGCATAAAGCAGAAACAAGGTCTCATCCAGAACCCTTCTCCCAAGAGGGTTCTTTTTTGATGTGTGTTCCGGAAAGAGTGTTTATGTTAACTATCTTTGTATATGGTATGCATTAATTAAGCTTAGTTCCTATAACGCAGACTCACGATTAGAATTACATAAAATTACTGGATCAATATCTTTTTCAATCCATAACTCTAATAATTTTGTGAAATCTTGCTTGTTTTTTATAAAATTCTTTTCTTCTGGATGGATAGGCAATAGCCAAAATAGTTCAATATGTTTTTTATCGAAAATATCTAGTAAATGGGCTGCATTTTCCATCTCCATTATAGGAGGACATATCAAAAGACTATTCATTTTAAAGGATGAATGTGTTTCAGAATTAGAAATGGTTTGTCCATAATCCAAAGATGTATGGTCATAAAAAGGATATTTAGATAGACCAACCAACAATTCTATAATTTCTTTATTTGATTGTTCATTAAGCCAAATTAATTCAGATCTCAAACCATTTATCATCTTCTGTTTAGACATACCAAGTGTAATGTATGTCCAAATAGGTCTGTCGTTTTGAGGTGAAAATTCTATAATAAATAAAGTATTTTTATCATTGGAGATTTGACTATTTTCTATCTCTTCAAGTACAGTTTCTTGCCAATTACACTTGTATATACGAGAAGGAGTTCCAAAAGAATCACAATAAGCACTATAAATCTCCGTATTTTTCAATTTCTTAAATCTATGCAACAAATTCTTTTCTCCTTATCTGTCCTAGATACTTTTATATTTATTATAAGATTACTTTAAAAGAGAAAATTTTTCATTATTTCCGATAAAATCCATTATGGTAACTAAGTTGTTTCACCCAAACTATTACTTTAATGTTATTTTTAGTATTAGGGAGAGTGAGATATGAATTTTAAAAAGAGCCAGTCTTATATTGATTTGACGATAAGAAATTGGGATAACACAGAGTTTGGAAGTACATTGAGGGAAATGTGTGAAGCAGCTAGAGAATATGAAAATGATCATGTTGAAGTCCATCAAGTAGTGAATTTAGGGAAACGTAAAGGAGAATGGCATTACCTAATTATCTTAAATATCAGTCAAGACTTAGATAATTTGGGGGCGCTGGTAGAAAGTAATTATAGTTGATCAAAACCCCTTTATCCTATATAGGATAAAGGGGTTTTGGGTTCCTGTAACGCTGATTATGTAAACTGTTGTTGTATATCATATTCATAGAAGATAAGGGAGATATTCGACTTTTTTAATCATTTCTTTCCTACATTTTCAGTGTAACTACTTTCTTTTAAATCTTTATCTATGGCTTTCAAGTTCATATTTGAATATTTTCTATATATCCCACTTTTACTTCTTTCATATAAAGATTCCATGTCCTTGTTAGGGGGATTTTTATAAAGTAGTTGAATAAATTTCCCTTCTTTATATACTATAATTCCTGTATCTTTTCTTTCTAAAATATCATCGCTCTTATAAATTCCCTTTGCTTGTAAATTCTTATTTTCCTAAATAATTACTTGGTTAATTGCTTCATTATATTTTTCTTTATTGCTTTTTTTATTTGAGCAGGCTGAGGTTAAGGATAAGGATAAGCTCATTACAAGAATTAACAAAGTAGTTTTCTTCATAGTCATACCTCCATATCTCATGTGAATGTCCATATTAAGTATTTTAAAACGAAATTGTTAGATAGAGAAAGAAAAGGCATACAAGTATAACTCTTTAAGTATATAAAATGAGATGATCTTAAACTTTAATGCTTTTTTTATACCAATAAATTACATTATGGTAACTAAATATATATAAGCTATGCAATAATTAGAAAGTGTCTAATTTAATTAATAAAGAGGTAATGCACTTTGAAAATTTATAAATTTAATAAGGAAGATGGTAAAAAAGTACAAAAGTACAATTCTAATTTAGCTACATACTTAAAATTTATACAAACAAATGAAGTAGCTAATATCGGCTGTATGTATATAGATCCCCAAGGGATTCTAGGACATCACGAAGCTCCTATTGCACAATTATTTGTTGTTGTGCAAGGTGAAGGTTGGGTAACTGGAGAAGACAAAAAAAGAATTAATATTAAAGTGGGAGAAGCAGCTTTTTGGGAAAAAGGCGAGTGGCATACTTCAGGAAGTAATAGTGGTATGACAGCAATTTTGATCCAATCAGAATCTTTGGATCCTGAATTGTTTATGAAAATAAAGTAGCTTATTATTTCCGATAACGTGTTTTATGTTAACTACAAAAATGTATAAGATATAAAATCTAAAAAACAGAAAAACCAACCTGTGAGCTCTAAAGGTTGGTTTTTCTGTTACTGTAATAGACATTGTGGTGAAAAAAGCCATCTATTAGTTAATAGATGGCTTCTTTAATCAGTTAACCTAAAACATAGAATAAGCATAGTAACAAAATATCAATAGGTAAACTAATACTCAGAAAAAGAAGCATATATTTTTTAGGTTCAGGGCCTCTTTTTTTGATAGTAAAGAATTCTACTCCTAAATTATTAATCGTAATGAGTAAAGAAAACATCACATAAAGTAAAACATTTTCCTTAAACGTATGTGTGAAAAGTGGAGAGAATAGAATCAAAAAAGTAAACATCTGAAAAGATCCTCTTGCAAATAGATCTATTTTACCGCCTAAAAACTCCTTAAAAGTGTTATCAGGATTCATGTAATCACCACCTTATTATGATAAACAGCCAGCAGCAGCACTAGCACCTAACCATACAGCACCAACTCCGGTTCCAATAACCCAACCTGCTGGTCCACTTACTCCAGCAACAGTCATTAGCCCACTGAAAGCAGCAGTATGAGCAAAACCGGCAATTGAAGCTGCTCCACAACCACTAATTCCTTGAATAGAAACTGTATTTGAAGATGATTTACTCTCACCTAATTCTTTAAAGATTTGTTCTTGTAACTCTTTACCCTCTGGACTATCTATAATCTCATTAAATTGTTCAACTGTAGCTGTTAACTGATTATATGCCGTAGAATCAAGGTCAGCCTTTACCTTGTCCTTATCCTCAATGACTACTTGATTTTCATCTTCATCGAAATTTACATACTTTAAAATGTTATTGAGCTGTTCAACTGAACTTTCTAATTGATTGTAAACTGTAGAATCATTAAGATCATCTTTTAATTCATCTTCATTAACAATCGTAATTTGATTATCGTCCTTATTAAATTCTAAATGCTCTAATACGATATTAAGTTCTTCTTGCTCTGCTTTAGAAAGTTCCGTATTTTCTGCTGCATTTGCATTTAAATGTGTTCCAAAAGCAGTAGATGTAAGTAATATACCAGCAGTTAAAGTCGTAAATACGGAAAGTCTAATTTTTTTCATAAATCGCATCTCTATAAAATCCCCCAACCCCTAAAATATACTTTATATGTATTATCCTACCAGATATTAAAAAGGGTGAGTTGCATTCCTGTTAATTTGAAAATAAATTACTAGAAATGTTCAAAAATCAGGAATTTTATTGTAATTCTTAAGACTTAAAGAAATTCATCTATAGAGTCTAAAATCACCGAATTTTAACATATAAAGAGTATCTCCTAGGAGCAATAACAACTTTAAGTTGTTTCTAATTGCCTTAAGGCTATTTTTCGTTTAACTATTTAACAGCTAAAATCTAGTCCTTGGTTTTTCGATTTATTTATATTTGTGCTTCTCATTCTTCTCAATTGATGTCTTCGTTGTGCTTGCTCTTGACTATAAGTAGCTTGGTGAATAGCATTAAAAAGGTTATTTAGAGCGTTTATGTTGCTCTCATATGTTTTTATTTCTTTTTCTAACCATGGGATAACTGTTTTCTCCATTGTGTTCATACGGCTTTGTTGTTGTTATAAACCTTGTTGTCCTTTATAGCCCAGTTCTTTTAGATTTTCACGTCCATATTTAGCTTCACTTTGCAATTCTTCATAATCTTTGCGAGCCTTTTTAAAGACAAGTCGTTTGGCTTTTACTCCTGATTTTCTGTCTTCTTCCTGGATTAGACAATTAACTACATAATATTTAACTTCCTAGAAGAGTGTTTATGTTAACTAATGTTTACACCTTATTACGAAGCGTTTGTAGCTACTTTTACATATTTGTTATAAAGTGGTTTATAGAGGTGAGTTAGGTGAGATTGGGAGATCGATTACACAGACTAAGAGAAGAAAAAAATATGTCTAGAGAAGAGCTTGCTCAACAGATGAATGTGTCTAGACAAGCCATATATAAGTGGGAAAATAATAAAGGCTATCCTGACATTCAAAATCTTTTAAAATTAAGTGAAATATATGAAACGACAATTGATGATCTTATTAAGAGTGATCCTACATTACAAAACAAAATAAACATTGATGAAGATGAAAAAAAAGACGATGATGCTGAAATCTTACATCCCGGCTTTTATATAGGGATTGGTATTATATTTCTTGGTATTTTTCTTGGTCTTATTTTTGGAAATTTAATTATTTCTACTGCCTTAAATATTGTTGGAACGTTAATTATTTGCTTTTATAAAGATATATTAAAGCTTTTTCGAGATGTAATAAAAGATTTCAAACAACAATAATAAAAAGGTTCTGGTTAACTTAAACCAGAGCCTTTTTGTTTCCTATAAGTTACATTATGTAAACTGAAAATGTATGGAGTATACATCTTATGTTTCTCTTTTTAAAATATATCTTGGTGGAGGTCCGTATCCTTGCTCTGCTTCAAAATATGCTAGTTTATTTGGAATGCAAACGACAATAGAAGGAAAACCATAACCTACTGCATCTTCAAGATCTGTAAGTAAAGGTAATTCTTTTCCGTCTATTTTTTTGTTCCATGAAATTGAATAACACTCTTTTCCTGCGCCATGCTGCTTTAATAATTTAGCGATTTCATTGGCACAAGAGTTTGGTTTAGGAATCTCAATCATGTACTCTTCTCTCAACGTTTTTGTGTAATTATGATTAAGACGATGTAATGCGTCTTCTCTTTTCTTTGCAGAGAAAAGTTCAAACATTACTCTATCTTGAATTCTCTTAGTAAAGAAGGATCTTACTACTTTTTCTTCTAGCTCTTTATCCATTTAATCCCCTCCCTGAGTAACCTTTATTATATAGAATTTTTCACCAGAGAATCAGTAAATTTTAATAGTTTACCTTGTTACTATCGAGAACTGGTATTATGGTAACTAAAATTAATATATGATTTTGTATACTTTGAATGTATTATAAGGAATGTAAATGGAGGTAGTTTATGTTCTTTAAAAAATTATGGAGTAATAAAAACTGTAAGCATGATACATATAAATTAGAAGCCGATTTTTCTACGGATCCTATTTGGTGCAATAAATGTGGAGAAAACCTTGATATTGAGGATTTCTCTTTATCTAATATTCTTCAACAAGAACTTGAGTGCTGGGTTAGTGATTATGGGAATTGGATCGATTTTGATACTGATTCTTTAAAGGAAAAAGGAATTGAAATGGAAAACGAGCATAATAAAAAAGGTTTAGATCTCTTACAAAAGATAAAAGAAGAACTAGGAGTAGATTACCCTATTATATTTAGTCCTTCTACGTCTGGAGAGCTATATCAAGGTGTAAAAAAATAGGAAGCCCTTATTATTAAGGGCTTCCTATTTTTCGGTTGACGATAATACGTTTTCTGTTAACTAAAAATGTATAGAGTATATACCTACTTTTAAATAATTTGTTCAATTTGGATTGATAAACATACTTTCCTGATTCTAATTAAATTTATGTATGTAATAGTTATAAAGACTAAGCTAATAGCCAATGGAATGACATAATAGTGGCTACTAAATAATTTATCATAGCGATCTAAAGGAGTAAGATAGATGGCTGCTAAAAAGCTCATGAAACCTAATACAATTGTCGTAATTAAATTTAAGTTCTTATCTTTAATGTTTCTATAAATGAACATAGAATTAGTCACTAACATCCACATACTTAATACAAGCAATGCATGAGGAATTCTTTCTTGATATAAAGAGTGAAAATTAAATATCACGATTGAAAGAACGATGAGAGCAACTATAGGTGTTACCATAAGAACGGTGGTTTGAATAGTTAAGCTTTTTACCGACAAGTACCCTTTCAAGCCAATGAGCTTATTGGCATTTAAAATTGAAAGAAAAGATAAGATTACAGCTAGAATTATTGCAATAAACAAAAAATCACTTCCTAAACGATAATATACAAATATCATACTATAAATACATATTTAGGAAAGTTTTTTCTTTCGATAAAACTCATTACGTTAAGTAAATAATAAAGTATTTCGTAAAATTATTAGTTTTACTATTTACACTTATTGACGACAAATATGGTGTTTTTCTACATTATTCCGTTGAATACGAAAATCCCTTGCCTCAACAGCAAAGGATTCTTTTTTGGGTTTAAGAGTATTTTATTATAAGCTTTAGTATTCATGTAGAGTTAAGTCACTTAAGTAATAAGAAGGGAAGTGAATTATAATATTAACTTATAATTTATCAACATAATTAAATTGTATTTAAAAACGATTGAACGAATGGTATAGCAGCGCCTATAGGAACTCCATTTTTAGGTGAACGGCTAATATGAATAAATGGTTCATTATTTGGAAATGCGGTTTTTTCATAAACTTTTTTATGAAGAAATTCAATGTCTTTTTCTTTTAAGTAAGGAGATATATGTCCACCTAAAATAAATTCTCTGTTAATAACAAGATTAATATTATTGATTGAAAATGCTAAATCATCTAAAAATGAGTTCCACCTCTCTTGATAGGAAGCTTTCCCGGATCGTAATTCTTCAAAGAAAAATTCTAATGATTCATCTTCTTCTAGCAGGGCACTAATAGAACAAAATGTTTCCATACACCCATTTTTTCCACAGTAACATGGGTCTCCATGAGGGTCGACCGTCATATGTTCTACCGTACCACTATGCCCTTCTCTTCCCATATAAATTTGATTATTTATAATAAGAGCCCCCCCAAGATGGGTACCAATTGACAAATAGATAATGTCTCCAATATCATTTCTAATCCATAGTTCTGTAGTAGCTGCACACTTTGCATCATGGAAAAATACACAAGGATAATCTAGGTGCTGTGAAAACACCTGAATATCTAAACCAGTACAGTTTAATATTTTTCCATATGTAATACTCTTCCCATCAGTTGATGTTAAAGCTTGTACTGCAAAACCAATACCAAGAACTTGCTCTTTTTCCACGTTAAGAGACGAGATAAAATCATCTACAGCATCGCTAACTTCTTTGAAATAACGATCTGTATTTGAATATTCGATTGATAGTTTCGTTTTTTTAAATGTAGTACCAAGCAAATCGATTGCTAAGATACGAACTGTCTTTTTTAGAATTTCAACACCAATGCTAATACGAGCCTGTGGGCATATTGCATAAGCAACTGCACGTCTACCAACAGAGGATTCAAACTGTCCACTCTTTTCAATTAATTTTTTCTTTTCCAAACGAACTAAATTCTGGGTTACAGTTGGTAAACTCAGATGAAGTTGATTCGCAATTTCTTGTTTAGAGAGTCTCTCGTTTTGATAAATAAGGTGGTAGATCGACGAGTAATTACTTTTCTTTATATCTTTAAATGTAATGTTATTATCCATGAAAAGAACCTCATTATATAAAATAATTTTATAAAATTTCTTCATTTAACTTCAATTAAAATATATCACAAAACCTGACGCAATAACAACTTTCGCAAAGTAAATGAAAAGTAAATTCCCCTTTTTCTATTTCTCTATATTGACTCATACATAAAAAGATTATATTATATAAATTAATTTTATAAATACATTTTATAAAACTACTTTCTTGAAAGAGAGGAAATTAAATATGGGAATCATTGAAAAAATGAGATTGGATGAAAAGAAAATTTTTGTCACAGGTGGAGCAAGGGGTATTGGAAAGAGTGTTGCAATCGCTTTCGCTGAAGCAGGAGCTGATGTAGCGATTGTGGATCTGGATTTTGAAGCAGCACAAAAAACCGCAGCTGAATTAAAAGAACATCATGAGGTTGAAACGATTGCTATTGAAGCCGACGTCACAAAACCAGAAGATGTAGATGGCATGATTGAAAAAATACTTAACGTTTTTGGTCGTATAGATGTTGCTTTCTGTAATGCTGGAATCTGCATGAATGTACCTGCAGAAGAAATGACGTTTAATCAATGGAAAAAGGTCATAGATATTAATCTAACTGGTGTGTTTTTAACAGCTCAAGCAGCTGGAAAAGTAATGTTAAAGCAAGGTGGCGGTTCTATTATTAATACGGCTTCTATGTCAGGCCATATTGTAAACGTGCCTCAGCCGCAGTGTTCCTATAACGCCTCTAAAGCAGGGGTAATTCAGTTGACAAAATCTCTGGCAGTAGAATGGGCTACAAGAAATGTACGTGTAAATTGTATTAGTCCAGGCTATATGGGTACGGAACTTACATTAAATTCTCCAAGTTTGCAGCCCTTAATCGAGCAATGGAATCAAATGGCACCCCTTAAAAGAATGGGAAGACCAGAAGAGCTTCAATCTATATGTGTCTATCTTGCTGGAGATACTAGCAGCTTTACCACAGGAGCAGACTTTGTAGTAGATGGCGCCTTTACTTGTATTTAATAGATTAACAGATTTTAGTTTTCAAGGTTGGAGGACTATATATGTATTATTTACTCGGTACAGATATCGGAACATCCGGTACCAAGACAGTTTTAATGGACACGGAAGGTAAGCTAATTGCTCAAGATTTGCAGGAATATGATGTATTGACCCCAAAACCATTATGGGCTGAGCAATGGCCTGAGGTATGGCTTCACGCCGCCAAAACTTCTATCAAAAATACTGTGCAGAAATCAGGAATTGCTGCGGGGAAAATACAAGGAATTGCTATTAGTGGTTTATATGGTGGTTCTGGTATTCCATTAGATGAAAATATGGAACCGGTGAGACCTTGTATGATTTGGATGGATCGTAGAGCAGAAGAAGAAACAAAATGGGTTTTAGATAACATTGGAGAAGAAAGACTTTTAGAAATTACTCACAATGGAGCTGATCCCTATTATGGTTATACCAAAATCTTATGGATGAAAAACCATGAACCAGAAAACTGGAAAAAGACAAAGTTATTTTTGCCCCCAAACGATTACGTTATTTATAAACTAACAGGGGAGATTGCGATTGATTATTCTTCTGCAGGAAATATCGGCGGTATTTTTGATATGAACAATAGAAGCTGGTCTAAAGAAATGATGGAAGAGATGGGTATTCCTCTATCAATGATGCCAGAGAAGATTGTAGAATCAACAGACATTGTCGGTAGATTAACGAAAGAATCTGCAGTTGAATTGGGACTTTTCGAAGGAATGCCAGTGATAGCAAGTGGTATTGATTGCGGTGCTGCAAATATTGGGCTTGGTGTATTTGAACCAGGTGTTTATGCAGCAGCGATTGGAACTTCAATGTGTGCAGCATTGGTTTCAGACAAACCAGTGAAAGGAAAAGATCTGATTGTTTGGCCATATCTATACGATGCAAAAAAGCTTTCTTATTATTTTGCTGGTGGTGCTACCGCAGGGGCGATTGTAAAATGGTTTCGTCAAACAATGTGCCAATTTGAAGTTGAAGTGGAAAAATCCGGAGGAAAGAATGCCTATGATGCGTTAAATGAACAAGCAGAAACCATTCCTGTTGGTAGTGAAGGGCTAATTGTACTTCCTTACTTTATGGGAGAAAGAACTCCTGTTTGGGATTCAGATGCAAAAGGAACGATTGTGGGACTTTCATTAGCCCATACAAAAGCTCATATTTACCGTGCATTTTTGGAAGCGGTCGCATTTTCTTTGCGAGATGCAATGGAAGCGACTGGGGAAAATCTGGGTAAGTCTATCCTGCTTGCCGGGGGAGTAACAAAATCAAAATTGTGGAGACAAATCTTTGCTGATGTAACCGGCTATCCAATTGTTTGTCCAATACATGATGTAGAGGCAAATATGGGAGATGTGATGCTAGCTGGAATTGGAACAGGGCTGTTATCTTATGAAGATGTGAAACAATGGCAAGTGTTAGATGAAAAAATCATGCCAAATAAGCAGAGTCATGAGAAGTATAATGACTATTACAAGGTTTACAAATCTATATACAATAACTTAAAAGATGATATGAAAACGCTGACAAGTCTTTCGCTCGAAAATAATGCAGATCCTATACTACAAAAAACAATTTAAAATTGTGGGGTAATACACATGAATAAATGGAAAACAAGAATTGGATATGGTGTTGGCGATTTAGGGTGCAATTTAGTATTTAGCACAATGGCATCTTACCTTTTGTTCTTTTATACCGATGTTTTTGGAATAACAGCAGCAGTTGCTGGTACTTTAATGTTAGTAACAAAAATAATTGATGCTTTTGCAGATACTGGTATGGGATTATTGGTTGATAGGACACATACGAAATGGGGTCAAGGAAGACCCTATTTCCTGATAGGAGCTATTCCTTTTGCTATATTTACTGTACTGACCTTTATTGTTCCTGATTTCAATATGATGGGAAAAATTATTTGGGCTTATGTCACTTATTGCTTATTAAACATTGCTTATACGGTGGTAAATATACCGTTGAATACAATTGTACCAAGGTTAACTTCAGATAACCATGAACGTAATTGGTTAGTATCTACTAGAATGATTTGTGCGTTGATTGGAACTGCTTTAGTAATGTCTGTTACAACACCTCTAGTAGATTTCTTTGGAAATGGAGATACACAAAAAGGTTTTTTAATTACAATGAGCATTTATGGCATTGCCTCGGTGTTAATATTTGTAATCACTTTTATGAGTACGAAAGAGGTTATTCCACCGTCAACTCAACCTGGAAAATCCTCTTTTAAACAAGATTTTAAAGGGCTGACAGACCAAGCATTTATTTTTTTCATTTTAAACTTTCTCTATTTCGCTCTTTTTGTTATAAGGAATACCACCGTAATATACTATTTCACTTATAATCTTGGTCACAAGGATTGGTTAACTTTTGTTGGTCTATTCGGAATTCTTTCAGGACTACCGATGTTAATTATTTTACCTTGGCTTCAAAGAAAGATGACGAAGAAAAATGTATTGCTCTTCAGTACGTCCATTTATATTGTTGGGGATTTATTAATATATTTCGGGAAGTCTTCTCCTATTTTACTCATAGCAGGACTGGCGATAACTGGGCTCGGAATTTATGGTATCTTTGGTACCACATTTGCAATCCAACCAGATATTATTGATTATTCAGAATACAAGAATCATAAAAGTATTGCGGGTATGATCGCTGCTTTTCAAGGTTTTTTTGTAAAGGTAAGCCTTGGATTGGGGAGTGCGTTCGTAGGAGTTATTCTAAAAATGGGTGGTTATGTCCCAAATGCTATACAAAGTTCAACAACTTTAACCTATATTGAACTGGTTTTTATATGGGTACCCTTGGCTATTTGTTTACTTATCGGAATAACGATGTGGTTTTATAACCTCGATGCTAAGCGTGCAGAAATGGATGTTGAGCTTGAGCGTCGGCGCTCATTAACTAACGAAAAAGTTATAAATTTTTAATAGAATACATTCATTAAAATCAGTATGAATAGAGCTAAAAAGACTTTGTAGAAATAGCTATACAACCTACGTTAATTGGGATTAATTCAACAGAGAACTATACAGAACTTAATTAGGATCTCTTATTTGTCAAAATATGAACAAACAATTGAAAGCGTTTTAAAGACTATTTGAAAGCTTTCTTAAACCTGATTTAAAAAGAGTTTCTATATAGAAAGCTTTGCGAAAGATGGTAGGAAAGTAAAAGAAAGCAATCTATTCTGTCTACTACCAAGGAGATTTTTTATGAGGGAAAAGAGAAGAACAATTCGGGAATATTGCATGGTTGATTGAATAGGCTTAGTATTCATTTTAGAGCTCACTTTTTAAAGTGAGCTTCTTTATTTCCTATAAAAGGTTTTATGTTAACTAAGATTGTATATGGTATATAAAAAGAGAAACCTCCTGATAAAGTAACAGGAGGTTTCTGAAGCATTACAAGGATTTATATATAGTTTTGAATAGTTTTATAATCTAAGGAAGTTGCTTGTAGTGTATTTTTAAAAATTGCGACCATATTATCTCCAGAATGATATTCCTTTAAAGCGTCTGTATCTTTTAAAATATTTCCTGTTAGAATGCATAATGCGGTCTGGCCCTTATCAATTTTCTGCTGATCCACTAACTTTTTCAATCCGGCAACTGTAGCTGCAGAAGCTGGCTCACATCCAATCCCACTTCTATCTATAATAGCTTTTGCATTAAGAATTTCAATGTCCGATACGGAAGCTGTAATTCCATTTGTTTCTTTTAAAGTATGTTTCGCCTTCTTCCAACTTGGTGGATTTCCAATATTCAATGCAGAAGCTCTGGTGTATGGAGATCCATCAGGTATAAGTTCTTTCATTTTCTTATCTATCATTTGATGAAATGGACTCGCCCCTTCTGCCTGTATAATTGCAATCCTCGGAAGTTTATCTATCAATCCAAGTGTAAATAAATCATGTAGTCCCTTACCTAATGCTGTTGCGTTACTTAAAGCTCCACCAGGTACAACAATCCAATCCGGTAAATTCCAATTTAGGTATTGGGCAATCTCATAAATAATGCTTTTTTGACCCTCTATTCTAAACGGATTAATTGAATTACAAACATATAAACCTAAATCTTCACTATATTTCTCTAAAAATTCAATCCCATCATCATATGTTCCAGGAATACTAAATACATGAGCACCATATGCAATCGTTTGTAGTACCTTGTTCATCGATATATCCTTATTAGGAACAAAAATGTAGGAATCTGAGTTTCCTATGGAAGCATACATAGCTAAGGATGAAGAGGTATTTCCGGTTGAAGTACAAGTGAATTTTTTATACCCTAGGGATTTTCCGTGAGAAACTGCTACAGTCATTCCATTATCTTTAAATGAGCCACTAGGATTTTCGCTCTGTGCTTTTACATAAATTTGTCTCAAACCAATATAATCTTGAATTAACTGATGCGTATATAACCCTGTATTTCCTTCATGTTTCGTTACAATGCATTCTTCAGGTAACTCAGGGAAAATTAGTTCTTTATATCTCCATACACCACTCGCATAGGGAGTCATACGTTCCGAAAGACGCTCATTAAATAAGTGTTTTAATTGCTCCGCATCGTGGTTATGAAAGTCCTGAACAATATCAAACAATCCACCACATTCACAATGATAACTAAAATGATCATAAGAAATTGATTTACCACATTCAATGCATACTAATTTCATTTTTATAAGGGAAGTTTCTATTCCCCTCTCACCTCTTTATTAAGAAATATTCTTGAGTACTACATTTTATAGCTTTAGAATAAAGGAAAAGGTTTTATAAATCTAATATATATTTATTTAGTATTGATAACTTTAATTTATGATTAAAGGAGCGAAATATGAATCTTCATGCCCTAAGATTATTTTACACGGTAGCCGAAAAAAGAAGTGTAACTCGTGCTGCTGAAGAGCTGAATATAAGTCAACCTGCTGTAACAGCCCAAATAAAGAAATTAGAACAAGAAATTGATTTAACTCTAATATCTCCTAAAGGAAGAGGGATTTTTTTAACTCCTGCTGGTGAGCAACTTGCTAAGCATGCTAAAAGATTATTTTCTCTTGAACGTGAGATTGAATCTTCTATTAAACAATACAGAGATGGTACAGCCGGAAAGTTGCGTATTGTAGCAACATACCTCCCTGCAAACTTTTTACTGCCTAAATGGATTGGACTGTACAAACAGCAATATCCTGGAGTAGAGGTAGAATTAATAACTACTAATTCTAGTAAAGCAATTGATGATTTGATTAATTACCAAGCTGAAATCGCTTTGATAGGCGGTAGAAGGGAATTTCATTCATTAATCACGAGTAATGAACTATTTGAAGATCAAATGTTGTTTATTGTACATAAAAATCATAAATATGCTAGAAAGAAAGTTGCATTATCTGAAATTGTAAGAGAACCTTTTGTATTCCGTGAAGAAGGAAGTTCTTCACGGGAAAAATTATTTTCTCTCTGTAAGATCCATAATGTCAATAAGCCAATTATCGGATTACAAATTAATGGATTGAATGAAACAATCAGAACGGTGATTGCAGGATATGGAGTTACTTTTGTTTCTTCGCTTGAAGTCAATGAGCATTTAGCTCAAGAGCAAGTAGCAATTGTACATGTAGAAGAAGTTAATTTAAAAAATCCTATTTCGTTATGTACAAGAGAAAAAGATGAACTTTCCAACATTGCATTGAACTTTATTGATTCTATAAAAAATGACATGAATTAGAAGACTGGATGTTCAAGCGCCGGTAAAGTGCATTTTATCAAATAATTTTCTATATCCTATTCACCGTTTAAAACATATTTTCCCCTATGGATAATTGGTTTAATATGTAATTTTATATGTTTTTAATGAGGAATTTAGGTTATACTTGGTTCAAAACTGAAGGAGTTTTGAACGTGAAAGTTGCATATTTAGGACCCCAAGGTACATTTTCAGAAGAAGCTGCATTTCGTTATTTTTCATCTAATAAAGTGGAATGGCTTATGTGTGAATCCATTTTAGATGTACTCGATGCTGTTAAAGAGCATCGAGTTGATAAAGGCCTAGTACCAATTGAAAATTCAATTGAAGGTACAATCAATATGACAGCAGATGGCTTATTAATGGATGAGTTTTTTATTGAAGAGGAAGTAATACTTCCTGTTTCTTTACACTTACTTACAATGAAAGGTGTCGAGCCTGATCAAGTTGAAGAGGTTTGGTCAATTCCACCTGCATTAGCTCAATGTAGAAACTACATTCGAGAACTAAGAGCTACAAGTAAGCATTTTAATAGCACAGCTTCTGCTGCTAAAACTTTACGTGATCAGGCTAGAAAAGATGTAGGTGCCATTGGTTCTGAATGGTCTGCAAGAATGTTTGATTTACAAGTAACGAAAAGTAATATTCAAGATCATGGCGAGAACTGTACTCGTTTTGTTTTAGTGGGAAGGCATGAAAATAAATTAACTAAAGGAAAGAAGACAATGTTAGTGGTAACGCCTAATGAGGAGCGCCCTGGTTTATTAGCGATAATTTTAAATGTATTTTCATCTCTCTCTATTAACCTTACCTGGATTGAGTCTCGCCCTACTAAGAAGAAATTAGGTACATATCGTTTTTTTATTGAAACTGAAAAGAGTTTGCAGGAAGATAGTGTTCGTAAAGCCATTGCTATTTTAGAAACGTACGGCCATGATGTTTTAGTTTTAGGAAGCTATAATACAACAAAATTATAAAAATAGATAAAGCATATTACGGTAACTTAGAATAAATAAATAAAATATACATCAAGTTACTGTTGAAAATAGGAATGAGGAAGAGTAAAATTTAATTGTTAGATTTTTCTAACTATTAGTTTTAGTTGAGTAAAGGAGAGATGAGTGTAGATGAGTAAAGCAGAGTTTTATGAGCAAGTTGGAGTAGCTATGACATGTAGGTCTTATGGAGAGTACGAAAAGATGTTTTTGTTAAAAGACGATTTTCTTAAAAAAGGAAAAATCTTAGATGTTGCAGCTGGAGCTTCTTCATTTGTAGCAGAAGCTAATAAAAAGGGCTATGACGCTGTTGCTGTAGATCCTCTTTATAATTTAACAGTTGAGCAAATGACCTTACATGGGCAGAAAGAAATGAAAGAAGCCACTGAAAAACTGGCTAAAAATATTTCGTTCTTATCTTGGGATTCTTATAAGAGCCTGGAGGAACACGATAAGATAAGAGAAGAATCTTTTAAACTCTTTTTAAATCATTATAAAGAAAATTCAATAGAAAAACGTTTTATTACTGGAACTTTACCAAATTTACCTTTTAATGATGAGACGTTTTCGCTTGTGTTATGTAATCATTTCTTATTTCTTTATCAGGAGCAGTTTGATCTTGAGTTTCATTTACAGGCCATTCGAGAAATGATTCGAGTAACTAAAAAAGGCGGTATGATTAGAATTTATCCGTTAGTAGGATTTAAAAATGAACGGTACCCTTATTTAGATGAATTAGTAGAAGCTGTAAATGATGAAAACATAGTAGTTAAAATCACAGATACAACATTTCGCTTTGTTCCCGCAGCTACAGAACTTTTAACTATAAATAAATTATAACGATACAAAACAAGTCTTTCTCTAAGGGAGAAAGACTTGTTTTTTTGAAACTTGTAAATGATTTCGGATAACCATAACCAAAAAAGCTTATTTTGAAGGCTTTTGGTTTTAATGCTTATTTACAATACCAGTTTTATAATAAGGATAATCCATTTGTTTTTGAATCTTTGTTGCAGTTTCTGATCCATCAATTAATTCACATATATATAGTCCTAGATCTACTGAAGTAGCAACTCCACCACCAGTAATAATAGTAGAATCTTTAACAATCCGTTCTTTTTCTACTTTGTCTGTATATTGCTTTAATAAATCAAATCCATTTGGATGAGTAGTAGCTTTTATATTCCTTAGGAAGCCAGCTGCTCCTAGGAGAAGTGATCCAGTACACACAGAAACTTTATAAGGAACATCTTTTGCTGTTTTTAACCAGTTAATGAATTCAGTATCATATTGTAAAGCTCTAGTACCCATTCCACCTGGCACAAAGATTAAATCATATTCTGAGAGGTCTGGTGAAACTTTATTTATTTTAAATGTAATTCCACGATCGTCGCTTATTTCATTGCTTAATGCGCAGAGATCCCAAGTTAAATCTTTTTTAAATCCTAGTGTTTTTAAGCGTGTAATGCCATCATAAAACCCAATAAAGTCTAAAGCTGTTAATTGATTAAAAAGAATAAAACCAACTTTCATTAAATTACACCTTCCTTAACATAGTTAACAGTGTAATTTAATTATCCATATTTTTCTAATATCCTCTTAATCTTTTAATTTGTCATATAACCAGGTATGACGCTTTTATAAGGAACCTTATAGTAAATGAAATTGTGTAGAGCGTACATATTTAGCAGAAGTAATTGCATTTAAAAAGTTATTGGTTGCTATTATCTTTGGACAATTTGATTTCCATATTATCATTTGATGATAAAACTATGTTTGTAGATGGGGTACCAAATGCCATAGCTTTATCAATAAACTCTTCCAAAGTATGCACTGACTCCGTGCATACTTTGGCTACGTAACTTATTTGTCCAGCAACACGATAACACTCCATTACATCAGGATGAAGATTACAAAATGCTGCAAGATCCTTACATCTTGTTGTTTCAAATAAAACAAATGCAGTAATGTTTCTATTTAATTTTTCTGCATCGATAATTGCTTTATATCCTTTTATAATACCGTTTTCCTCTAACCTTCTAACTCGTTCAATTGTAGATGGAGAAGATAAGTAAACTTTTTGGGCTAATTCTTTCATTGAAATCTTAGCATTCAATTGCAATTCATGAAGTATTTTTCTATCTATTAAGTCCATTTTATCCTCACCCTTTTTTATTAATTATTATTGAATAATTAACTAATTTAGTAAAGCTATCTTTGGAAATAACCTAATCATTTATATGTTAAATGTTATAGATATTTACTAAAATTTATTGAAAGGAGCTGATAATGTGAAGAAAATATTATTACTTTTAGCAAATGGATTTGAAGCTGTAGAAGCAAGTGTTTTTACAGATGTGTTTGGATGGAATAAATTTGAGGGAGACGGCACAACTGAATTAGTGACAGCTGGCTTACATCCAAAACTAACATGCACATGGAATTTTACTGTAACCCCAGAAATATTAGTATCAGATATTAATGTGGAAGAATTTGATGCTCTTGCGATACCTGGCGGTTTTGAAGAAGCAAATTTTTATGAAGATGCTTACGATGAGAGATTTTTACAGGTTATTAGAGAATTTCATGAAATGGGAAAACCTATAGCTAGTATTTGTGTTGCGGCTCTTTCACTTGGAAAAAGTGGAATCTTAGAAGGCAAAAAAGCTACTACATATAATCACCCTAGCAGTATAAGAAAGGCACAGTTAAGAGAAATGGGTGCATTTGTTCAAGATGATTATATCGTTGTAGATAATAATATCATTACTTCCTCAAACCCTAGTACTGGATTTGATGTGTCATTTTTGCTATTAGAAAAATTAACTTCAGTAGAAAATGTTAAACACGTTAAAGACTTAATGGGATTTCAATAATTAAGAATTAGAACAAGTATTGCTTTCAGCTAAGAGACGAAAATTTATTATTTCCGATAATACGTTTTATGGTGCGACAAGAAGTCGCTTTTATATAGTGTGGCTCACGCCACTGGTTTAGACGCAAAAACTATCCCCGTCCAAAACTGCGGTCCTGGTAACGGGCTCGTGGGTTGCATGCGGAAATGCGGAAACAGAGAGTCAGTGCACGACTCGGAACACTGCTAGGGGAAGATGAGTATGGTGAACATTAGTGAAGGTTTGT
>Ga0102589_1001351_pt1 | contig 34395 bp, 35 predicted proteins | sample AraplaMF_Col_mLB_FD_76858 | JGI IMG/M metagenome (GOLD analysis project Ga0102589, IMG submission 76858) | Arabidopsis root microbial communities from the University of North Carolina, USA - plate scrape MF_Col_mLB | ecosystem: Host-associated > Plants > Roots > Endosphere | place: USA...
TCGCCCTCACCATCAGGGCCGTGACGGCATACTGATTTGCGCTCGGCCCGCAGGCCGCAAATTTATAGCGATAGAAATCGAGCGCGGCTCCAGTTTTTGGAGGTGCCCCCGCATTTTCGTGCAATGTTCGCGTTGTATCTCTGCCGCGAGGCGGCATCAAACCCGCCCAGGCCGCACGTCGTGAACTTCCGCTGTTCTGGCATGGCCTTTGCCAAGCGTGGCCCTTGAAAGGCCGGAGAGCCGCTTTGCCGGCGAATACACAATGCCGGCTCGGAGCATGGGCTGAATTACAACCGGCAAGATTGATGATCGATGTTGCCACGCACCTCGCGCCCTTCGGCGCAGCAGGGCGTCCATTTTTCACTATCACCGGCTGCGCACCGTCTTGCGCTGCAGGGAGAAGGAGCCGGCATGCGAACCGACCGCAATCGCGTCTTGATGATCTACCCGGCCTTCAACGCCAACTCTTTCTGGAACTACAAGGCGACATGCGCGCTCGCCGGAGCCCGCCATCCCGCCGCTCCGCTGGGGTTGATCACCGTCGCGGCCCTGCTCCCTGCGACATGGGAGGTCCGTCTTGTCGACCTGAACACTGAGGACCTCGGCGCACAGGATCTCGACTGGGCCGATCTCGTCATGACCGGAGGCATGCTGCCGCAGCAGGACGGCGCGCTCGCGGTCATCGAGATGTGTCGCTCGCGCGGCAAACCCGTCGTGGTCGGAGGCCCTGATGCGACCTCCACGCCAGAAATTTACGCCCGGGCAGACTTTCAGGTGCTTGGGGAGGCCGAGGAGATCATGGCCGATTTCGTCGACGCCTGGACGGGCGGTGCGACGAGCGGTGTCTTTCGCGCCGAAATGGGCAAGACCGACGTCACCAAGAGCCCGACGCCGCGTTTCGACCTTCTGACCTTCAAGAACTATCTGCATGTCGGCGTGCAGTTCTCGCGCGGCTGCCCGTTCAATTGCGAGTTCTGCGACATCATCGAGCTCTATGGACGCGTGCCGCGCACCAAGACCAACGCGCAGGTCCTGGCCGAGCTCGATACCCTGTATGCGCTCGGCTATCGCGGCCATGTCGATTTCGTCGACGACAACCTGATCGGCAACAAGAAGGCGCTCAGGCAGTTTCTGCCGGCTCTCACGGACTGGATCAGGGAGAAGAACTCTCCGTTCGAGTTCTCGACCGAGGCCTCGATCAATCTCGCCGATGATCCTGCCTTGATGCAGGCGATGAGCGAAGCCAATTTCTTCACGATCTTCGTCGGTATCGAGAGCCCGGACGCCGATACGCTGGTGTCGACGCAGAAGAAGCAGAACACCCGTCGCAGCCTGGAGGAGAGCGTTCACAAGATCTACCGGGCCGGGCTCTTCGTGAACGCCGGTTTCATCCTCGGCTTCGACAGCGAAAAAGGCAGCGTCGCACGCGGCATGATCGAGTGCATCGAGGATACCGCGATCCCGGTCTGCATGGTCGGCCTGCTCTATGCCCTGCCGAATACCCAGCTGACACGGCGCCTCGATCGCGAGGGCCGCCTTGTCCTTCCCGATGATGCCGATCGTACGCAAGGGTTGGGCGACCAATGTACTGCCGGCCTCAACTTCGTGACCAGCCGCCCGCGTCGCGCCATCCTGTCGGACTACAAGGCCGTCCTGGAAGCCGTCTATGCGCCCAGCGCCTTCTTCGGCCGTGTTCGGCGGGTCGGTCGGATGCTCGACTGCACTCATCGCCGCCTGGAGCTGCCTCGGTCGATGGAATGGCAGGAGCTGAAATCGTCCTGGCGTCTGTTCTGGTCCATGACGGTCGCGAAGGGGGAGGTGCGGCGCGAATTCTGGAAGACCGTGCTCGACTGTCTCGCCAATAACCGTCAGGCGCTGCCTTATGTGCTGATGATGGCTGCGCTCTATCTGCATCTCGGCCCGTTCTCCCGGCATGTCATCGCCCAGCTGCAGCGGCAGATCGACAATCTGGCTGACGTTCAACCCGCAGCCTTTCCGGTGCGGCTGGATCGACCGGAGGCCGCAGCGGTTGCCGTGTGAAAATGGCGTCGCTGATGACAGCGCCGCGCAGGCACGCCTTGGCGCTTGACGCATATTCGGTTGGGCCGGAATCCGCTGAACGGACCGTGTACGACATCCGACAGTTGAGCATGTCTCGATCGCAAAAGTGGGTCCCACTTTCGCCGAACATGTTCTAGACCGACATCCATGGATTCGATCAGCAAACCGGTCTCGCTGCGCGAGCATGTCGTTCCCGTCGAAGCCGGCGAGCATGTCGTCGGTGCCGTCTGGCTGAAGCAGACGCTGGCGCTCGCCCTCGCCGATGGGCGGGTGCTGCGCTGGCGCGACGGCGAGACGGAGAGCGTCGAAGCGCATGGTGGCGGTCTGCTCTGCGTGGCCTCGGACGGTGCGCGCCTGATCAGCGGCGGCGATGACGGCCGTGTCGTCGCGACTTCTGCCGAAAGCGCACCGGAGGAGATTGCGCGCGATCCGAAGCGGCGCTGGATCGATGCCGTCACCATGTCGTCCTCCGGCAGCATCGCCTGGAACAGCGGCCGTGGCGTCCAGGCCCGCGACGACAAGGGCAAGCTGAAATCCCTCGACGTCGCCTCGACGCCGCAGGGCCTCGCCTTCGCGCCGAAGGGCTATCGCCTCGCCATCGCCCAGATGAACGGTGTGCTGCTCTGGTATCCGAACACGGAGGCCAAGCCCGACTTCCTGGAATGGAAGGGCTCGCATCTCGACGTGACCTGGTCGCCGGACGGGCGCTTCGTCGTCACCGCCATGCAGGAGAACGCGCTGCATGGCTGGCGCCTCGGCGAGAAGCCGAGCCATATGCGCATGACCGGCTATCCGGCCAAGCCCCGCTCGCTGTCCTGGTCGCATGACGGGCTCTGGCTCGCCTCCAGCGGCGCGGATGCCGCCATCGTCTGGCCCTTCCAGGGCGAAGGCCCGACCGGCAAGGCGCCGCGCGAATGTGGCGCGCGCCACGCCAAGGTCACCCGCGTCGCCTTCCATCCCAAGGCGCTGGTTCTGGCCGTCGGCTACGACGATGGCTGCATCCTGATGATCCGCCTTACCGACGCCTCCGAGCTCCTGGTCCGACCGGCCCAGCGCGGCAGCGGTATAACCGCCTTCGCCTGGGACAAGCTCGGCAAGCGCCTCGCTTTCGGCACCGAGGATGGTGCGGCCGGCGTGTTGACGCTGCCGGGCGGCTGAGCGGCGATGCGCTTCGGCCTGTTCGGCAAGGACAAGCGCGAGGCCGCCGGGGCTGATGCCGCGGCGCAGGTCAAGCAACAGGTGCGTGAATTGCTCGGCCTGCCCGAGAACGTCGTGATCGCAGTCAACGAGATCCTCTGCGCCGATCCCGCCTGCCCGGGCACCGAGACGGTGATCCTGGTGATGAAGCCCGGTGAGAAGACCAGGGCCTTCAAGGTCCAGATGGGATTGGCGGAGCTGACCTCGGAGGCGCTGGCGCAGGCGTTGTCCGCGGCAGGCTGAGCCGGTGAAGACCACCGCCATGATGTGTCAGCAGATGGCGGTGGTGCGCCTTAACCTTTGGCGATGCCGTCGCTAGCTTGCCATCATGGCAACGCGACCGCGAAAGATTCTGAAGCTCGACAAGGCGGAAGCGCGCCGGATCTGGCTCAAGGCCCAGAGGCTCGACCAACGCGAGCCCTTCGGCTCGGGGCCGGAGGCGACGACCGCAGCCGTCGCCCATCTCGGCTATGTCCAGATCGACACGATCAACGTGGTCGAGCGCTGCCACCACCACATTCTTTACAGCCGAATTCCGGACTACAGCCGCGACGATCTCGCCCAGGCGCAATCGCAGGACAAGTCGGTGTTCGAGTACTGGACGCATGCGCTGTCCTATGTGCCATCAACCGATCTCCGCTATTTCCTGCCGGCGATGAAGGCGCATCGGGCCGAGCCGAAGCGCTGGGCCTCGGTCGGCAGCCGCGAGGAGACGCGCAAGCTGCTGCGCCGCATCCGCAAGGACGGCGCCCTCACCATCCGCGACATCGACACCGACGTGCTGATCGAGAAGACGCATCTGTGGGCCAGCAAGAAGCCGTCAAAGGGCCTGCTCGAACGCGCCTTCTACGATGGCGAGCTCGCAATCTCCGCCCGCTCCGGCATGCTCAAGACCTATGAGCTGATCGACCGGCATTTCGGCTGGGAGAAGCAGCCGACGCCGGCCTCGGAACGGCAGGTCGCCACCTACAAGCTCGACCGCGCCTTGCGGGCTCAAGGCGTCGTCAGCCTCGATTCGATCTGCCATCTCGATGCACCCAGCAAGAAAGCTGTCGCCGAGCTGATCGCTGGACGCGTCAGGCGCAAGGAGCTGGTGCCGGTCGCGATCGAAGGTGCTTCGAGCCCGCCGCATTGGGCGGTGCCGGAGGCGCTCGAACCCTCCGCGCCGACCGACGACAGCCTGATCCACATCCTCTCGCCCTTCGATCCGCTGGTCATCCAGCGCAAGCGATTGAAGCTGTTCTTCGACTACGACCACGTCTTCGAAGCCTATCTGCCGAAGGAGAAGCGCGTCTTCGGCTATTTCGGCCTGCCGGTGCTGGCGGGAGACCGCATCGTCGCCGTCGCCGATCTCAAGACCGACCGTGCGGCGCGCAAGCTCCTTGTGCAGCAATGGACCTGGCTGGAGCCCGAGCCATCGCCCGAGCTGAAGCGGCAGGTCGATGAGGAGATGCAGCGCTTCGAGCGCTTTCAGCTGGGATGATGGTGCCTCAATTGGTCCGCGGCCAGCGGAAATCGTCGGCGCGGCCGGGACGCGGCTCGGGGGCGATGCCCTGGCCGAAGATGCGATCGAGCCCGGCTGCGACATCGCCGCGACCGCGCGCTTCCTGGACTGAGGTGAGCAGGGCGGTGTCGCCGCTGCGGGGACCGGCGCCGGTCAGCGGCAGGATCGGCCCGGCGAGCGGCCGCGGCGGCACGACCGGGAGGAGCGGCAGATCGGTCGGTGCGCCGCTGACCATGCGGTCGATCAGGCGTTCGACATCGCCGGGCTGCGGCGCCGGAGCGGGCGTGCCGCCGGCCTCGGGCGGAACCGGCAGGGCGATGACGTCCTGCGTCGGCGCGCCCTCGAGCAGGCGCCGAATGACGACGTCGACGAAATGCGCGGCCTTGCGGGCGCCGGCCTTGGTGAAATGGACGCCGTCGCCGAGGCGGAGCTTGGCGATCTGCCCGTTCACATCAGGCCCGGTCGCGGTGTAGCGATTCTCGCCGTCGACATAGACACTCCAGAGGTCGATATATTGGCCGCCAGCCGCTTCCACGCTCTTGCGGAAGAGGTCGTTCAGCGTGATCAGGTCGGCCGATAGCCGGGCATTCTGCATCGGTGGTGCACCGACCCAGATCAGCGGCATGCGTTTGGCGGTGAAGGCCGCGGCGACGGTCTCGATCCGTGCCCTGTAGAGCTGGAGCCAGCGTTCGTTCAGGGGGTCGTGCGTGAGTTCGCCCTCGCGGATCACCTGGCGGTCGTTCGGGCCGAGGACGACGACGCCGACCATCACCTTGGCGTCGGCCGCCAGCAGCTCGCCGGCTGCCTTTGGCCAATCGTAGAAGTCGGTACGGACCAGGCCGCTGTCGGCCTTGGCCTTGTTCACCACGGCGACATCGGCGCGGTCGCCCAGGCTGTCCTGGAGACCTTCGGCAATCTGGCCCGCCAGCGTATCGCCGATGACAAGGACATGGTGGTTGACGTCGACCTTGGGGATGACCGGATCGTCGCGGACGACGACGCGCGTCGGCGCCCGGCGCTGGACCGGCGCGACACGCTCCCGCGGCTGCCGCTGCTGCTGCGCTGCGGGCTTGTCGGGAATCTGCCAGAACATGTTGAACAGGCTGCGCCCTTGCGGCGGTGCCTGCGGTATCCGACCGGGCGGCACCGGGTTCTGGGCGATCGAGATCGGCCCGCCGGTGACGAGCACGAGCAGGGCCGCGGCCAGAACCATGAAGAGCGAACGCGTGCGCATCATGCTCTCGATCGGCGCCGATCAGGAGGAGGCGCCGCCAGGCAATATAGTCGCGATCGCCCGTTTCGTCAGCGTGGCGCCTTCATCCGCGCCAGCAGGGCCGGGGTCGGATAGCCGTCGGCGAGCAGGCCGACGCGCAATTGGTACTGCCTGACCGCCTCGCGCGTGCCGGTGCCGATGCGCCCGTCGGCGTCGTGATTGTAGAGGCCGAAGCCCTTCAGCCGGCGCTGGACGTCGGTGATCCCGGCTTTGTCGAGGCGCGGCGCCTTGACCGGCCAGTCGCCCTGCAGAGCGGGCCGGCCCACGATCCGGTCGCCGAGATGGCCGACGGCGAGGGCGTAGGCGTCCGAAGAGTTGTACTTCTTGATGACGTCGAAATTCGCGGTCAGCAGCATGGCCGGTCCGGTATGGCCGGCCGGGTAGAACAAACGGGCCTCACCGGAGGAGGGCAGCGAGCCGCCATCGGCGCGGCGCACCCCGGCCGAGCGGAAGGCCGAGAAGCTGGCGCGGTAGAGGTTGTGGTCGAAGCCCTCGGGCACCACGACCTCGATGCCCCAGGGCAGGCCGGGGGTCCAGCCATAGCCCTTGAGGTAATTGGCGGTCGAGGCGATGGCGTCGCTGGTCGAGGTCCAGATGTCGGCATGGCCGTCACCGGTGAGGTCGACCGCGTATTTCAGATAGCTCGACGGCATGAACTGGGTGTGGCCCATGGCGCCGGCCCAGGAGCCGCGCAATTCGCTGCGCTCGACATAGCCCTTCTCGATCAGCTCCAGCGCGGTCAGGAGCTCGTCGCGGAAGAAGTCGCCGCGATAGCGGATGTTCGCCAATGTCGCGAGCGAGCGGATGACGTCCTTGTCGCCCTTGAACGAGCCGTAATTGGTCTCCATCCCCCAGATGCCGAGGACGATCTCCTTGGGCACGCCGTAGCGGGATTCGACCTGCGCCAGCACGCCGGCATGGGCTTCCAGCATCTCGCGGCCACGCGAGATGCGCGCATTGCCGACGGCGCTGTTGAGATAGCTCCAGATTGGCGCGACGAATTCCGACTGCTTGCGGGTCAGCGCGACGATGGAGGGATCGGGCGTGATGCCCTGAAAAGCCAGGTCGAATGTCTTGCGCGAGATGCCGCGCGCCTGCGCCATCGGCCAGAACGTCTTCAGGAAGCTATCGAAACCCGGCGCAGCCGGACGCGACTCGGGTCTGGCCGTCTGCGCCCGCGCCTGATTGATCGAACCCGTCGTCTGCGCGAGCGCCGGCCCGAGGCCGAGCGCCGCGGCGAAGGCGAGAACGGTGACGGGGCGCATGGTTGCTCCTCTGGCTCGGTCGCGGTGTCTTTCCACCACAGCGCCCGATCGAGGTTAACCATGGGTTAACGCCGCGCCAAATCCTGGCTGTCAGCTCGCGTTGCGCTTGCGCAGGCTCTCTTCCCAGGCCAGCGCCTGCGTCACGATCTCGGTGAGGTCGTCATGCTCCGGCTGCCAGCCGAGCTCGTTGCGGATGCGGTCGGCCTTGGCGACGAGCGCGGCCGGGTCGCCGGCGCGGCGCGGCGAGAGCTTGACCGGGAAATCGACGCCCGAGACCTCTTTCACGACTTCGACCACCTCCTTGACGGAATAGCCACGGCCATAACCGCAGTTGAGGGTCAGGTTCTCGCCGCCGGCGCGCAGATGGTCGAGCGCCGCCAGATGGGCGCGGGCGAGATCGGTGACGTGGATATAGTCACGCACGCAGGTGCCGTCCGGTGTGGGATAATCGGTGCCGAAGATCTCGAGCCCGGCACGCTGGCCGAGCGCGGCCTGGCTCGCGACCTTGATCAGATGGGTGGCGTTGGTGCTGGACTGGCCGGAACGGCCTCTGGGATCGGCGCCGGCGACGTTGAAATAGCGCAGCGCGACGTAAGTGAGACCGTGGGCGCGGGCGACGTCGCCGAGCATCCACTCGCTCATCAGCTTGGAGCGACCATAGGGGTTGATCGGGTTGAGAGCGATTTCCTCCGGCACCGGCGAGACTGGCGGCTCGCCATAGACGGCGGCGGTCGAGGAGAAGATCACGTGCTTGACGCCGCCGCGCACGGCGCTCTCCAGCAAAGCGCGCGTCTTGACGGTGTTGTTGTGGTAGTAGCCGAGCGGATCGGAGACCGAATCCGGCACGACGATCTTGGCGGCGAAATGCGCGATCTCGCTGATGTCGTGCTCGGCGATGGTGCGCTCGACCAAGGCCTGGTCGCCCATGTCGCCGCGCACCAGCGTCGCTTCCTGCGGCACCGCCCACCAGAAGCCGGTCGACAGATCGTCGAGCACGACGACTTTCTCGCCACGGTCCAGGAGCTCGAGGACCATGTGGCTGCCGATATAGCCGGCGCCGCCCGAAACCAGAATTGCCATCTTCGTCTCCTCGTCACGTGACCCGCATAAACGGGAATCACGACAGTTCGATCCAGCCTGTCTCCCTGGCATGGCTAATCTCGGGCACGATCCCGAGGAAGCCGTGCAGGGCTGCAGGGGAGGGTGGCAGATCCGGCAATCTACAGCAGGAGTATTGACGTATCGGCAAGGCCCGACTGGTAATTGAAAGCGAGGCTGGCCCGGCTTTCGCCAGAATCACCGGCCAGCCTCGGCCGACCGGCATGAATGGGCGAAGCCGGCTCTCCCGAAGCCCTCCGATTTTCAGCAGGCGCGCGCCCTGGCGCGCGAGATGGACGCGCATGATCAAGAAAATCCGCAAGGCGGTCTTTCCCGTCGCTGGCCTCGGCACCCGTTTCCTGCCCGCGACGAAGGCGATCCCGAAGGAGATGCTGACCATCGTCGACCGGCCGGTGGTCCAGCATGTGGTCGACGAGGCGCGCGCCGCCGGGATCGAGCATTTCGTCTTCGTCACCGGCCGCAACAAGGCGGTGATCGAGGATCATTTCGACATGGCCTATGAGCTCGACGACACGCTGGCCAAGCGCGGCAAGACCAAGGAGCTGGACGCGCTGAAGCACGACCTGCCGGCCGCCGGCACTGCGAGCTTCACCCGCCAGCAGGCGCCGCTCGGCCTCGGCCACGCCGTCTGGTGTGCGCGCGACATCGTCGGCGACGAACCGTTCGCGCTGCTGCTGCCGGACATGCTGCACCACACCAGCGGCAAGGGCTGCCTCGCCGAGATGATCGCGGCCTATGAGGAGCATGGCGGCAACCATATCGCGGTGGCGCCGGTGCCGGAGGACCAGACCCATCAATACGGCATCGTCGGCGTTGCCGACGCCAAGGCCAAGGTCTCGCAGATCAGCAAGATGGTCGAGAAGCCGCCGAAGGGTACGGCGCCGTCGAACCTGCACATCACCGGCCGCTACATCCTGCAGCCGACGATCTTCGACCTGCTCGCCAAGCAGGAGAAGGGCGCAGGCGGCGAGATTCAGCTCACGGATTCGATGATCGCGCTGGCTCAGCTGGAAAAGTTCTTCGCGGTGCGGTTCGATGGCGACATCTACGACACCGGCTCGAAGATCGGCTTCCTCTCGGCCAATGTCGCCTATGCGCTGGAGCGCGGCGATCTCGGCCCGCAGCTGAAGGCTGAGATCGAGCGGCTGCTCGGGCGGTAATCACGGTTGCGCCGTCGCTCCCTTCTCCCCTTGCGGGAGAAGGTGGCCCGAAGGGCCGGATGAGGGGTCGCACAATATCTCATCGTCATGGTCGGGCTTGTCCCGACCCATCCACGTCTTCCTTCAGGCGGGTGTTCAAGACGTGGATGCTCGCCACAAGGGCGGCATGACGGAAAGCGCCGCGCGACCCCTCACCCTAGCTCTCTTCCGCAAGGGGAGAGGGGACGGGTCTGCTGTCAGAACTGCACCCTCAAGCCGACCTGTGCGACGTTCGCGGTGTAGTCCGAGCCGGGATTGGTCGAGTTCAGGCGTTCATGGGTGAAGCTGGCGCGGACCGAGAAGGTCCGGGTCAGCTTGTATTCGATCCTGGCGCCGATGGTCGACAGATTCTCGCGCAGGTCCTGGCCGTCATATTCGGTGCGGCCATAGCTGGCGAAACCGGTGACGGTGAGATTGCGGCGCAACGCGTGCGCGATTTCGAGATTGACGCGCCGGGCGGTGGTGCCGCTCGAGCCGGCGATGGTGGTGTCGCCGAGCTCGGAGGTGCCGCGCAATGTCACCGTGGTCAGCGGCGTCGGCGTCCACAGGATCGCCGCGTCGCCGACGAAGCCACGCAGGTTGCGCAGGCGCCCGTCCTCGTATTTGCGGTCCTGGTAACCGCCCGAGATCTCGCCGGTGAGCATGCGGCTGATCTCGAAGCTGGAGCCGAGGCGAACGGTGTAGCCGTCGGAGGAGCGCATATAGCCGCTGGAATCGACCTTCTCGTCGAACTGGCGGGTGTCGACCTCGCCCTGGACGAAGGGCTTGAAGCCCGGCGTCACCTCATAGGCGGCGCGCAGGCGCAGGCCGTATTGGGTCTGGTTGCGATCGGCCTGACTGAGCTTGCGGCCATTGCTGAGGTCGGCATCCTCATAGTCCTGGCGGTCGACCGCGCCGCGCAGAGTGACCTGCAGGCGGTTGAAGTCGTGGGTGACGCCGGCCGCGGCGCCATAATTCCAGGTGATCGGCCGGCCCTGCACGGCGGCGGAGAGATCGGGCGAGCCCGGACGCTGCGTGTCGAGGCGCAGGCGCGATTCGAGCAGGATGCGGGTGTCGCGTGCCGCATCGAGGCGCAGCGACATGTTGCCTTCGGCATCCGGGCGCGAGGCGCTGTCGTCGCGGTAATAACGGCTGTAGCCGCCGCGCAGCATGCCGGAGAGCTCGTGGACGTTCCAGTCGGACTGGATGCCGAGCTCGCCCTCGGTGCGGCTGAACAGCGAGCCCTTGCTCCCGCCAGAGAGGCGCGAGGGATTGCTGTCATAACCGCCGGAGCCGGTGATCGCCGGCCGCAGGACGACGTTGCCGAGGCGCAGGCCGAGCGGCGCGTAGGGGTCGTCCTCCGACGGCTTGCGCTTGCGCGGCTCGGGGGCCGGCGGAAGCGCCGGCGGCATCGCGCTGAGCGTCGGCTGCGGCGCGCGGAACTGGCGCTGGGTGACGCCGCGCAGGCGCGAGGACTGGACCGGCTGGCTGGCGCGCGGCGGCTGGCCGCGCGAGACCGCGCTGCTGCGGCCGCGAGGCGGGGCGATCGCCTCGCCGGGGGCGTCGGGCAAGGCCGAGCTGCTGCTGGCTGCAGGCCTCTGCGCCTGTGCCACATAATCTGGCGTTCCGGTCCGCAAGGCGGGTGCGCGCGGGCGCGCCGACGCGTCGGCCGGCTGCGCCTGTGCCGAAGCCTGCTTCGGCCCGGCCGTCAGCCCGGCGACGCCGCAGCAGCCTGCGACGCCGGCCAGCCAGCAGATCTGGGCGAAACGGGACACAGGCGCGACGGTGCTCCGGCGAGGCAAAGGCTTATCCGCGCCGGGAGGGCGCGCATGGTTAATGGAGTTAGAACGAAGAGGGTTAATGCTGCGTCAACACCGTCCGGCCGGTGGTCAGGCGGGCTCGCGTCGTGCTAGAGGCGCGCTCCATGATCGCGACCATCAGCGCTTCCGCCCTTCGCACCATCGCTACCGAGCGTGCCGGGCTCGACGCCTTGCACCAGGCGATCGGCAACGGCCTTGCCGAACCCTTCGCCGCCGCCGTTGAGATGATCCGTGCCTCCTCGGGCCGGGTGATCGTCACCGGCATGGGCAAATCCGGCCATGTCGGCCGCAAGATCGCAGCGACGCTCGCCTCGACCGGCACGCCCTCGCATTTCGTCCACCCGGCCGAGGCCAGCCATGGCGATCTCGGCATGGTCCAGCCCGAGGACGTCGTCATCGCCCTGTCCTGGTCGGGCGAGGCGGTCGAGCTCTCGGCGATCGTCGGCTATACGCGCCGTTTCCGGGTCGGCCTGATCGCGATCACCGCCAATCGCGACAGCGCGCTCGGCCGCGAGGCCGATATCCCGCTCGTCCTGCCCAAGGCAGAGGAAGCCTGCCCGAACGGGCTCGCGCCGACGACCTCGACGACGATGCAGATGGCGCTCGGCGATGCGCTCGCGGTTGCGCTGCTGGAAGCGCGAGGCTTCTCGCGCCAGGATTTCTATGTCTACCACCCCGGCGGCAAGCTCGGGGCGCAGCTCAAGACCGTCGCGACCATCATGCATTCGGGCGAGCGCCTGCCGGTCGTCGGCGAGACGGCTGCAATGGCCGATGTCGTCGCGATGATCACCGCCAAGGGCTTCGGCTGCGCCGTCGTCATCGATGCCGACGGCAGGCTCACCGGCGTCGTTACCGATGGCGATCTGCGCCGAAAGCTCGGCGCCGGCTGGGGCGGGCGGCTGGCGCGCGACGTGATGACCCGGGATCCGCGTCGAATCGCGCCGGATGCGCTCACCGCCGAGGCGCTGGAGATGGTCAACCGTCTGCGCGTCACCGCGCTGATCGTCGCCGATGCGCAGGACAAGCCGGTCGGCCTCGTCCATGTCCACGATCTCCTGGCGCTCGGTGTCGCCTGACCGATAACACCTGGCGAGGAGGCCTATGGCCGCGCTCGAATGGGATGACCTGCGCTATGTCCTCGCCGTCGCCGAGGCCGGCTCGCTCGCCGGCGCGGCGCGCGAACTGCGCGTCAATCATTCGACCGTGCTTCGGCGCATCGCCGCCTTCGAGCAGCAATTGGCCTTACGCCTCTTCGAGCGCCTGCCGACCGGCTATGTGCTGACGGCCGGCGGCGAGGAACTGGTCGCGGCGGCGCGCAGCATCTCCGGTACCGTCACCGAGCTCGAACGCCGTATCGCGGGGCAGGATCTGCGTCTCTCCGGCACGCTCCGGATCACCGCCACCGACACGCTGATGGGCTCGATCCTGCCGGAGATCCTCGCCGAGTTCGGCGAGGCCCATCCCGGCATCGCCCTGGAGGTCGCGGTCTCCAACCTGATATTCAACCTGACCAAGCGCGACGCCGATGTCGCCTTGCGCACCGCCGATAACCCGCCGGCGACTTTGGTCGGGCGCCGGGTCGGCAAGATCGCCTTCGCGATCTACGCCGCGCCCGCCTATCTTTCGCGGCACGACCATGCCGATCTCGCCGAGCATCGCTGGGTCGGGCCGGACGATACGCTCGGCGGAACCTCGGTGGCGCGCTGGATGCAGGCGAAGCTGGGCAAGAGCGAGATCGTGCTCAGGGCCGATTCGTTGCTGGCGATGCAGCAGGCGGCGGTGGCGGGCTTAGGTCTGGTGGCGTTGCCCTGCTATCTCGGCGACAGCGTTCCTACCTTGGCTTGCGTGCGCCGGCCGATCCCGGAGATGGAGACGGCCTTGTGGATCCTGACCCATGAGGATCTGCGCGCCGCCGCACGCGTCCGCGCCTTCACTGATTTCGCCTATGGCGCCTTCCGGAAGCGCCGCGCCTTGCTGGAAGGTGAGGGCCCGCCCTCGGCTTGAAGATCAGGCCTCGACCAGCTTGAGGCCGATCACGCCGATCAGGATCAGCGCGAGCAGGCCAAGGCGCACGGGCGAGGCGCTCTCGCCGAGGGTGACGATGCCGGCGATGGCGACGCCGAGCGCGCCGATGCCGACCCAGACTGCATAGGCGGTGCCGACAGGCAATTGCTTCAGCGCCAGCGACAGCATGACGAAGCTGACGATGGCCGAGACGATGCCGATCAGGCTCGGCCACAGCCGTGTGAAGCCGCCGGCCTGCTTCAGTGCGATCGCCCAGACGATCTCGAGCAATCCGGCTCCGGTGAGCAGCAACCAGGACATGGGATGTCTCCTTGAGAATGGCGAGGACGGCGCCGAAGCGGCGCCGTCCGGAGGCTTGAGGGTCAGAAGACCTTGATCGCGGCGACGCCGAGCAGCAGCAGCACGACGCCGGCGAAGCGCAGGGCCGAGATCTCGCGCTGGGGCAGGCGGAACCAGCCATGGCGATCAACGAAGAGCGAGACGATCTGCTGGCCGGCGACGGTCAGGCCGACAGTCGCGGCGGTGCCGATGGCGGGGATCGCGACGAACACGGTGGTGACATAGGTCGCGCCGCAGACCGCGCCGATCCAGCCCCACCAGGGCATCGTCCTGAGGCCGCCGAGCTGGGGCTTCGCGCCACCCGTCAGCAAGGTCAGCAGCAGCACCGCGATCATCGACAGGGTCGCGACCGCGAAGCTGATCGTTCCGACGACGAAGGGCGCGCCGAGATCGTGCCGTAACAGGCCGTTGATCGCGCCCTGTACCGGCAGCACGGCGCCGGCAATGAGGGCGAGCAGCATCCAGCCGAGCTTGGAGCCGGCGAGCTCCTTGGTCGCGCCCTTCTGGCCGAAGACGATCGCGATCACGCCGACGAGGACGGCGGCGGTGCCGAGCAGGGTCGCGGGCTTTGGCGCCTGCTGGGGCACGCCGAGCAGGCCGAAGCTATCGAGCCCGAGCGAGGCCAGCATCTGCCCGGCGATGAACAGGCCGACGGCGACGACCGCACCGAGCCGCGGGAAGACCAGGATGGTCGAGGCGACATAGAGCGCCGTCGCGACGCCGCCGACCGTATGCCACCAGGGCACGGCCCGCAGCCCACCGAAAGCGGCCGCCGTACCGGTCGCGATCGCGACGATCAGCAGGAGCAGGGCGGCGAGCACGACCTGGATCGTCGTCGCGGCAAAGGGGCTGCCGGTCGCCTTCGACAACTGCGCATTGGCGCCGGCCTGCACCGCCAGCAGGCCGCCGGCGGCGAGGGAGAGGGGAATGAAGAGGGTATCCATGACGAAATCCTGTCGGAAGCGACGCGCTCAGGCGTCGGCCTGCGCGAGCGCCGGCACGGCAAGGCCGCGCTGCACGGCGGGGCGGGCAGCGATCGTCTCGTGCCAGCGCTTGAGATGAGGGGTGTCGGCAAGGCTCACGCCGAGCTTGGGCAGGGCGTTGATCCAGGGCCAGACCATGATGTCGGCGATGCCGTAGCTGGCCTCGACCAGATAAGGCCGCAGCGCCAGCTCGCCGTCGAGGACACGCAGGATACGGGCGGTCTCGCGCTCATAGCGCTCGATCGCATAGGGCAGCGTCTCCTTGGCGAAGACCTTGAAATGCCAGAGCTGGCCGATCATCGGGCCGACATGGGCCGCCTGGAAGAAGCTCCATTGCAGCGTCTTGCCCAGCGTCTGCGGGCCGCTCGGCATGAGCATGCCTGAGCGCTCGGCGAGGTAGAGCAGGATCGCGCCGGATTCGAAGATCGTCCGGTCACGGTCGTGATCGACGATGACCGGGATCTTGTTGTTCGGGTTGAGCGCCAGGAAGCTCGGCCGGTGCTGCTCGCCCGCCTCGATGTCGATGACATTGACGGCATAGGGTAGCCCGGTTTCCTCGAGCATGATCGAGGCCTTGTGGCCGTTCGGGGTCTGGTAGGTGTAGAGGTCGATCGGGGTCATCGGCTTGCTCCGAAGTTTGGATGCCGATGAGATAGTCTGTGCGATGGCGCATCACGATGTGTGATATGGCGTCAAGAAAATGCGAAATTGCACAGCATGGCCGTACGATGCGCGCGCCTTCGTCATGGTCGGGCTTGTCCCGACCACCCACGCCTTCGCTTCACTGATCGCGTGCGGTGTTCAAGACGTGGATGCTCGCCACAAGGGCGAGCATGACGAACTGGAACGCCGTTGATGCTACGGCAGGCTCAGCCGCGCTCGTAGAGCAGCCGCGCCCGGATCGTGCCGTCCAGCGCCCGGATCTCCTCGATGATCTCGCGCGCGACCTCGCCGACCGGATCGGCCTCCATCACGACATAACCGATCTCGCCGTCGGTCTGGAAATTCTGGGCGGCGATGTTGATGTTGCGGCTGGCGAAGACGTCGTTGAGGCGGCGCAGCATGCCTGGCGCATTGCGCTGGACCTGGATGAAGCGGGTGCCGGCCGGCCGGGCCGGCAACTGCACCTGCGGGAAATTGACCGCCCCGACGGTCGAGCCGACATCGGAATAGTCGACGAGCTTGCGCGCGACCTCGGCGCCGATGCGCTCCTGCGCCTCCTCGGTCGAGCCGCCGATATGCGGGGTCAGGATGACATTGGGCAGGCCCTGCAGCGGGGTGACGAAGCGCTCGCTGTTCGAGGCCGGCTCCTTCGGGAAGACATCGACCGCGGCGCCGGCGAGGGCGCCGCTGCGCAGCGCCTGTCCGAGCGCGTCGAGATCGACGACCGTGCCGCGCGAATTGTTGATCAGATAGGCGCCCTGCTTCATCGCGGCGATCTCGGCCTTGCCGATCATGTTGTGCGTGGCCGGCGTCTCCGGCACGTGCAGCGAGACGACGTCACTGTTGGCGAGCAGCGCCTTCAGACTCTCGACCGGCTCGGTGTTGCCGTGGCGCAAGCGGTCGGTGTGATCGTAATAGATCACGCGCATGCCCATCGCTTCGGCGATGTTGGAGAGTTGGCTGCCGATATTGCCGTAGCCGACGATGCCGAGCACCTTGCCGCGGACCTCGAAGGAGCCGTTGGCCGACTTGTCCCAGCCGCCCTCATGGGCCGAGCGCGAGCGGTCGGGAATCCGGCGCAGCAGCATGACGATCTCGCCGATGGTCAGTTCGGCGACGCTGCGGGTGTTGGAGAAGGGCGCGTTGAAGACGGGTATGCCGCGCAGACGGGCGGCGTCGAGATCGACCTGATTGGTGCCGACCGAGAAGCAGCCGACGGCGAAGAGGCGCTTGGCGGCGGCGAAGACCGGCTCGGTGAGCTGGGTGCGCGAGCGGATGCCGAGGATATGCGTCTTCTCGATCGCCTCGACGAGCTGGGCCTCGTCCAGCGCCTTCGGCAGGCGGGTGAGATTGGTGTAGCCGGCCTGCTGCAAGGCGGCGACGGCGGAATCGTTGATCCCCTCGAGCAGGAGGACGCGGAGGCGGTCCTTCGGGAAGGAAAGCCGGTCGGTGGGAAGGTTCATGGCGCGCTCGATGGTCCAGCGATGCGCCCGCTCGCCTGGTCGGGCGGAAGGCGCCGGAGCGCCCGCTATAGACCTGTTGTCGCAGCGCACAACCGCAAAGTTGTCGCGCTCTGTCCTCGTCAGGCGTTCGCTGCACGCAGCGGCACGACGCCTCCCGGCTGGAGCGGCGTCAGGTGCTGCTGCGGCAAGAGGAAGGGCTGGCCGGCCGGCGGCAGACGGCTGAAGGAGAGCGAGACACGGAAGACGCCGCGCAACAGATTGTCGTCGAGGATAGTCGCCGGCTCGCCCTGGGCGACGATCGCGCCTTCATGCATTACCACCAGCCGGTCGGCATAGGTCACGGCGAGGTTGAGGTCATGAAGCACGACCAGCACCGCCGCGCCCTGCGCTGCGATGCTGCGGGCCGCGTCGAGCAGCGAGAGCTGGTGGCAGAGATCGAGGCTGGCGATCGGCTCGTCCAGGAACAGGATCTGGCGCTGTGCGACGCTGCGGCCGGCTTCGAGCTGACAGAGCGCCCGGGCGAACTGGACGCGTTGCTGTTCGCCGCCCGACAGGGTCTGGTATTGCCGGCCGGCGAGGCCGACGACGCCGGCGGTCTCCAGCGCCTGTGCGATGATCTCACCCTTACGGGCGCGCGACTGCGCCCGGCCGACGCCTTCCAGGCCCAGCCGCGCGACTTCGTAGACGCTGAACGGGAAGGCGAGGCGCTGGTTCTGCACCATCACGGCGCGCCGGCAGGCGAGCTCCCAGGCGGGAATCTGTGGCAGCGTCGCGCCGTCCATGCGGACCGCGCCCTGCGAGGGCGCAAGTTCACCGGTCAGCAGCTTGAGCAAGGTCGACTTGCCGGCGCCGTTGGGGCCGACGACGATCGTGGTGGCGCCCTCTTCGAGCGCGAGCGAAGCGCCCCGCACAAGGGTGCTGCCGCGCACCGAGAAGGAGAGATCGGTCGCTTCGAGGATCGCAGCCATGCTTGTCTCTTTCGTTACGCAATTCCGGACGCAGAACCGCTGCGCACTTCTGCTGGAATTGCTTTAGAGCTCCGCGATCCGGCCGCGGCGCAGCAGCAGCCAGAGGAAGAAGGGCGCGCCAATGAAGGCGGTGACGATGCCGATCGGCAGTTCCGCCGGCACGACGACGAGACGGGCGACGATGTCGGCGCCGACCAGCAGGGCCGCGCCGCCGATCGCCGAAAGCGGCAGCAGCAGGCGATGATCGGGCCCGATCGACAAGCGGATCAGATGCGGCACGACGATGCCGACGAAGCCGATGACGCCGGCCGAGGCGACGCTGGCGCCGACCGCGAGCGCGACAAGCAGGATCGCGAGCGCCTTGATGCGCTGGACGGGGATGCCGAGATGATAGGCCTCGGCCTCGCCGAGCATCAGCGCATTGAGGCCGCGCGCCAGCAAGGGCACGGCGAAGAGCAGCGGCAGCACGATCGGCGCGACCGCCGAGAGCTTGGTCCAGCTCGCGCCGCCGAGGCTGCCGAGCGCCCAGAAGGTCAGGTCGCGCAATTGCCGGTCGTCGGAGATGAAGGCGAGCAGGCCGGTGAGGGAGCCGGCCAGCGCGCCGAGCGCGACGCCGGCGAGCAGCATGGTCGCGACCGAGGTCCGGCCCTGGCGCGTCGCGATCAGGTAGAGCGCCAGCGTCGAGACGAGGCCGCCGAAGAAGGCGCCGAAAGGCAGAACCGCGAAGGGCAGCTTCATCGCGAAGCTCGCAAGGAAGAAACGGTCGCCGAGCACGATCGTCGCTGCGGCGGCGAGGCCGGCGCCGGCGGAGACGCCGACCAGGCCGGGATCGGCGAGCGGGTTGCGGAACAGGCCCTGCATCAGCGCGCCGGAGATGGCGAGGCCGGCGCCGACCAGCGCGCCGAGCAGCAGACGCGGCATGCGGATATTGAGCACGACCAGCGCCTCGCGGCTGTCGAGCAGATCAGCGGGGCCGAAGCCGAGCTTGGCCATCAGGATGCCGGCGACGCGGCCGGGAGCGATCGCGAACGCGCCTGCGCCGAGCGAGAGCAGCATCAAGAGCAGGCAGAGGCCGACCAATGCCGCGACGGCGAGAACGCCCTTGCGTCGTCGCCCTTCGGCGAGAACAGCCAGCGCGGCGGCGCTCGCGCTCGGGGTCTGCTTCACGGCGAGGGTCATTTGGCAGCGGAGAGCTGGGCGACCTTGGCCTCGGGATAGAGCTCGGCCATCAGGTCGCGACCGGCGTTCGGGGTGCGCGGGCCGAAGCCGAGCAGATAGAGCCCGTCCATGCGGATCAGCGCCTTCTGCTTCGCCGCCGGCGTCTCCGAGAAGGCCGGCATTGCGAAGAGCTCTTCGGGCGTCGCATTGTGGGCGCTGCTGAAGCGCATCATCAGGATGACGTCGGGCGCGGCCGTGATGATCGCTTCGTCGGTCATCGGCTTGAAGCCCTCGACGGCGCTCGCGGCGTTGACGCCGCCGGCGAGCGTGATGATCGCGTCTGCCGTGGTGGTGCGGCCGCCGACCATGATGCGCCCGTTCTGCAGGGAGAGCACGAACAGGACGCGCTTCTGCTTCGGCAGGCCGGCGCGCAGCCTGTCGAGCTCGTCGAAACGGGTCTTTACGCTCGTGGCGAGCTGCTGTGCCGGTTCGGCGGCGCCGGCCGCCTTGCCGATCGCGGCGATCTTCGAGACGACAGCCTCCGGCGTCAGCGCCTCCGGGATCATCGTGATCGGCGTGCCGGATTCCTTGAGCAGGGCGAGCGCGTCGGGCGGGCCGGCGCCTTCCACCGCAATGACCTGCGAAGGCTTGAGCGAAAGCACACCCTCGGCCGAGAGCGCCCGGACATAACCGACGCTCTTCTTGTCCTTCAGCGCCTCCGGCGGCCACTGGCTGGTCGTGTCGACGCCGACGATGCGATCCTGCAGGCCGAGCGCGTAGAGCACTTCAGTGACGACGCCGCCGGCCGCGACGATGCGCTCGGCGGTCTGGGCCTGGGCGGCGGCGATGCCGGCGAGCCGCTCCAGTGGTCCAGCCAGGCCGCCCAGAGCCAGCAGGGACAGGATGGCTGCCGCTGCGATCTCGCGGCGCAGGCGCCCGGCCCTGAAAGCGGCGAGCGGAAGGGATGACGGTGCCGGCAGGATGCCCATGATCGATCTCGTGCGTGCGACCGTGCGCAGCAAAGGCGCCGATGACGCTCAGCTACACTAAAGTCATTACAAAGTAATGGCTCTATTTATAATCATTCAAAACAATGATCATCGAGCCGTTATTGACGGTGATATTCGGCTTTACTAAGGAGGGTCAAGAGCGGCGCAAGCTGCGCGACGTTCCCCTTTCCAGAGCCGCCGAGGATTCCCCGATGTTCATCGCCATGAACCGCTTCAAGGTCGTCAAGGGAGAGGAGGAGGCCTTCGAGACGGTCTGGTCCTCGCGCAAGACCCGTCTCGACGAGATGCAGGGCTTCATCGCCTTCCACTTGCTGAAGGGCCCGGAGAAGGAGGACCACACCCTCTACTCCTCGCACACCACCTGGGCCTCCAAGGAGGACTTCACCGCCTGGACCAAGTCGGAGCAGTTCCGCGAATCGCATCGCAATGCAGGCCAGCCGCGGCCGACGCCGCTTTATCTCGGCCATCCCGAGTTCGAGGGCTTCGAGACGATCCTGACCGAACGCAACCCGCATCTGCCGCGCCAGGCGGCCGAGTGAGAGGCTGAGCATCATGTCGCTCGCTGAGACATCGGCACCGGCCACTCCCGCCGAAGCCATGGAGAAGGTCCGGGCGGCGCTCGCCGCCAAGCCGGACGGGGTGATCGAGGCGGTTGCGCGCGAGCACGGCGTCTCGACGCTCGCCGTGCTGGAGATGACTCCCGAAGAGCAGCGCCGCTTCATCGCAGCGGAGCGCTTCGAGGCGCTCTGGCAGGAGCTGTCGACCTGGGGCACGGTGCTCTTCATCGTGCACACGCCCGACATCGTGCTCGAATGCGAGGGCACGCTGCCGGTCGGTTCCTTCGGCCATGGCTATTACAATATCCATGGCGACAGCCCGATCGGCGGACACATCAAGGCCGGCAACTGCACGGCGATCTACCTGGTCGACCGCCAGTTCCATGGCCGCCGCTCCTGCTCGGTGCAGTTCTTCAACGGCGCCGGCGAGGCGATGTTCAAGGTCTTCGTCCGCCGCGACGAGGCGCGCGAGCTGCTGCCCGATCAGGTGGCACGCTTCGAGGCGCTGAAGCGCGACTTCGCCTGACGACAGCCGGCTTCAACGACACGGTTGAGCCTCCGCTGCTTGCCGGTGGAGGCTTTTCCGTTTGCGTGATCGGCCGGCGGCGCATGGCCGGTCACTGACAAATGACGCCGCTCGCCTCTTTTCCGCCATAAGCGGCGGGATACGGATGGCCGCCCGGCGTCATCAAGGAAGTTCAAGGATTTACCAAGCGTTAACCATAGAGGCGCAGCCTCCTGCCCGCGGAGCCAGGTGACGTGATCGACTCGGTTGATCGCGCGCAGGCACCGACAGGCGAACGCAGCGGCCGGCCGGCCGGCGCGGACGACCTGCCCGAGCTTCCGGCGGAGGACGCGGATATGGCGGCGCAGCTTGCCCTGACCCGGGTCAGCCTGGCCAAGGATCTGATCGGCCTGACGCAAGCCGCGGGCGGGTCGAGGGCTGCAGTGGCGTCGCTGACCAAGCGCGCCGGCTTTCGTGACGGAGCGATGCTGGCGCTGCGCTTTGTGCAGGCGCGCTTCCTCTCGGTCTGGGGTCTGCTGCTCGCGGCCGCGCTCTGCCCGCCCAAGGTCTTCGCCGATTTCGCGATCTTCGCGGCGCTGGCGAACTTCGTCTCGATCGCTGCGCTGCTGCGCTTCGAGGCGGTGTTCTTCCAGAATAGCGGCCGCCTGCATCTCGGCCGAGCCTTCCGCCTGGCCTTGGCGGCAGGCGCGATCTTTCTCGGGGCGATGACGATCGCGATCCTGTTCGCAGCAGCCGAGGGCTGGGTGCTGCGCGGTTTCGGGGCGCTCTTCCTGATCTCGCTGGCGAGCCGGGCGGCGATCCGGCTGATCCTGGCGGAGGCGACCGCCGAAGGCGATTTCGCCACGATCGGCAACAGCAATATCGCCCAGGCCGTGGTTCAGCCGGGGATGATGCTGCTGCTAATCTGGCCGCTGGGGCCGACGGCGCTGGCGCTGTTCGCCGCCGATGCCTTCGGCCATGCCGTGGCCGCGATCTACCTCGCCTGGCGCCGGCGCTATTCGCTGCTGGCGCTGATGCATCCCGCACGCTGGTCGCGTGCCGAACTCAAGGCTTCGGCCTGGCAGTGGCGCAGTTCGCCGACCTATCTGCTGCCGTCGGCGCTGCTCTCCTTCGGGTTCTCGGCGGCGCCGCTGCTGGCCCTGCCGATGGCAGGCAATCCGCTGCTGGCGGCGCATGTGGCGCTGGCGACGCGCCTGCTCGACATGCCCGCGCAGATGTTCGGTGCGGTGACGACGCCGCTGGTGATGAGCGACCTGCGCAAGCATTCGGGCGAGAGCCGCCAGAGGCGCGCGCGCCTGCTGACCCTGGGCATGGTGGCGATCGTGTCGGCGCTCTTCCTCGTGATCGCGTTCGTCGCGGTGAGCGCCGATGAGATCATCCTCGAAGGCACCAAATGGGGCGGCCTCGGCGATGTCATGGCGGTGATGGCGCTGTTCTATGGCTGCGGCGCGCTGGTCGGCCCCTTGCAGGAAATGGGAGCGTTCTCAACGCGACCGCATGGCCAGATGGCGGCCAATGCGATGGCCCTGGCTGCTGTCGTGATCGTGATCTGGGGCTTCGGCGGCCTGTCACCGGCACTGCTCGCCGTGATCGGCCTGATCTCGCTGGCGCGGCTGCTGCTCCATTTGCGCCTGACCTGGACCGGCATCGACGGCCAGCCGCCGATCGGCGCCCGGGCCTGAGCGCTATTCGCGGCGGATCAGCCGGTCGGCGACCAGGGACGAGAAGAAGCCAGGCTTGAACTCGCGTTCGAGTCGCTCCGGATCGTACTCTTTCGCGACCCAGTCCAGGAATGGCGTGCCCTTGGCGGCGCCTTCACGGGCATAGGTCTCGAAGAAGAAGTCGAGGATGCCGGTCTTGGCGAAGCGGAAATGGCCATAGCGCAGTGAAAGCTCCGCCATCGCCTCGGCGAGCGGGCGCTTCTCATGGACCAGCAGATAGAGCGCGGCGAAGAAGCCGGCCCGGTCGGCGCCTGACTTGCAGTGCACCAGGGCCGGCGTCTTCAGCCCGGCGAAGAAGGCCGGAGATGCCAGGATGGTGTCGCGGTCGGGCGCGCCGCGCGAGCGCAGCACGAACTCGACCAGCGCGATGCCATGGCGCTCGCAGGCTTCCTTCTGCAGCGGCCAGGCGCCGTGCTCACGGCCGCCGCGCAGGTTGACGATGGTCTTGACGCCCTGGCGGGCGAACCAGGCGATATCGGTCGGGGCCGGCTGGGCGGCACGCCAGAGCTGTGGCGTGACGCGATGGGCGTTGAGATAGGCGAGCCGGAAGATGCCGTGATCGGCCAGCAGCATGTTGGCCCAGGCGCGGGCACGGTCGAGCCGGCCGCGCAAGGGGCGGTCCCAGCGCGCGATCCGCGCCATGCGCCGGGCATAGCGGTCTTCCGGCCGGCGCCAGTGGTTCAGCATGGGATCGCGCCTGTCATGCCGGCCCGATAGCAGCGGCGGCGAGCTTGCGCAAATCGGTAACCCCTTCCGACTAAAGCTCAGGCTTGGCCTTTGCGGCGCGAGCGCGCATAAGGCCTTCGAAGTTTTGTCATCGACAGGTCAGGTACATGCGGCTCGACGCCATCGCCATCGGCAAGAATCCCCCCGAAGAGGTCAACGTCGTGATCGAGGTCGCCATCGGCGGCGAACCGATCAAGTACGAGATGGACAAGGAAGCGGGCACGCTGTTCGTCGATCGCTTCCTCTATACGCCGATGCGCTATCCCGGGAATTACGGCTTCATTCCGCATACGCTGTCGGAAGACGGTGACCCGTGCGACGTGCTCGTCGCCAATACGCGCCCGCTGGTGCCCGGCTCCTATATCGCAGTCCGCCCGATCGGCGTGATGATGATGGAGGACGAGGGTGGCGGCGACGAGAAGATCATCGCCGTGCCGGTCCCGAAGCTGACCAAGCGCTACGAGAACGTGACGAACTACACCGACCTGCCGCAGATCACGCTCGACCAGATCCAGCACTTCTTCGAGCACTACAAGGATCTGGAACCCGGCAAATGGGTGAAGCTGACCGGCTGGGGCGACGCCGCCAAGGCCAAGCAGCTGATCGTCGAGGCCATCGAGCGGGCCAAGGCAGCCAAGAAGGGCTGAGATTTTCTTCGCGCTGTCGTCCCGGGCGGAGCGAAGCGGAGACCCGGGACCCATTCCGGAACGGTTCAGGACTGGATCCCGGATCGGCGCGGCTTCGCCGCTTGTCCGGGATGACAGCCTAATTCTCGTATTTCTCCAAAAAAGCCTCGACGCTCAGCGTCCGGAAATCGTCGAGCGTGGTGCGCAGCCGCGCATGCTCCCAATCCCACCAGGCGAGCGCCTTCAGCCGCTGCGCGATCTCCTCCGGGAAGCGCCGGCGGATGATCCGGGCCGGATTGCCTGCGACGATGGTGTAGTCGGGCACGTCCTTGGTCACGACGGCGCCGCCCGCGACGACAGCGCCAGTGCCGATGCTGCGGCCGGCGAGCACGATGGCGCCATGGCCGATCCAGACATCATGGCCGATCGTGACCGGCGTCGAGCGGCGCCAGTCGAAGAAGGCGGCATCGTCTTCGGCATCCTCGAAATAGGCGCTGGCGCGATAAGTGAAGTGCGACTGGCTCGCCTGCTGCATCGGGTGGTTGCCGGGGTTGATGCGGGTGTGCGCCGCGATCGAGCAGAACTTGCCGATCATCGTGTAGATGATGTTGGAATCGTTCACGACATAGGAATAGTCGTCCAGCGTCGACTCGACGAAAGCGGTGCGGGCACCGATCTCGGTATAGCGGCCGAGCACGGCGTCGCGGACATTCGCGGTCGGGTCGATCACGGGCGCGAGCCCGAGCTTCTTGCCTGCCATGACGGGTGTCCTTGGACGATGAGCTAGCCGAGCGGGATGCTGTCGAGCAGCACGAAGCGGCTGGCGCGGCTCTCCTGCTTGAAGATGGCGACGCGGTCGATCTGAACCGGTCCGGCCGGCAAGGCCTGCGCATAAGCCTGCGCCAGCGCGGTCTTGACCGGAGCAAGCTCTCCGTCCGGCAGCGAGCCGGTCAGCGTCATGTGGAAGCGGAAGGCGTCGCCGACATAAGGATAGCCATAGGCTTCGAGATAGGCGCGGTGAGCCGGCGTCAGCGGGCTTTGCAGGCGCCGCGCCAGGTCGGCCTCGGAGAGCGGCGCCCGGAAGGGCTCGAAGGCCTGGACGATGTCGAAGGCGAAGCGCTGCAGCTCCTCGCTCGGCTCCGATGGGGTCAGCGCGATGAACCGGCCGAGCGCATTGACTGAGAGCCCGGCGAGCCGGACTGGCGGCCGGCCGGCGACATAGTTACGGGCGAAGGCGCGCAAGGCGCCCTCATTGCGGCCATTGGCCAGCTCGAACGGCGCCTTCAGCGTCGCGTGGAAGCCGTAGCGGCGCGGCTCGGCGGTAAGGTCCAGCCAGTCGAGGCCCTCGCAGCCCGGCGGGACGGCGAAGTCGATGTCCGCGCCGGCGATGGCGTCATAGCCCAGCGTCGTGCTGCCGAAGCGCCAGAGGGCGCTGTCGGCGGCGGGAGCATAGTAGAGCGCGTAGCGTGGCGCGGATTGGGTCATGCTGCGCTCAGAAGGCCCGGCGTCCCTGCGACCAGACGGTGGCGATCACCGGCGTCGCGCCCAGCGCCTTGAAGCGCACGATATCGGCGCGCAGGCCGGGCTTGAGATGGCCGCGATCCTTGAGACCGAGGATGTCGGCGACTTTCCAGGTCACCTTGGCCATCGCCGCCGGCAGGGTAATGCCGTGCTTGTCGTGGAGCTTGAGCACCGCCTGCAGCAGGCTCGCCGGGACATAGTCGGAAGAGAGACCGTCGAGCAGGTCCTTCTCGGCGAGCTCGGCCACCGAAACGCCGCCGGAATGCGAGCCGCCGCGGACGACATTGGGCGCGCCGGCGATGGTGGCGAGACCGCGCTGCTTGGCCGCTTCAGCGGCTTCGACCGTGGTCGGGAACTCCGAGATCACCGCGCCCGAGGCGATGCCGGCCTCGACATGCTCGATCGTGGTGTCGTCATGGGTCGCGATCGGGATGCCACGCGCCTGGAACATCTCGACCACGGCACCCCAGTTGCGCCCGACATTGTCGGCGCCTTCGCGCTGGCGGACGACGACGTCCTCCTCGAACTCGGCCTCGGTCTTGCCGTTGCCGAGGGCATAGGTGCGCAGATGGGCGAGATCGCGCCATTGCCGCTGGCCGGGGGTGTGATCCATCAGCGAGACCAGCTGGACCAGGGCATCGTCCTGATAGGGCTCGATGTCCTTGAGCAAATCGGGGCTGGTCAATTCGCAGCGCATATGGATGCGGTGGTCGATGCGGAAGACGTTCTCGGCCGTGCCGAGCCGCAGCGCATCCATCACGTCGGAGAAGATGTCCTTGCGGTAGTCCTTGGCCGAGAAGGGCGTGCCGGCGCAGATTGCGTCATAGACGGTGGTGACGCCGGCCGCCGCCATCTGCGCGTCATGGACCAGCGCCGCGGCGAGCCCGTTCGGCCAGAAGACCTTGGGGCGCGGCATGAAGTGCTTTTCCATGTTGTCGGTGTGCATCTCGACGAGGCCGGGCGCGACATAGTCGCCCTGGACGTCGATCGCCTCCGGCAAGGAGGAGCGGCCCTGGTCGACCGAGCGGATGCCGCTCTCGTCGAAGGCGATGGTCCCGGTGACGACCTCGTCCTCGAGGATCAGGCGGGCATTGGTCAGGATGGTGGACATCAGGCGGCCTTCCGGAAATCGGTGATGTCGAGATAGCGGGTCGCGACAGCCTCTCGCACGGCTTCGTCATGGAAGATACCGACGATGGCGGAGCCCTGTTCGCGCGCTTCGGCGATCAGTTTGACCACGACATTACGGTTGTTGGCGTCGAGCGAGGCGGTCGGCTCGTCGATCAGCATGATCGGCGAGGGATCGACGAAGGAGCGGGCGATGTTGACGCGCTGCTGCTCGCCGCCGGAGAAGGTCGCCGGGGCGAGCTCCCAGAGGCGCTGCGGCAGATTGAGACGGGCGAGCATGGCTTTCGCGCGCTCGCTCGCCTCCTCGGGGGTGGCGCCGCGGGCGAGCAGCGGGTCGCGGACGATGTCGAGCGCCGTGACGCGCGGGATGACGCGCAGGAACTGCGAGACGAAGCCGAGCGTGCGGCGGCGAATGTCGAGCACGGTGCGCGGCACCGCCGAGACGATGTCGATCGGCCGGCCACCATGGGTTATGGCGATCGTGCCGGAAGTCGGCCGGTAATTGCCGTAGAGGATGCGCAGCAGGCTCGACTTGCCGGCACCCGACGCACCCGCCAACACCAATGCCTCCCCGGCAGCCACCGAGAAGTTGACGTTGTCGAACACCGGCAGGCGCACGCCGCCCTGATTGTGCAGGGTGAATTCCTTGGCGACGTTCTCGACGTGAATCATCGTGGTCATGGTGTCAGTGCCTTGTGCCGGCGCGGTGACGAGGATGTGACGGAAGCGCTGCCGTCATGCTCGGGCTTGACCCGAGCATCTCTTGCCGGAGATTCTCGGGTCTCCGCTGCGCTCCGCCCGAGAATGACGTGCTCGCGCTTGCTCATACGGTGAGCACCGCGGAGGTCAGAAGCTGTGTGTAGGCGTGCTGGGGATCGTCGAGGACCTGGTCGGTCAGGCCCTGCTCGACGACGCGGCCATCCTTCATCACCATCAGGCGGTCGGTGAGCAGCCGGGCGACGGCAAGGTCATGGGTGACGATGATCGCGGCGAGGCCGAGATCGCGCACCAGCACGCGCAGCAGGTCGAGCAGGCGGGCCTGGACGGAGACGTCGAGGCCGCCGGTCGGCTCGTCCATGAAGACGAGCTTGGGCTCTGAGACCAGCACGCGGGCGATCTGCAGGCGCTGCTGCATGCCGCCGGAGAACTGGCGCGGCCGGTCGTCGATGCGCCCGGCCGCGATTTCGACGCGCTGCAGCCAGTCGAGCGCGGTCTCGCGGATCTTCCCGTAATGGCGGGCGCCGTTGTCCATCAGCCGCTCGCCGACATTGCCACCGGCAGAAACGTCCATGCGCAGGCCGTCGCGCGGATTCTGGTGGACGATCCCCCAGGCGGTGCGCATCAGCCGGCGCCGCTCCTGCTCGGCAACCGAATAGATGTCGAGCGGCTCGATTCCGCCCCTGAACAGCACCTGCCCCTCATCGGGCTTGTCGATGCCGGCAAGGCAGCGCAGCAAGGTCGACTTGCCCGAGCCGGATTCGCCGACGATGCCGAGCACCTCGCCCGGCCAGAGGTCAAAGGAGACGTCGGCGCAGCCGATACGCTCGCCATAGAAGCGGGAGACGTTCGCCACCGAGAGCAGCGGCGCGGGATCGAGCGCCAGCTCCTGCGGATTGACCTGCATGTTCATGGCTTGGCCTCGTCTTCGACCAGATGCAGCGCCGAGGCATCGGCGAGCATGGCGCCGCGATGGCCGTCGGCCCGCCGCGTCTCGCAATGATGGCTGTCGGAGCAGACGAACATCCGCCCGCCCTGGTCGTCGATCACCACCTCGTCGAGATAGGAATCGGCGGCGCCGCAAAGCGCGCAGGGCTGCTCCCAGCTCTGGATGCGGAAGGGATGGTCGTCGAAATCGAGGCTGCGCACGCTGGTATGCGGCGGCACCGCATAGATGCGCTTCTCGCGCCCGGCGCCGAAGAGCTGCAGGGCCGGCGACATCTGCATCTTCGGATTGTCGAATTTCGGGATCGGCGAGGGCGCCATCACGTAGCGGCCATTGACCATGACCGGGTAGTCATAGGTCGTCGTCACCTCGCCGAAGCGGGCGATGTTCTCGTAGAGCTTGACCTGCATCAGCCCGTATTCGGCCCAGGCATGCATCTTCCGGGTCTCGGCTTCGTGCGGTTCGAGCTTCCGGAGCGGTTCGGGCTGCGGCACCTGGTAGACCATGATCTGGCCGGCCTTCAGCGGCGCCTCGGGGATGCGATGGCGGGTCTGGATGATCGTCGCCTCGTCGGTCGCCTCGGTGGTGCGCGCATCGGCGGTGCGCTCGAAGAAGCGGCGGATCGAGACGGCGTTGGTGGTGTCGTCGGCGCCCTGGTCGATGACCTTCAGCACGTCCTCCGGCCCGAGGATCGAAGCGGTGACCTGGACGCCGCCGGTGCCCCAGCCATAGGGCATCGGCATTTCGCGTGAGGCGAAGGGGACCTGGTAGCCGGGGATCGCGATCGCCTTCAGGATGGCGCGGCGGATCATGCGTTTCGTCTGTTCGTCCAGATAGGCGAAATTATAAGTAGCAAGATCGTTCATCGCCGATTACCCTTGAGTGTGTCGACCGCGGATGGGGTCAGGATTTGAGCGAGATAGTTTTCTGGGTGGTTGCGATCGTCGCGGTGGTGGTGGCCGGCCTGTTCTGGGCCGCCCGCAATGCCCGGCGCGAGCCGGACGCCAAGGCGCGCAAGGACGATGGTTCCGGCGATGCCGGCGTCGCCTTTGCCGGTGACAGTGGCGGCGATTGCGGCGGTGGAGATGGCGGCGGCGACTGAACGGTCACCGTGCGTCCATGCGGTTTGCCCGATCATTCGGCCGCCTCCCGTTGTTCCTTCGCCGTGTCGCCGGCGTTGGCCGCCTCGTAGTCGCGGCGCATGCGCCGGACGAGGTCCAGTTCGGCCTGGAAGTCGACATAGTGCGGCAGCTTCAGGTGCTCGACGAAGCCGGTCGCCTGAACGTTGTCGGCGTGTGAGATGACGAATTCTTGGTCCTGTGCCGGGGCGACAATGTCCTCGTTGAACTCGTCCGTACGCAGCGCCCGGTCGACCAGCGACATCGACATAGCCTTGCGTTCACTCTGGCCGAAGACGAGGCCGTACCCGCGGGTGAACTGCGGCGGCTGCTTGGCCGAACCCATGAACTGGTTGACCATCTGGCATTCGGTGACACGGATCGTGCCGAGCGAGACGGCAAAGCCGAGTTCGGGCAGGTCGAGTTCGACCTCCACCTCGCCGATGCGGACTTCGCCGACGAAGGGGTGGGTGCGGCCATAGCCGCGCTGGGTGGAATAGGCGAGCGCCAGGAGGAAGCCTTCGTCGCCGCGGGCGAGCGCCTGCAGGCGCAGGTCGCGGGCCATCGGAAACTCCATCGGCTCGCGGGTAAGGTCGCCCATGACATGACCTTCGGGCATCTGGCCGTCGCCCTCGATCAGGCCCTCGCCGTCGAGAATGTCGGAGACGCGCATCACATGTTCGCCGGGTTCCTTGACCGCCGGCTCTGCGACGGTCTCGTCGGCGATCAGCGAAGGATCGAGCAGGCGGTGGGTGTAGTCGAAGGTCGGCCCAAGCAATTGTCCACCGGGCAGATCCTTGTAGGTCGCCGACACGCGGCGCTCGACCTTCATGTTGGCGGTGTCGACCGGCTCGGAGTAGCCGAAGCGCGGCAGCGTCGTGCGGTAGGCGCGGAGGATGAAGATCGCTTCGATCATATCGCCGCGTGCCTGGCGAACTGCTAGAGCCGCAAGCGCGCGATCGTAGAGCGAGGCTTCCGCCATCACCCGGTCGACGGCAAGTCCGAGTTGCTCGACTACCTGTTCGATGGTGATTGAGGGCAGGCTTCGGTCACCGCGGCGGCGGTCGGCGAGAAGGCGGTGCGCATTGGCAATGGCGGCTTCCCCGCCCTTGACGGCTACATACATGGGTCACGCCTCCTTCAGCGAAAGACGGGTTGTGCGCGGCAGGCAGAGCAGTTCCTCTCCGGCCGTCAGCACGAGATCGACGCCGCGCGGAAAGATTGCGCGGTTGGCGGTCCAGAATTCGAGGAAGACTTCCGGCAGGCCCTTCACGGCGACTTCCGTCTCGTCCTTGATGCCGGGCCCCTTGGCGGTGAGTGCCTGGCCGCCGGTCAGCGCCTCGACTTCAATGACGAGCGTCGTCGAACGATCCGGGTATTCCTGGGTGCCGAGCGAGAACTGATCGAAACCTGGGAAGGCAGCACCCTTTTCGACGAAGGCGAAGCGGGCTTCGGTCTTGCTGGCGGTCACTGCGGCGCCCGTATGGAAAGCGATCCATTGCGGAACGCCCGATTTCCCGAGCGACGGCGTCAGCCAGACGGGCGTGTCATGGTCACAAAGCGTCAATGCCACGGCGCCGGCCGCGGCGCCGAGCGGCGCGGGCGGCGTGCTCTTGGCCGAAAGCTGCTTGATCGCGCCTGGGCGGGCAAAACCGTCCATCAGGTCGCGGAAGACGGATTGGGCGGCAAAGACTGGATCTGCGAAGGCGCCGGCGTAAATCTGCGATTGGCTGGCCATCAGTCGTCTCCCCGGACCATGGTGAAAAAGTCGACGCGGGTTGCTGCAGTCTCTTCGGCGTTGCGGCGTTCTTCCAGCGCCAGCCGGTCCGCCACTTGGTGAAGCAGAGCATCGACGTTCGCGCGATCGTCCTCGCGCTGGGCGAGTGCGTCGAAGATCGCTGCAAGCCGCGCGCGCTGCCGGTCCGCACCGAGCAGCTGCCCGTGGCCGATCTCGCCGCTCGAAAGGCGGATGGTCGCGCGCGAGACCGTCGCCTCGCCGAGGTTGAAGGGATCGCCACCGCCACCGATGCGGCCACGCACCATGACGAGGCCGGTCTCCGGACCGCGAACCGGATGAACGTCCGGCTTGTCGGCGAGCGCTTCCCAGGCAGCATTCAGCTCGTCGAGGGTCGCGCGAGCGAGCAGTCCCATGGCTTTCTTGCGCGCCGGATCCGGCGGGCTTTCCTGTTTCAGCTTCGCATCCATCATTTTCACCTCAAATGTCTATTGATCTAGACAACTGTACATCTTATACTTTTCCATAACGTCCGCAAATGACAGGCTTGTGACATGGCAATGCGAAAAGTGGTGGAGCGCCAGACCGGCGTCGCTCTGTGGCGGCAGATCGCCGACCGGATCCGCCTGGCAATCAGCAATGGCGACTACGATGCGGCCGGCATGGTGCCGCCTGAGACGGTGCTTGCGGGCGAATTCGGCGTCAACCGGCATACGGTCAGAAGCGCGCTTGCGGCTCTTGCCGAAGAGGGACTGGTGCGCGCGGTCCAGGGACGCGGCACGATGATCGAGCGCAAGGAAAGGGTGAGCTACCCGATCTCGAAGCGCACGCGGTTCTCGCAAGGGCTCGGTCGCCAAGTGAAGGAGATCGGCACGAGGCTGCTCGGCCACGCCGAATTGCCGGCAAGCGGCGAGATCGCAAAGGCGCTCGACATTGCGCCGGGCGATACGGTGATCGAGCTCAAGACTGTCAGCAGCGGCGATGGCCGACCGCTGTCGGTATCCTCGAGCTATTATCCTGCGCATCGTTTTCCGCGCATGGCCGAAGAATTCGAACGGTTGCATTCCGTCACCAAGGCCTTCGCCGCCCACGGCTTGGATGACTATGTGCGCGCCTCGACCGAGATTGTCGCCCGGCATGCCGACGCGGAGGAGCTTTCAATGCTGAAGCTCTCGCCGGGCGCGATCGTGCTCGAGGCGCAATCGCTCAATGCCGATCTCGACGGCTCTCCAGTGGAGTATTCCCGCACCCGATTTGCCGCTGACCGAATGAAACTGCGGATTGAGACATAGAACGCCGCCGGCTGCCCACGGCGACAGGATCCGCACCCGGCCTCAAGCACTCCATCGGGGAAATGTGGCGGATAGGCCGCATTTCCGACGCGTTTTTGCCGCATGACCGGAACCTGCATCAGGAACCGCGCATTTAGAATTCTCGTAGGGGAGAATGGCAATGGCGACGTGGCGACCCGATCCTTCCTTCTATCCATCACCGCGCATGGCGGCCAAGGCTCCCAAGGAAACGCTCGCCTATGTGGCGGCGTTCGATCCCGAGCGGAAGCGGCCGGATGCGATTGCGGTCGTCGACGTCGATCCGGCGTCGCCAAGCTATTCGCAGATCGTCGGCCAGGTCGACATGCCGAACGTCGGCGACGAACTGCACCATTTCGGCTGGAATGCCTGCTCTTCCTGTCTTTGCCCCAATGCGCCGCATCCGCATGTCGAGCGCCGCTATCTGGTAGTGCCGGGGTTGAGGTCCTCCCGTCTGCACATCATCGACACCAAGCCGGACCCGCGCAATCCGAAGATCGTGCGGGTGATCGAGCCTTCGGAAATTGCCGAGAAGGCAAATTATTCGCGGCTGCACACCACCCATTGCGGTCCCGAAGGCATTTACATCAACGCGCTCGCGGATCGTGACGGCAAGGCGCCCGGCGGCATCTTCCTGCTGGACCACCAGAGTTTCGATGTGCTCGGCCAATGGGAAATGGATCGTGGGCCGCAGAAGCTTGCCTATGATTTCTGGTGGCATCTCGGCCATGACACGCTGATCACCAGCGAATGGGGCACGCCGGATACGTTCGAAAACGGGCTGGTTCCCGAGGTGCTGCTCGGTTCGAAATATGGCCGCCGGCTGCACTTCTGGGACCTACACAAGCGCAAGCACCTGCAGGAGATCGATTTCGGCGAGGAGCACCAGCTCGTCTTCGAGCTGCGGCCTGCGCATGATCCGACCAAGGCCTATGGCTTCGTCGGCTGCGTCATCAGCCTCAAGGACCTCTCGGCGTCGATCTGGACCTGGTATCGCGACGGCGACCGATGGGCGGTGAAGAAGGTGATCGAGATACCGGCGGAGCCGGCCGATCCGGATTTGCTGCCCCCCGTGCTCAAGGGCTTCAGCGCTGTCGCGCCGCTCGTCACCGATATCGACCTGTCGATGGACGACCGGTTCCTCTACGTTTCCTGCTGGGGCACCGGCGACATGATCCAGTACGACGTTTCTGACCCCTTTGCGCCGAAGGAGACGGGCCGTGTGCGGATCGGCGGCATCGTTTCGCGTGCATCCCATCCGAAGGCCAAGAACGGAGCGCTGAATGGCGGGCCGCAGATGGTGGAGATCAGCCGGGACGGCAAGCGGGTCTATTTCACCAATTCGCTCTATGGTGCCATCGATCCGCAGTTCTACCCCGAAGGTATCGACGGGTGGATGGTCAAACTGGACGTCGCCGACGGTGGCGGCATCACCTTCGACGAAAACTTCTTCGTCGACTGGCCGAAGGGCCATCGCCCGCATCAGGTCCGTCTCGAAGGCGGTGACTGCTCGTCCGACTCCTATTGCTACCCGTAGGGAGGGGACGATCGTGCAGTCCTGTCGGGGCGAATGACGACGTTCTGGCCGTGGCTTTCGATTGCCGCCCTCGGTGCCTTTCACGGCATCAATCCGGCGATGGGCTGGCTCTTTGCCGTGGCGCTCGGACTTCACCGCCAGGACCGTCGGATCGTGTGGTTGTCACTTGCTCCGATTGCTGCCGGTCATGCCGTCTCCGCC
>Ga0102589_1001353_pt1 | contig 34346 bp, 40 predicted proteins | sample AraplaMF_Col_mLB_FD_76858 | JGI IMG/M metagenome (GOLD analysis project Ga0102589, IMG submission 76858) | Arabidopsis root microbial communities from the University of North Carolina, USA - plate scrape MF_Col_mLB | ecosystem: Host-associated > Plants > Roots > Endosphere | place: USA...
GTGCGCCTGCTCGATGATCTCGTTGGCCTTGGTACGGGCGGTGCGCAGCTCGGCGTCGACGCTCTGCTGTGCCTGCGCGAGGTTCTTCTGGCTCTGCTCTGCAGCGGCCAGGCCCTCGGCAATCTTGTGTTGACGTTCTTCGATCGCCTTGTTGAGGGGCGGCCAAATGAACTTCATCGTGAACCAGATGAGGATCGCGAACGTGATCATCTGGCCGAAGAAGGTCATGTTGAGATTCATGACAGCTCCGATAGGACGCTGCGGGCGGTGATGCCCGGGAGAGCCGTCCGCAGTGCGGACGGCTCCGGTGCTTCTACAACAACTGCGAACTGATTAATGCGCGGCGCCGGCGGTGGCGGCAGCAGCATTCTTCACTTCGCCCAGCAGCGGGTTGCCGAAGGCGAACAGCAGGCCGACGGCCAGCGCGATGATGAACGCCGCGTCGATCAGGCCGGCCAGCAGGAACATACGGCCCTGCAGCATCGGCACCAGCTCCGGCTGACGGGCAGCCGACTCAAGGAACTTCGAGCCCATCAGCGCGATGCCGAGGCAAGCGCCGATAGCGCCGAGGCCGACCATCATGCCGATCGCGATAGCGGTCAGGCCCTGCACACTGGCGATGAATTCCATGGTTTTCTCCTACTGAAACGTTTTGGTTGGATAGATGAAGCGCGGAAGGGTGAAGCGAAAACGAAAACGACTTAGTGACTCTCGTACGCGCCGGCGATGTAGACGACGGTGAGGATCATGAAGATGAAGGCCTGCAGCAGCACGATCAGGATGTGGAACAGCGCCCATGCAGCGTTGAACAGCACGCCCGGCACGAACATGATCAGGCTGCCGCCGAGCAGGCCGGCGATGAGCATGAACACCAGCTCGCCGCCGTACATGTTGCCGAACAGTCGCATGGCCAGGCTGACCGGCTTGACCAGGTACTCGATGACGTTGAGGCCGAGGTTGGCCGGTGCCAGCGCGATCTTGGTGCCGGTGCCGTGCGCGTGGAACGGCGCGGTCAGCAGCTCCTTGCCGAAGCCGAAGCCGCCCTTGGCCTTCACCGAATGCCACAGGATCAGGAAGAACACGACGACCGACATGGCCAGCGTGGTGTTGAGGTCCGCGGTCGGGACCCAACGGAAATAGGTGTGGTGCGCGACATCGGCGCCGGCGGCCAGCTTGATCGCCGTGTACGGCGCGTCGAGCGGCAGCAGGTCCATGCAGTTCATCAGCACGACCCACATGAAGATGGTCAGCGCCAGCGGGGTCAGCGAACGGCGGTCGCCGTGGAAGCTGTCCTTCACCTGGCCGTCGATGAACTCCAGGATCAGTTCGACGAAGGCCTGGCCCTTGCCCGGCACGCCGGAAGTGGCCTTGCGCGCGAAGAAACCGAACCAGGTGATGAAGATCAGGCCCAGCACCAGCGACACCGCCCAGGTGTCGATGTGGAACGCACCGCCAAAGAACTCGATCGAGTTCTGCTGGAGATGGTGCTGAATGTATTCGTTCAGGCCGCCCGAACCGGTCTGTTCACTCACGAAAAGACACCTATCGTTTCAAAAGGTTGGCCAGGACGAATGCCAGCGTTCCCGCAAGCACTCCCACCAGCATTGGCAACGGCGGCAGCTTGAACCCGGCGAGGCCGAGCGTTAAAACTGCAAACACCACTACCCACTTCAACATCACCCCGGCCAGAAGCCGCCCCACCGCCATCCCGGCCGGCTGGATACCGCCTCCGAGGGCCATCAGGGCCGCTACGACACTGCCCGCGACGATCGCGCCACCGCCGACCGCCGCCGCCAGCGCCGAAGGCGCCCCGAGGGGGAGGAAGGCCAGCGCGACCAGCGCTGCCGCGCCGGCCTGCCAGGCAGTCGCGCGCGACGCCAGCCGGCGACCTGCGGACAATGGATCGTGCACGCGGGACTCGTCGGTCTGGGGCAGGCGCAAAGCGCCCGGTAGAGCCGCAAAAGTATAGAGGTCGGCGGCGTTCCCGGCAACCGGCGTCAGTCACGTTTGCACGGGAGTTTGGCCCGTTCAGGTTGCTGCGGAAGGCGTCCGGCGGCTTCATGGCGGCCAGCGTGACCGCACCGGTGCGTGCGCTCAATTACCTGAGAGGTAAGGGGCGCGGGCCCTGCGGCGAATGATAGCGCTACCCTATCGAAGCCAGTGCAACTTTGAATTTGACTCCGCGCGGCCCGCGTGCAGAATCGATAATCATTCTCATTCGCGCAGGCGTGCCATGACCAAGACCCTCAGCTTCGCGGCGGTCCACTTCAGCGTCGCATTCACGGTTGGCTATCTGATGACCGGCAGCGTCTGGGTCGGCGGTGCGCTGGCCCTGGTCGAGCCGGCCTGCAACACGGTCGCCTTCCACTTCCACGAGAAGATCTGGAAGCGGATCGAACTGCGCCGGAGCCGTGATCGGCAAGGCGATGCCACGGCCGTGACGGCCTGAGATCCCGCAGTCAGGCAACCGGCCGGCGTACGCGGCACATTAGCGACGGAACCTTTCGAGATTCCACCGGTCACACCTAGAGATCGCCCGCCCAGTCTCTACTCCTCGTCAAAGCAAGCTAAGGCGGGCCCTCCGAAGCCCCGGTCTCCCTACCGGGGCTTCGCCTTTTGCGCGAGCGCAAACGCGTAGCCCGGGTAAGCGCAGCGCACCCGGGGATCAGGCCTTGCGTGGACCCGGGTGCGCTTCGCTTACCCGGGCTACGTTCGCCGGAGCCTTGTCATCCCGGACGGCGCGTTACTTCTTCTTGGGGATGTACAGGTCGGTGATCGTGCCTTCGTACACTTCCGCCGCCATGCCGACCGATTCGCTCAAGGTCGGGTGCGGATGGATCGTGCTGCCGATGTCGGACGCTTCGGCGCCCATCTCGATCGCCAGCGCCACTTCGGTGATCAGGTCGCCGGCATGCACGCCGACGATGCCGCCGCCGATGATGCGATGGGTCTTCTCGTCGAAGATCAGCTTGGTGAAACCTTCACCACGACCGATGCCGACCGCGCGCGCAGACGCGGCCCACGGGAACTTGCCGATGCCGATCTCCAGGCCCTTGGCCTTGGCTTCGGTTTCGGTCACGCCGACCCATGCGATTTCCGGATCGGTGTAGGCCACCGACGGAATCACCCGCGCCACCCACTCGCGCTTCTCGCCCGCAGCGACTTCCGCCGCCAGCTTGCCTTCGTGCGTGGCCTTGTGCGCCAGCATCGGCTGGCCGACGAGGTCGCCGATGGCGAAGATGTGGGGAACATTCGTGCGCATCTGCCGGTCGACCGGGATGAAACCGCGGTCGGTGACCTGCACGCCGGCCTTGTCGGCGTCGATCTTGCCGCCGTTGGGCGAACGACCGACCGCCACCAGCACGCGATCGAACGTCATCGGTGCCGGTGCGGCGTCGCCTTCGAACGACACGGTGATGCCCTGCTTGGAAGCTTCGACCGTCGTCGCCTTGGCCTTGAGGTGAATGGCCACGCCCTGCTTCTTCAGGCGATCGGCCAGCGGCTTGACCAGGTCCTTGTCGGTGCCCGGCATCAGCTGTTCCATGAACTCGACCACGGTCACTTCGCTGCCGAGCGCCTTGTACACCGTGGCCATTTCCAGGCCGATGATGCCGCCGCCGACCACCAGCAGCTTCTTCGGCACGTCGACCAGGTCGAGCGCGTCGGTGGAATCCATCACGCGCGGGTCGTCCCACGGGAAGTTCGGCAGCTTCACCGCCTGCGAACCGGCGGCGATGATGCACTGCTCGAAGCGCAGCAGCTGGGTCTTGCCGTCGTCGCCAGTGATCTCGATTTCGTTCGCCGACACGAACTTGCCGTAGCCCTGCACCGTGCGCACCTTGCGCTGCTTGGCCATGCCGGCCAGGCCCTTGGTGAACTGGTTGACGACCTTGTTCTGCTTGAAGTCGCGCAGCTTGTCGATGTCGATCTTCGGCTTGCCGAAGTCGATGCCGATGTCGGACGAATGCGCCGCTTCCTCGATCAGCGCGGCGGCATGCAGCAGCGCCTTCGACGGGATGCAGCCGACGTTGAGGCAGACGCCGCCGAGCGCGGCGTAGCGTTCGATCAGCACGGTGTCGAGGCCGAGGTCGGCGGCGCGGAACGCGGCGGTGTAGCCGCCGGGGCCGGAACCGAGCACGACCATGCGGCATTCGATGTCGGCCTTCCTGCCGGTGCCGGTGGCCGCCTTCGGCGCTTCGCTCCCTCTCCCGCTCGCGGGAGAGGGCTGGGGTGAGGGCGCCGGCGCCGCGGCGGCCGACTTGCCCTCACCCGCCGCGCTGCGCGCGGCGACCTCTCCCGCAGGCGGGAGAGGTGCTTTTTCTTCACCGGCGCCAGCGCCCTCGAGGATCGCGATCACCGCGCCCTCGGCCACCTTGTCGCCGACCTTGACCTTGAGCTCCTTGACCACGCCGTCGGCCGACGACGGCACTTCCATCGTCGCCTTGTCCGACTCCAGCGTGACCAGGCCCTGGTCCTTCTTCACCGTATCGCCGACCGCGACCAGCAGCTCGATCACCGGCACGCCGTCGTAATCGCCGATGTCCGGCACCTTGACTTCAATGGTCGCCATGCAGTTCTCCTGCGCTCAACCGGTGGCGCCGGCGAGCGATTGTTCCAGTTCTTCGAGCGACTCTTCGAGCTTGCGCCAGCGCTTGATGCGCTTTTCGTCGCTGTCGTCGGTGGCCTCGATCAGCAGGCCGACCTGATCCATGAGTTGCGCGGCGGGCCCGCAACCGGGCTGCAGGCCGCTGACGCGCAGGTCGTCGACCACGAACAGCAGCACTTCGTTGTCGTGGAACTGCGCGGCGCGGTCGGCCGGCACCTGGGTGCTCAGCGCACGCTGCCAGTCGCTGACGAGGCGTCGCGCCAGCGCGGCCGGCATCGGCACCTGCTGCACGTCGGGCTGCTGGCCCACGCGCAGTTCGCGCTTGCCGTCGGCCCACACCTGCACGCGCTCATCGGCCTGGCTGTAGCGCAGGGTCCAGTCGCCATCGCCTGCGGTGGCGAACAGCTGCACGGCGCTTTCGACGCTGCGCGCCGGCAGGCGGGTCATGCTCAGCGTCGGCTTGGCGCCGGCGGCAAACAGGCCTTCGACCGCGGAACCGTAGTTCTCGGTCGCCGGCGGCCAGCCGCGGCCCAGCTCGAGGTTGCACGCGTCGTCGGCGTGCGCGCTTGCCGCTGCCTGTACGGCCAGCAGGCTCGCCATCAGGTACAGCGCGCGCGGGCTCACAGAAGCACGCGCCGCATGTCGGCCAGCAACTGCGCCAGGTGCGCGGTGAAACGCGCGGCCAGGGCACCGTCGATGACGCGGTGGTCGTAGCTCAGCGACAGCGGCAGGATCAGGCGCGGCGCGAACTGCTTGCCGTCCCAGACCGGCCGGATCGCCGACTTCGACACGCCGAGGATGGCCACTTCCGGCGCGTTGACGATCGGCGTGAACTTGGTGCCGCCGATGCCGCCGAGCGAGCTGATCGAGAAGCAGCCGCCGCTCATGTCGGCCGGGCCGAGCTTGCCGTCGCGGGCCTTCTTGGCCAGCTCGGAGGTTTCCTGGGCGATCTGGATCACGCCCTTCTTGTCGACATCGCGCACGACCGGGACGACCAGGCCGTTGGGCGTGTCGGCGGCGAAGCCGATGTGGAAGTACTTCTTCAGCACCAGCGTCTCGCCGGTCGCATCGAGCGAGGCGTTGAAAGTCGGGTACTTCTGCATCGCCGACACCGAGGCCTTCATCAGGAAGGCGAGCATGGTCAGCTTGATGCCAGCCTTCTCGTTTTCCTTGTTGAGCGCGACACGCAGCTCCTCGAGGTCGGTGATGTCGGCGTCGTCGTGCTGGGTGACGTGCGGGATCATTGCCCAGTTGCGCGACAGGTTCGCACCCGACAGCTTCTGGATGCGCGACAGCGGCTTGGTCTCGGTCTCGCCGAACTTGCTGAAGTCGATCTTCGGCCACGGCAGCAGGTTGAGTCCGCCACCCAGCGCGACCGGTGCGCCGGCGGCGGCCGGTGCGGCACCACCCGCCATCACGCCCTTCACGAACTTCGACACGTCGTCCTTGCTGATGCGCCCGCCGCGTTCGCTGCCGGCGACCTGCGACAGGTCGACGCCGAGCTCGCGTGCGTACAGGCGCACCGCCGGGCTGGCGTACGGCACCTTGTCGGGCATCAGCTCGTCGGCATTGAAGGTCACCGGCGGGGTGCGCGGCGGCATCGCTTCCGGGTCGGTGCCCGGGCGCTGCGCGTCGATCGACGCCTGGGCGATGCGGTCGGCCTGCGCGGCCACGACGACCGGCTCGACCTTCGTGCCGGTCTCGGCCGCCTTCACCTGCTGCGACGGTGCGGCCGGTTCGGCGCGCGGCGGCGGCGACGGCTTGGCCGGTTCGGCAGCCGGGGCCGGTGCTGCGGCGGCGGCGCCTGCCTCGGCCGGTTCGATCATCGCCACGACGCTGCCCTCGGACAGCTCGTCGCCGATCTTGACCTTGAGTTCGCGCACGATGCCGGCGAAGGGCGCGGGAACTTCCAGCGTCGCCTTGTCGGACTCCAGCGTGACCAGTCCCTGGTCCACTTTCACTGTGTCGCCGACGGCGACCAGCAGTTCGATCACGGGCACGCCTTCGTAGTCCCCGATGTCGGGAACGCGCGCTTCTTTGAGGTCAGCCATGTGTGTGGGGTCCGGCAGTACGCGAAAACCCTATTGTGCGGGTTGCCGGCGACCGCGCCAACCGCAGGCGACATACGTCACGGTATCGCCCGCCAAGGCCGACAGGCCTAGCGTGCCCGGGCCTGCGCCGCCTCCGCCGCGGCATCCCTGGCGGGGTTGGCATCATCCTTGTCGACCGGCTTGTCCTGGCGAGCTTCCAGCATGTTGAGCGGTCGTCCGTCGGACAGGCGGAATTCCAGCGAATCGTCGATCCGGTCCAGCTCGACCATGCGCCGGCACAGGCCGTCGGCGCGCTGCTCCAGTGCCTTGGCCCGGGGTTCGACCTTGGCGTCGATCTGCGCGTCGAGGTTCTCGAGGCGCTTGAGGCGGCTGGCGTCACCGCTGAAGGCTGCGCCTATCGCGCCGCTGACGATGTCGCCGATCATGCTCGGGATCACCTCGGCGACGGCTTCGCCGATGCCCTGCCCCAGGTCGTGGCCGTTGAAGCGGGTGGGCGTGACCGATCGCGCCAGGCGGGCGTCGATCTTCGCCCGCGCCTGCGTCACCCGGGCCTGCGCCGCCTTGGGATCGCTGCTGAAACCGGCCGCGACTTCGCCCAGCACGCTGAAGGCGATGTCGGCCGCTTCGCGCCCGATCGCCTGCGCTTCCGGCATGGCCGCGCGCGTGCCCTTCTCGAATTCGGCGATGCGCTGGGTGTCGGCACTGCTGAGAGTCACCCAGCGGTCATCGACGAACAGTTTGCCCTGGCGCATCACGATCGCCTTCGGCACGCCGTTGTCGCGGGTGAGGATCACGCTGCGGTCGTCGATGCTCAGGTCGTAGTCACTGTCCATGTTGCAGGACATGTCCACGTGGGTTTCCCGGGGTTCGGTTTCCGCCGCATGTGCGTACGCAACCGGCAACGACAGTGCAATGAGCACGCTGTGCAAGGACAAGGCGCGCATGTCGACCCCCACGGTTCCTGGAGCCCCTATCTTGCCGCTTCCGCGACGCGATGTCCTCCCGCGCGGCATCGCTGCGCACGCAAGGTTGGGCGGCGCCGTCACTTTGAGTTCATGCGCGGCATGTTTACGCGCGCACGTCAGTGAACACGAGCTTCGCGCGAAAGTTCCGCGCCGCGCGACCTCCGGGGCAAGAACGGTTCATGCGGCGGTGATTAGGGTAGGCGCGCCTTTCCGAGGCAGCCTCCCCCAAGGCGTCAGCAAGTCGTTCTCAATAACGAGGAGTTCTCTCCATGATGCATTTTCGTCATTTGACCCTGGCCGTCCTGGCCACCCTGGCCATCGCCCCGTCCGCCTTCGCGCAGGACGCATCCACTGAAGCAGCGAGCGGCAAGCGCTTCGCCGTGGTCGGTGGCTACGCGCTGTCGGAGCCGACCAAGAATCCGGAAATCGCCGGCGCCCGCACCAACGTCGACGGCGACGGCGCCGCGACGCTCAGTGCCAGCTACTACGTCACCGACAACATCGCCATCGAAGCGTGGGGCGCCGCCGACAAGTTCGGCCATCGCGTCAGCACGGCCAACGGCAAGGTCGCCAGCATCGACAGCCAGCCGTATGCGCTGAGCGGTCAGTACCACTTCGGCAATTCGACCAGCCTGGTGCGTCCGTTCGTCGGCCTGGGCTACTTCGAGGCCAACGTCGACGGCGAGAAGGCCGAGCCGACGGCCGCGCTGGCGGGCCAGCGCATCGGCGTGGAAACCGCCAAGGGTGCGATGGCCACCGCCGGCCTCGACGTCAACATCACCCCGACCTGGTTCGCACGCGCCGACGTGCGCTACATGCACGACACCACCGGCCAGCCGGACGTGAAGGTCGATGGCGCCAAGGTGGGCAAGGCCGAGCTGAATCCGGTCGTCCTCGGCGTCGGCGTCGGCGCGCGCTTCTAAGGTCCGCCGTCCACTGCATGGCAACGGGCCCCGAGCGGGCCCGTTGTTTTCTTCACGCGCCGACGACACCGCCGGGCGAGCGCCGCTCAAGCGCCTCGCGGCGTTCACGCTGCGATCACCGCCCGCAGTTAGGGTCGCGGGTGTTTCCTAAAGGCAGGAGTTACGCATGACAACCAAGCTCGATAAACCGCTGCGTCGCGAGATCCAGATCGAGGATCGCCCCTACACGCTCACCATCGATGCCGATGGCCTGAAGCTGGTGGAGAAAGGGCGCCGCAACGGCCAGGAAGTACGTTGGGCCGACCTGGTGGGCGGCAATACCGCGCTGTCGGCCGCATTGAACGCCAGCACCGAGAACTGATCGACGCGCCAAGGCGCACCCATCGACTCGACGGCGCGGCTTGCCTGGCCGCGCCCTCGACCCGGGCGTCCGCGATGCATGCAGGCGTCAGGGATGCTCGGCTTCGGCGTGCACGCGTTCGCGCTGCAGCAGGTACAGGCCGCTGGCGATGATGATGCCGGCGCCCACCCAGGTGATCGCATCGGGCAGCACGCCCCACAGGGTCAGGTCCAGCAGCACGCCCCAGACCAGGGCGGTGTATTCCAGCGGCGCGATCAGCGACGCCTCGCCCAGTCGGAACGCTTCGGTGATCGCGTACTGCCCCAGCGCGCCGGCCACGCCTATCCCGGCGATCAGCCACAGGTCATCACTGCGGATCGGCACCCACTGCGGCCAGGCCAGCACGCCTGCGCCGACCGCGATCATCGCCATCAGCCACACCATCATTGCTTGCGTGCTGTCGGTGCGCGCGAGGATGCGCACCGTGATCGCGCTGACCGAGTACATCAGCGCCGCCACCAGCACCGCCAGCGCGGCCAGGCTCACCAGGCCCTCGCCGGTGGGCCGCAGCAGCACCAGCACGCCGAGCAGGCCGACGCCAATGGCGGTCCAGCGCCGCGGCCCGACCTTCTCGCCGAGGAACGGCACCGACATCGCGGTGATGATCAGCGGCGCGACGAAGAAGATCGAGTACGTGGTCGACAGCGGCATCCGCGCCACCGCGTAGACGAAGGCGGCCATCATCGCCACGCCCAGCACGCCGCGCAGGAGGTGCAGCGACCAGCGCACGCGCAGCAGCGGCGCCACGCCCACCGTGGCCAGCGCCCACACCAGCACCAGCGGGAACGAGGCCGCACCGCGCAGCGAAGCGACCTGGAACGGCGGGTAGTGCGCCGAGAGCTGCTTGAGGCCGGCGTCCATCATCGCGAACAGCGCGACGGCGACCAGCATGGTCAGCATTGCGCGCGTCTGGCGGGCGCGTGTCTGCCGGGCATGCGCCTGGTGCTGGTCGGTTGGCACGGTCAACCGTCCTGCGACGCCCAGCGGCCGATGTCGATCACGAAGCGGTAGCGCACGTCGGCCTTGAGCATCCGCTCGTAGGCGTCGTTGACCTGCTCGATGCCGATCAGCTCGATGTCGGAGGCGACGCCGTGCTCGGCGCAGAAATCCAGCATCTCCTGCGTTTCGGCGATGCCGCCGATCATCGAACCGGCCAGGCGCCGGCGTCGGCGGATCAGCGTTCCGGCCGCCACCGCCTGCGGTGCATCGGGGATGCCGAGCAGGACCATGGTGCCGTCGAGCTTGAGCAGCTCCAGGTAGGCGTTGTAGTCGTGCGCGGCCGAGACCGTGTCGAGGATGTAGTCGAACTGCTGCGCCAGCGTCTTGAAGACGGTGCCGTCGCGGGTGGCGGCGAAATCCTTGGCGCCCAGCGCGAGCGCATCGGCGCGCTTGGACTCCGACGTGCTCAGCACCGTCACTTCGGCGCCCAGCGCCACGGCCAGCTTGACGCCCATGTGCCCCAGCCCGCCCAGTCCGACCACGGCGACCTTGTCACCGGCCTTGACGCCGAAGTGCTTGAGCGGCGACCAGGTGGTGATGCCGGCGCACAGCAGCGGCGCGGCGCGGTCGAGCGGGATCGACGGCGGGATCCGCAGCACGTAGGCCTCGTCGATGGTGATGCGGGTGGAGTAACCGCCGTAGGTCGGCCGCGTCTTGTCGAAGCGGTGGTCGACCGGGTCGCGCTCGAAGCTGTTGTAGGTGCCGCTCATGCCCTGCTCGCAGAACTGCTCCTCGCCGGACGTGCAGTTCGCGCAGCTGCGGCAGGAGTCGACGAACACACCGACACCGACGTGGTCGCCGACCTTGAACTTGCCGGCCTGCGCGCCAACGCTGGCGACGCGACCGACGATCTCGTGCCCGGGCACCATCGGGAAACTCGCACCGCCCCATTCGTCGCGGGCCTGGTGGATGTCGGAGTGGCAGACGCCGCAGTAGAGGATGTCGATCAGCACCTCGGTGGGGCCCGGCTCGCGGCGCTCGATGGTGAAGGGGGCGAGCGGCGAACGGGCATCCTGCGCGGCGTAGGCGGGCGTCTTGAGCATGGTGCGTCCAGGCATCTTTCGGGCACGAGTGGGCCGCCAGTCTAGCCCCCGCCGGCGCCGCGTCGCGCGCGTGCGGTGCAACGCAGCGTGCCGTGGCTGCGCGATGGCGCGGCCTGCGCTAACCTTTGCGCCCCCCGTAGTGCGTTCCGCTGGAGCCGGCCATGCCTTCTTTTGACGTCATTTCCGAAGTCGACACCCACGAGTTGACCAATGCCGTCGACCAGGCCAACCGCGAGCTCGGCACCCGCTTCGACTTCAAGGGCGTCGATGCCAAGTTCGAGCTGGACGACCAGGTGATCAGCCAGTCGGCGCCGAGCGACTTCCAGCTCAAGCAGATGAACGACATCCTGCGGGCGCGCCTGATCGCGCGCGGCATCGATGCGCGCTGCCTGGAGTTTGGCGACGTCGAGACCAACCTCGCCGGCGCGCGCCAGAAGATCACCGTCAAGCAGGGCATCGAGCGCGAGCTGGCCAAGAAGATCCAGGGCGCCCTCAAGGACGCCAAGATCAAGGTCGACAGCCAGATCAACGGCGACAAGCTGCGCGTCAATGGCAAGAAGCGCGACGACCTGCAGGCGGCCATCGCCCTGCTCAAGGCGGCCGAGTACGAGCGCCCGCTGCAGTTCGACAACTTCCGCGACTGAGGTGGCGATGAGCGGCGATGACCACGAGGCGATCGCCGCGACGCGGCGCTGGCTGGAACGCGCGGTGATCGGGCTGAACCTGTGCCCGTTCGCCAAGGCGGTGTACGTCAAGCAGCAGGTGCGCTTTGTGCTGAGCGAGGCGACCACGCCGGAAGCGCTGCGCGAGGAGCTGGCCTCCGAACTGGCGCTGCTGGCGGCGACCGATGCGGAGGAGACCGACACGACGCTGCTGGTCCATCCGCAGGTGCTCGGCGATTTCCTCGACTACAACGACTTCCTCGACCAGGCCGACTCGGTGATCGCGTTCCTCGGGCTGGAGGGCCACATCCAGGTGGCCAGCTTCCATCCCGACTACCAGTTCGCCGGCACGGCGCTTGACGATGCGGGTAACTGCAGCAACCGCTCGCCGTATCCGATGCTGCACCTGCTGCGCGAGGCCAGTGTCGAGCGCGCAGTGGCGGCGTTCCCGGACCCGGAGGTGATCGTGGAGCGCAACATCGCGACGCTGGAGAAGCTGGGGATCGAGGGCTACCGGCGGTTGCTGGAGCCGTAGCGTTCCGTCATCCCGGCGAAAGCCGGGATCCATCCTGCTCGTCATCCCGGCGAAAGCCGGGATCCATCCTGCTCGTCATCCCGGCGAAAGCCGGGATCCAGGAGACCGCGTCAACGTCAAAATGGGTCCCGGCTTTCGCCGGGACGACGGTGACGGAGCCGACGACGTGCGGGCCTGGGTCCCGGCGTTCGCCGGGACGACGGTCAGCGCAGCGCCGGCTCGATCAGCGTGCGCGCCTGCACCAGCGAATCGACGATGCGGTGCCCCAGCGCGCGCGCCGTGTCGTCCGGCACGACCAGGTCGGGCACCTGGATCGGCGTCATGCCCGCGGCCAGTGCCGCGCGCACGCCCGGCACCGAGTCTTCCAGCACCACGCAATGCTCCGGCGCCACGCCCAGTCGTTCCGCCGCCAGCAGGTAGATGTCCGGCGCCGGCTTGGAGTGGACGACATCGCTGCCGGTCACGACCGTGACGAAGTGCGGCAGCAGTCCGCACAGTTCCAGTTTCTGCATCGCCCGCTCGCGCCGCGTCGAGGTCACCACGGCGCGCGGTACGCCGCGCCGGTCCAGCAACGCCAGCAGTTCGAGCAGGCCGGGCTTGAGCGGCAGGCCGGCTTCGACGTGCGCGTCATAACGCGTGCGGCAGCCCTGCAGCAGCGCCTGCAACCGGTCTTCGTCCAGGTAGGCGCGCAGCAGCTCGTGGCAGGCGCGGTCGGACTGGCCGACGAACGACAACCACAGCGAGTCTTCGAACTGCATTCCCAGCTCGTCCGCGGTTTCGCGCCAGCACTGCAGCAGCGCGCGCTCGCTTTCGATCATCAGCCCGTCCATGTCGAACAGGACCGCGACCGGGGTGAACTGCACCGGTCCCAGCAGGCTCATGCGGCGGCACCGAACAGGCGCGTGATGTCGCCGGCATCGAGCAGGCGCCATTGCCCGGCGGGCAGATCGTCGAGGCCGAGCCCGCCGATGCGGCTGCGATGCAGCGCCTCGACGTGGTTGCCGGTGGCGGCGAACATGCGCCGCACCTGGTGGTAGCGGCCTTCGGTGAGGGTCAATGCGGCGTGGCGCGGGTCGTTGACCTGCAGCTGCGCCGGCGCCAGGGGCGTGTCTTCGGACTCGAGCACCAGCGTACCGCTGGCGAACAGCGCGCCTTCGTCGCCGCGCAGATCCTGCGCCAGCGTGGTCTCGTAGACCTTCGCCAGCCGGGCCTTGGGCGAGACGATGCGATGCAGCAGCGCGCCGTCATCGGTCATCAGCAACATGCCGGACGTGTCGCGGTCGAGCCGGCCGACGCTGGACAGGATCGGCGAGCGCAGCCGGTAGCGTGGCGGCAGCAGGTCGTAGATGACGCGACCGGGATCCTTGGTCGAACAGGTGTAGCCGACCGGCTTGTGCAGCATCAGGGTCAGGCCGGCCGGCGGATCGAGCGGTTCGCCGTCGACGCGGATGCCGTCATGTTCGACCTTGTCGTCAGCGTAGAGCACCTCGCCGGCCGCATCGGTGATGCGGCCTTCGCGGAACATCCGGGCGACATCCTTGCGGCTGCCGTAGCCGAGGTTGGCGATCAGCTTTACCAGCTTCATTTCCAGTTCCTTTCCCTGGACTTGTTCTTGCGGCGCTCGCCGCGCGGTGCGGCCGTTGGCGCGGCCGGAGCTGCCTGTGGCGTTGCCACGGCTGCGATCACCTTGAAACCGTCACGCTGGGCCACGGTGCGCACGTCGCCGAAATGCACCGACAGCATCTCCTCGTAAGGCAAGTGGCGATTGGCGACCAGCCACAACTGCCCGCCCGGTCGCATCGCCTGCGCGGCGGCGGAAATGAAGGCCCGGCCGATGTCAGGACGATCGGCACGACCCTGCGCGTGGAACGGCGGGTTGCTGACGATCACGTCGTACTTGTCCGTCAGGCCACGGGTGACGTCGTGCCAGTGGAAGCCAAGCTGGACGCGTGCTGCGGCCTGGGCGAGGTTGCTGCGCGCCAGCTCCAGCGCGCGACCCTCGGCCTCGAACAGGTCCAGCGCGGTGATGCCCGGGCAGCGCGCCAGCAACTCGCTGGCGATGTAGCCGTAGCCGGCACCGAGATCGGCGGCGCGACCGGCCAGGGTCGGCGGAAGCTGCTCGACCAGCAGGCGCGAGGCCGGGTCGATGCGGTCCCAGGCGAACAGGCCCGGCCGGCTGAGGAAGCGGCCCTCGGCGATCGTTCGCGGCGCGTCGGCCTGCAGCCATTGCCTGGCCAGCTCCGCATCGGCCGGACCGTTCATGGGCGCGGTCCAGAACACCCGGCATTTGTGCTTGGAGAGGTTGCCAACGGGGCCGGCGATGCGCGCCAGGTCCGCTTCGCCGGATTTGGCACCTTCGTTGTTGCCCAGGCAGGCCACGACGCGACCACCCGGTGCGCAGCGCGCCAATGCGCGTGCGAACAACGCGCGCGCTTCGTCGCGCTGGCGCGGCGGCAGCACCAGCACGAGCGGATAGAGGCGCTCGTCATCGGCCTCGACGCGGGTGAGGCCTGAACGCTCGAGTGCGTCGGCCTCGGGCTTGAAGCTCTGTTCACAGACCAGGCCGGGAAGCGCGCGCTGGTGCAGCGGCCAGCCGTCGCGCGCACGCAGGAATAGTGCGCCGCCGGTGTCCGGCCAGCTCAGCAATCCGTCCGCGAACGGGAGAAACAGGGCCTGCAGGGCCGCATCGTCGCCTTCAGCACGCATGCCGGGCACTCATGGGGGAAAGTACGGGTGTCATTGCGCAATTCTACGCGGCCGCACGCCGCACTACGGCCAAAGCGCAGGAGCTTCATGCCGATTCAACGCCTTGCGCGGCACCATGGAGCCAGATTCAGGCAAGGAGAATGGCGATGCGCGCGCTTTTCGTAGGCGGACTGGTCGACAACAGCGAGCTCGATCTGGACGGCGCCGAGCCGCCCCTGCATTACCCGGAGAACACGGGTGCGGGGCAACCACGGTATCGGCTGCACCAGATCGGCATGCGCGACGGCGAAATCGCCTACGCGGTCTACGGCGCGCCGGACCTGCCCACCGACGAGGTCGACCGCGTCGCCAGCGAACGCGGCTACCCGCGCCGGTTCAGCGCGAAGCCGCAACCGGTGTTCCAATAGCGGTGCCCAGTAGCGGTGCGCCAGTAGCGGCCGCAACGCCCAGTCAATCCTGCAACTCCCGCAAGGTCACCGACGGCGGCGCATCGAGCACGCGCCGCGTCGCGAACATGCCTGCCACCAACGCCGCCAGCACGCCGATGGCGGCGCCGGCCGCGGCCAGGCGCCAGTCGGTCTTCCACGGCAGGTCGAACACGCGCGTGGCGATCACGCCGGCCAGCACCGATGCGGCGATGGCGGCGGTGAGGCCCGACAGCAGTCCGATCGCGGCGAACTCCGAGGCCTGCGCCAGGCGCAACTGGCAACGGCTGCCGCCAATGGCGCGCATCACGCCACCTTCCAGCAGGCGCTCGTCCTGGCTGGCACTGACCGCAGCCATCAGCACCAGCAGGCCCGCTGCCAGCGAGAACACGAACACCACCTCGACCACCGTCGACACCTGGTCGGCGGTGCTGCGCACCTGCTTGAGCACGGCGTCGATGTCGACCACCGACAGGTTCGGGAAGCGCTCGACCAGGTCGGCGGTGAAGCGCGTGCGCGCCGGCGGCACGCTCACGGCGGTGATGTAGCTGGCGGGAAAGCCGTCCATCGAACCCGGCGAGGCGATCACGAAGAAGTTCGGCCGGAAGCTTTCCCAGTCGACGCTGCGCAGGCTGGTGATGGTCGCTTCGAACGGCTGCCCGGCGATGTCGAAGGCGATGCGGTCGCCGAGCTTCCAGCCCAGCCGCTCGGCGAAATCTTCCTCGACCGACGCTTCCGGACGCGCAGGCGTGCGCTTGCCCCAGAAGGTGCCGGCGGTGACGCGGTTGTCCTCGCGCAGGTGGTCGGTGACCGAGAGGTTGAATTCGCGCTCTGCCAGGCGCTGTGCGCGCTCGCCCTGCGCTTCGTAATCGGCGCCGGTGACCGCCTTGCCGTTATGCGAGACGAGGCGACCGCGGATCATCGGATACAGCGTCGGCTCGGCGATGCCTTGCCGGGCGATGAAGGCGCGCACATCGGCGACCTGGTCGTCCTGCACGTTGATGATGAAGCGATTGGGCGCATCGGCCGCGAGCGCCACCTGCCAGCGATCGAGCAGGTCGGTTCGCACGAACGTCAGCAGCAGCAACGCCATCAGGCCCAGCCCCAGCGCCGACACCTGGGCGATGCTGGCGCCGGCACGACGGCTGACATTGGCCAGGCCGTAGCGCAGGCTGCCGCGCAGGCGCGAGCGCACACGCCGGACCACCAGGATCAGCAGCCACGCCAGCAGCGCGAGCACGACCAGCGTCGCCGCGATGCCGAGCAGCATCGACAGGCCGAGCGCGGCCGAGCCTGCCTTCCACCACAGCAGCGCCGCGAGGCCGGCGAATCCGGCGATGGTCACCAGCCACGCGCTGGGCTCGGTCGGGTCTAGATCCCGCCGCAGCACGCGCAGTGCCGGCACGCGACGCAGCGCCAGCACCGGCGGCGCACCAAACGCGAGCAGGACGATCAGGCCGACGCCGTAGCCCTGCAGTGCCGGCAGCAGGCCCGCCGGCGGAATCGACAGTTTCAGCGCCTGCTCCAGCCAGCCGCCGATCAGCCATTGCAGGCCAAACGCGAGCAGCACTCCGACCGTGCTGGCAATCAATCCCAGCATCACCAGTTCGCCGACCTGGATGGCGACCAGCGTGCGCTGGCTGGCACCCAGGCAGCGCATCACCGCCGTGCCGGACAGATGGCGTTCGCTGTGCCGGCGCGCCGCCATCGCCACCGCGACCGCTGCCAGCACCACCGATACCAGCGCGGCCAGGCCAAGGAAGCGGCCGGCGCGGTCGAGCGCGGAGCGGATCTCCGGACGCGCATCGGCGATGGTTTCCAGGCGCTGGCCGCGTCCGAGTGCGGGGCGTGCGCGCGCAACGAAGCGCTCGACCGCCTCGGCGGGACCCGCGATCACGAGCCGGTAGCGGATGCGACTGCCTTCCTGCACCAGCCCGGTCGAGGGAACATCGGCAAGGTTGAGGAACACCTTCGGCGCGACGTTGAAATAGTCCAGCGCCGCGTCTGGCTCCTGCATGACCAGCGCGGCCAGCTTGAACTTCGCATCGCCGATGGCGATCTCGTCGCCGAGGCGGGCACCGAGCGTGTCGGCGCCGGCACGGCTCATCCAGACGGTGCCCTTCGCCGGCACGGCACCGGCATCGCGCTCGACGCCACTGGCGTCGGCGATGCGGAAGCTGCCGCGCAACGGGAAGCCGTCGCCGAGACCGCGCAGGTCGCCGAGCTGCAGGCGCTCGCCGACGCGGATCATCGTCTGCAGTTCCTGCGTCTGCGTCTGTTGCAGCTGCGGGTCGTTGGCCGCCTCGCGGACGACGCCGGTGATCGGCGTGTCGGCACGCACCACGGCGTCGCCGCCGAGCAGTCGGTTGGCTTCGATCGCCAGCGCACGCTCGGCGCGGTCGGTGACGAAGCCGACCGCGGTCACGGCCAGCACCGCCAGCACGAGTGCCGCGATCAGGATGCGGACGTCGCCGGCGGCGAGGTCGCGGCGCAGTTGCCGCCAGGCCAGCCCGATCTGCCTCATGACGCCACCAGGCGGCCGCTGTCGAGGCGCAGCATGCGGCTGCAGCGCGAGGCCAGGTGTTCGTCGTGGGTCACCAGCACCAGCGTGGTGCCGGCATCGGCATTGAGCTCGAACAGCAACTCGATGATTGCCTGGCCGGTATGCGTGTCGAGGTTGCCGGTGGGCTCGTCGGCAAACAGCAGCGCCGGCCGGGTGACGAACGCGCGCGCCAGCGCGACGCGCTGCTGCTCGCCGCCGGACAGCTGCCGCGGGTAGTGGCCCAGGCGCTGTGCCAGGCCGACTTTCTCGAGGATCGTGCGCGCGGCCGACTCGACTTCGCGGTCACCGCGCAGCTCCAGCGGCAGCATCACGTTCTCGATGGCGGTCAGCGAGGGCAGCAACTGGAAGTTCTGGAAGACGAAGCCGACCTTCTCGCCGCGCACGCGGGCGCGGCCGTCCTCGTCGAGCGTGGACAGCACTTCGCCGTCGAGCGTCACGCGGCCGCTGCTGGGCGTGTCGAGACCGGCCAGCAACGACAGCAGCGTGCTCTTGCCGGAACCGGAAGCGCCGACTATCGCCACCGTATCGCCGCGCGCGATCTGGAAGCCGACATCCTCGAGGATGACCAGCTCGCCCGAGGGCAGCATCACGCGCTTGCCCAGCCCGTCGACCTGAAGCGTTGCCGACGCCGTGGCCGGTGGAGCGGCGCGCAGTTCCATTGAATCGGCCATGATCGTCTCTATGCTTGAAGGGGACATGTCTTTCTCAGCCGGAGCCCGGGTCACGATGTTCACCAAGACATTCGCTGCGATGAACGAAGGATATGCGGCATCACGCCGGCGCGTTCAATGTGCCATCGGATGGGGTGCCGCCCTCGTGCTGGCACTGGCCCTCGCGGCGCCCGCATTGGCACAGTCCGCCGCGCGCGCCACACCCGCGCCGGCGCCGGCGCGCACCGTGCTGGTCATGGGCGATTCACTCTCGGCGGGTTACGGCCTGGCCGCATCGCAGGGCTGGGTGGCGCTGACCGCCGCCCGAGTCGCCAAGGATCGACCTGGCTGGCGCGTCGTCAATGCCAGCATCAGCGGCGAGACCACCGCCGGTGGTGCCGCCCGCATCGGTGGCGAGATCAAGCGCACGAAGCCGGCCGTGGTGGTGATCGAGCTGGGTGCCAATGACGGGCTGCGTGGACTGCCGCTCGCGCAGTCGCGCGCCAATCTCGAACGCATGATCCGTTCGTCGAAGGACGCCGGTGCGAAGGTGCTGCTCATCGGCATGCGCATGCCGCCCAACCTGGGTCGCGAGTACACGCAGGGTTTCGCCGACAACTACAGTTCGCTGGCGAAGCAGTACAGCGTCGCGCTGCTGCCGTTCCTGCTTGAGCCCATTGCGCTGGACCGCAATGCATTCCAGGCCGACAACCTGCATCCGGTGGCGAGTGCGCAGCCGAAGCTGCGTGACCATGTGTGGACGCAGCTTGGGCCGTTGTTGAAGTGATCCGTCATCCCGGCGAACGCCGGGATCCATTTGCTGTATCCGGTCAGAGTTTCAGCACGCCCTTCTCGATGATCGGCTTGCCGTCCAGCGTGACCGTGCTGCCCGGCAGGAAGGCGATGACACCGTAAGGCACCGAGTTGTCGCCGCCGGCCCAGGTGTTGCTGCCGGTGCCGACGGTGACCGCGCCCGCCGGCACCCACGTGCCGACCGTGCTGTTGGCCGGTAGCGCGACATTCGGGTTGATGCCGAAGTCGATGAAGGCGAACTCGTTCTTGCGCGGGTCTTCGACTGCGTCGTATTCGGCCTTGAAGTCGCCATAGCCCGGGCCGTCGCCGGTCATCGCGGTGATCTTTCCGCCCTCGATGGTCAAGGTCATGTTGTCGATGGGTTTTCCGCGGAAATACGTGCGCGTGTGCACGACCTTGCCCGCCGCCGTGCCCGGCACCGGCGTGGTGTAGACCTCGCCCGCCGGCAGGAACGCCGCCAGCGACGGGCCGCCGGCCTTCTGGTCTTCGGGCGAGATGATGCCGTCGCTGACCAGCACGCGGCGGTCCTTCAGCTGCAGCTTCAGGTCGGTGCCATTGGGGTTGGTGATGTGCAGTTCGTTGCCGGCGGCGATCGCCGCCTTGATCTGCTCGCCGCGCGCCTGCAGCTGGGCGTAGTCGATGTTGAGCCCCTTCCAGAACGCGTCGGCCAGTTGCGCTTCGGTCATGCCGTAACGTTCGGCGCGCCATGGCGTCGGGTAGAGGTTGTTGCCGACTTCGACGATGCGCACGCCGTTGTTGAGGAAGGCCTGGCTCACCGCCTCGTCGGACTTGCCGCGCGCGGCCATGCGTTTGGGGTCGGCGCCTTCGTACAGGTTCTCGCTGGTGCCGTTGTTCAGGCCGATCGCGACGTCGGCGATGTCGGCCAGTTCCAGCCCGAGCTTGTCGGTCTGCGTGTCGTACTTGTCGGACACGTCGAAGAACATGCGTCGCGACATGCGATCGCTGCCATAGGTCACCAGCGGGAACGCGCCGAGCTTGCGCACCTGCACCGCGATGTTCTCGATCAGTTCGGCGTCCTGGGAGCGGCCGCTGATGAGCACGACTTCGCCTTCCTTGACCGACGCCGATTGCGAGACCAGTCGTTCGGCGAGTTGCTCCAGCTCAGTGGCCGAAGGCTTGGGCACCGCTGCTGTGGCGGGGGTGGCAGGCGTGGCCGCGGTGGCCGGAGTGGCGGAGGCGGCCTCGTCCGACGGCTGCTGCTGGCAGGCCGCGAGCGCGGTGCAGACGGCAACCGCGAGCGCGGCCGCGACGAGGGGACGGTTCATGGCGAGCCTCGCATTCCCGGATGCTGGCCGGGCTCGGAGAGCCAACGCCAACCGCCGGGTTCAGCGGTCACCGTACTTCTGTCACCGCCCGTCGGCAACGGCCGTCAGGCAGGGTGTCCTTGGTCGTGGTGCCGCAGCAGGCGTCCTCCCCACTGCCAGGCCAGCGAGAGGCCCAGGCACCCCAGCAACAGGCCCGCCCAGCCGGTCGTCTGCGCCGACGGCTGCGGCCACAGGGCGACGAAGGCCGAGACCCAGCCCGATCCGTAGATCGCCACCGCGCCGACCGCCACCACCACCAGCACCGCAATCAGGATCCGCAGCAGCCAGCCTTCGACGCGCTCGCCCAGGGTCTGCGCGGCCTCGACCCGGCGCACGATCTGGTCGGTCAGGTCGAAGGGCACCGGCTCCATCGCCGGGGCCCGCAGCGCGCGGGCGATCAGCCGGTACTCGCCAACACGCGGATCGGCCGGATCGAGCGGGACGCCACGGCGCTCCTGCTCCATGGCGCGCTCCTGCGCCTGCCACTCGCGCTCCAGGCGCTGGGCGTCGGCTGGCTGCTTGCCTGAGGGGGGGCGGTTGTCGGGTGTGTTCATGCGATGGCTCCCATCCGGGCCTGCAGGCGTTCGCGCAGGCGCGCCCGGCTCCGGAACAGATGGCTCTTGATCGTGCCTTCGGCGAGACCGGTGATGCGGGCGATCTCGACGATGGGCACTTCATCCAGGTGATACAGCGTCAGCAAGGTCCGCTGCAAGGGCGGCAGGGCCTCGATTTCCTCGTGCAGGCCGGCGGCGATCTCGGCGTCGGCGCAGGCGCTTTCCAGGTCGAAGCCGTCGCTGACCTGGTCGAGCAGGGACAGGCCGTCGTCTTCATCGCCACTGTCGGCGATCGCGATCCGGCGCTTTTCGAGGTGGCGCTTGGCCACCGAATAGGCGACCTGGCCGATCCACGACTTCAGCGCGCTCTCGCCACGGTACTGGTGCAGGCACTGGTGCACCCGCAGGAAGGCTTCCTGGCACAGCTCGCGGGTGTCCTCGGGCTGGCGGACCATGCGCTGGATGATGTGCCAGCACAGCCCCTGGTACTCGCGCACGAGCCGTTCGAACGCGCCGGGCACGTTGCCCAGCACGTCCTCGACCAGTTTGCGGTCGTCCGGCGTCACAGCGATCCACCCGTCATGGCTATGTGGATACGTCCAGGGCCGGGATGGTTGCAACCGGTTTTCACGCCGGGGGCTGCAACCGGTGCAACCGGTCGTGGGCTGGCCGTATCTGATGGCCTGAACCCGGAACCTTTCCCGATCAACCACGTCCCGACCACCCAGCCATAGAGAGCCGCCATGAACTTCGAGCTGCTGATCCCGATCACCCTGTTCATCTGCATCACCTACGCCATCAAGGTCGTGGTCGACGCCCGCACCCGCGCCAAGCTCATCGCCGGCAACGGTTCGGAAGACCTGATCCGCTCGCTGGTCCAGGCCGAAGCGCAGCAGCGCCGCCACACCTCGCTGCGCTGGGGCATCCTCTTCGTCGCCCTCGGCCTGGGCTTTGCGCTGATCGAAGCCTTCGGCTGGACCGAAATTACCCCTGGCGTGATCGCCGTGCTGCTGGGCATGACCGGCGTGGGCAACCTGCTGTCGTACGCGGCGTCGCGCAAGCTGGGTTGAGCGTGGCGGGGGCTGCGCGCAAAGTATCGGCATTGCCTTGCGGAGACTGCGCATGACCCCTGGCCGCCACAGCCTGCTGTCGAACAGCGTGCTGATTCCCATCGACGTGCAGCGTGGTTTTGATTACCCACCGTGGCCGGCGCGCAACAACCCGGCCATGGAGGCCAACGGCCAGCGCCTGCTGGCCGCCTGGCGCGACCGCAACCTGCCGTTGATCCACGTGCGCCACGATTCCGTGGTGCCCGGTTCGTCCCTCGCACCAGGACACCCGGGCAATGCCTTCCGCGATGGTTTCGAACCGCTGCCCGGCGAGCCGGTGGTGAGCAAGTCGGTCAATGCCGCCTTCATCGGCACCGATCTCGATCTCCGGCTGCGCCGACTCGGCATCGACACGGTCATCGTGTTCGGCATCAGCACCGACATGTGCGTGTCGACGACCGCGCGCGTCGCCTCCAACCTGGGCTACCGCACGGTGGTGGTCGGCGATGCCTGCGCCTGCTTCGACCTGCCCGACGGTGCCGGTGGCGTGATCAGCGCCGACGAGATCCAGCGCGCGCACCTGGCGACGTTGCGGGTGGAGTTTGCCGACGTGGTCGATACCGATTCGCTGATCGCGCAGTTGCGCGACGTGGCTGCCTGAAAAGCAAAGGGCGAAGCATTGCTTCGCCCTTTCCTTCAAATATCTGCCCTCACCCCAGCCCTCTCCCGCGTTGCGGGAGAGGGAGCAGGTGGTTACTTGCGATCGCCCGCCGTTGCGTCACGCGCGGCACGGAACTCCGAGGCGGAATCCCAGTTCGGCCAGCGGTCCGAGTCGGCCAGGTCGTGGCCGACCGTGTACAGCAGCTGCAGGTCGCGGGCCATGCCGGCGAAGGTCCAGCTCGCTTCCCACTGGTCTGCCGGCTGGTGGTAGCGGTCGGCGACGTATTCGTCCTCGATCTCCTTGCCCGCAGCCAGGCCACCGTCGACCAGGTCGTTGCCGGAACCGAACGAGATCGCCGGCACGCCACGCTTGGCGAACGGGAAGTGATCGGAGCGGAAGAAGTGGCCGGCTTCCGGCTTCGGATCGGTCACGTAGTCCAGGTTCCACTGCTTGGCCGTGGTCACCAGCTGGTCGAGCAGTTCCTGCTTGGCGCTGCCGGAGGTGGTGAAGTTGCGTGCCAGGCCGTGCGGGTCGAGCGCGTCCATATTGATCACGGCCACGGTCTTGCCGAGCGGGTACAGCGGCTTGGAGGCGTAGTACTCCGAACCGAGCAGGCCCTTCTCTTCGGCGGTCACGGCCAGGAACACGATCGAGCGGTCCGGTGCCGGCGCCTTGGCGAAGCCGCGCGCGAGTTCGAGCATGGCGGCGATGCCGGTGGCATTGTCGACTGCGCCGTTGTAGATGGTGTCGCCCTTGGCATCGGGCTGGCCGACGCCGAGGTGGTCCCAGTGGCCGCTATAGATCACGGTCTCGTCCGGGCGCTTGGCGCCATCGATGCGGCCGACGATGTTGTGCGAGGTGATGACTTCGCGGTTGACGTCGTACTTGGCCGACAGCGTCGCGCCCTTGAGCTCGACCGGCTTGAAGTCGCGCGTGGCGGCCTGCTTCTTCAGCGCGTCGAAGTCCTGGCCGGCGCCCTTGAACAGCGCAGCGGCGAAGTCGCGCTGGATCCAGCCTTCCATCGTCGGATGCACCGAGGCCGGGGCGTCGCGGACGACGTCGAACATGGTGTTGGTGTTGGAGTTCTTCACCGTCGCCCAGCCGTAGGAAGCCGGCGCGGTCTCGTGGACGATCAGCAGGCCGAGGGCGCCCTGGCGTGCGGCCTCCTCGTACTTGTAGGTCCAGCGGCCGTAGTAGGTCATCGCCTTGCCGCCGAAATCACCTTGGCCACTCTCGAAGTCCGGATCGTTGATCAGGACGACGGCGATCTTGCCCTTGAGGTCGACGCCCTTGAAGTCGTCCCAGTTGCGCTCCGGCGCCTTGACGCCGTAGCCGACGAACACCAGCGGTGCATTGGCGATGTCGATGGCGGTGGTGCCGTTCTGCGCGGCGCGCACGGCGATCTGCTCGCCCTGGGTCAGCGCCTGCGACTTGCCGGCGACCTTCACCGACACCTGCGGCGCGCCCTTGATCTCGGCGCGTGCCAGCGGCACGGCCTGGGTCCATTCGCGCTGGCCGTCCTTGAGGTCGCCACCGGGCTTGAGGCCGGCGGCCTTCATCTGCGCAATGACATAGTCGACGGTCTTGGTCTCGCCCTCGGTGGCGGGGCCGCGGCCTTCGAACTCGTCGGAGGACAGCACCTTGACGTCGTTGGACAGGCGCTTGGGGTCGAAGGTCGGGGCGGTCGGCTTGGCGGTCGGCTTGGCCGCCGAGGCGGGGTTGACCGCCAGCGCTATCGCCAGCGCCAGCAGGGAAACGGCAGGAAACTTCATGGACGCTCTACCAGTTGGAGTCCGCCGATCTTAGGCAGCACGGGCGGCCACGGCCAGCATGACCATTGGCCCGGGCGCTGGGCGGCGGCTCGCTTTGCCAGGACGGTCGGTTGGGGGGTCCTCCCCCTGCTCGCAGGGGGAGGGGCGGCACTCAGTCCTTTTCCTTGCCGATCACCTTGCCATCGGCCGGGTCGATCTTGAGCACGACATCGCGGCCGCCGGGGTCGTCGCCCTCGGCATTCCAGATGCCGTTGTCGAACTCGACATCGTGGACATTGGTGTAACCGGCGGCCGACAGGCGCGCACGCACGTCGGCCTCGCTGAGGTTGGCGACCTGCTCGTCCGGATAGACACGACCGGTCTTCGCATCGATGCGCACGTCGACATGGTTGCCTTCGGCGCTGCGCGCGTCGGCCTTCCACACGCCGTCCTCGAACTTCACATCGTTGACCTTGGTGTAACCCTGTTCGGCCAGCTGCTTGCGCACTTCGTGCTCGGTCAGCGCGTCCTTCGCCAGCACGGGTGCGGACAGGCACAGCAGCAGCACTGCATTCAACGCGACGATCTTCTTCATCGTTTCATCTCCTCGGCATTGCAGCGTCCGAGTCTTGTTTCCGGCAGACGAACCGGCAGTGAACGCGCGCGGCATCGTTCAGCTGCACGTGCACACGATCTTCACGCGCGCGACGTTGCCGGATGTGTCGACATGCGTCGGCCTGGCCGTGTCGACTACGCGCCCCGATTACCATGGAACCCAGTGTTGCCCGGTCGCGGCTGGTTTCGACCGCGGGCGACGCGCACACTTTCATTCCCACGGCTGTCCATTCGCCGCTGTCTCCGGTACCCCACGTGACTGCTTCCCCTGCCGTATTGCCAATTGCGCGTCCGTTGTGGCGCGACCGCACGCTGGTGCTCGCCGGCATCGTGCTGTCCGCGTTCAACCTGCGCACGGCGGTGACCTCGCTGACGCCATTGCTCGACAGCCTCGGGCAGACGCTCGGTTTTGGATCGACCATGACCGGCGTGCTCGGCATGGTGCCGACCGCGGCCTTCGCGGTGTTCGGCGTGGCGACACCCGGCATCGCCCATCGCCTCGGCCTGGAGCGCACCGCACTGCTGGCGATGGTGCTGGCGACGCTGGGCCTGTTCGCGCGCGCCTTCGTCGGCGATACCTGGATGCTGCTGATCACCTCGGCCATCGCGCTGTCGGGCATGGGCATGGGCAACGTGGTGCTGCCGCCGCTGGTGAAGCGCTATTTCGCCGACCGCGTCGGCACGGTCAGCACCTTCTACATCACCGTGCTGCAGCTGGGCACGATCCTGCCGGCGCTGCTGGCGGTGCCGCTGGCGCAAAGCGTCGGCTGGCGTGCCTCGCTCGGCGGCTGGTCGCTGGTCGCGGCGGCGGCGGCGCTGCCGTGGATCGCGGTGTTGTGGATGGAGCGCTTCGGCCACTCGCGCCAGGCACGGGCGCTCGCGGATGCGCACGACTGCGCGGTGAAGGTCGGCGACGCAGCACCCGAACTGGCCGAGCCTGCCTGCCCGGGGCGCGTATCGCGCTCGCCGGTGGCATGGGGGCTGGCGCTGATGTTCGGCATGACCTCGCTGATCACCTATTCGATGTTCACCTGGCTGCCGAAGCTGCTGGTCGAGGCCGGTGGCAGCCCGGCATTGGGCGGCAGCATGGTCGCGCTGTTCTCGACGCTCGGGCTGATCAGCGCGCTGGTGTTGCCGGCGGTGGCGGTGCGGGTGAGCAACCCGTATCCGATCGTGGTCGCGTGCGCGGTCGCCTACGTCGCCGCGTTCGCCGGCCTGCTGCTGGCGCCGATGGCGGCGCCGCTGCTGTGGGTCGCGCTGCTGGGCCTGGGGCCGAGCACGTTCCCGCTGTCGCTGACGCTGATCAACCTGCGCACGCGCTCGCAGGTGGGCTCGGCCAAGCTGTCGGGTTTCATGCAGGGCGTGGGTTACAGCCTCAGCTGCCTGGGGCCGTTGCTGTTTGGCCTGCTGCACGAGATGACGCACGGCTGGGCATGGCCGTTCGCCTTCCTGCTGGTCTGCCTGGCGGTGCTGCTGGTCGGCGGCTGGCTCGCCTGCCAGCCGCGCATGCTCGAAGACACCTGGTAGCGCCCTACCGCGCCATTGCGATGGGTTGCGGGTAACCTGTCGCGGCTTTTCATTGGCTTCGACCATGTCCCTGCGTTCGATCACCGCTGCCCGCTACGTCACGCCGCTGCGCGAAGGCGGGTCGCTGCCTGCCGTCATCGAGGGCGATGACGACGGCCTGTATGTATTGAAGTTCCGCGGCGCGGGGCAAGGGCCCAAGGCGCTGGTGGCCGAACTGGTCGCCGGCGAGATCGCGCGGGCACTGGGGCTGCCGATTCCGGAGCTGGTGTTCGTCGATCTCGACCCGGAGCTGGCACGCACCGAGCCGGACCCCGAGATCCAGCAGCTGATCAAGGACAGCGCCGGCCTCAACCTCGCCCTCGACTACCTGCCCGGCTCGATCAACTTCGATCCGGTCGCCGAGCAGGTCGATGGCGCGCTGGCGTCGGAGGTGGTCTGGTTCGACGCGTTCGTCAGCAATGTCGACCGCAGCTTCCGCAATCCCAACCTTTTGATCTGGCACCGCAAGCCCTGGCTGATCGACCACGGCGCAGCGCTGTACTTCCATCACGGGTGGGACGGCTCGCCGAGCCATGCCGGCAGCCCATTCCCGATGATCCGCGAGCACGTCCTGCTGGCGCGCGCCGACGACATCGCCGGTGCCGATGCTCGCCTGGCGCCGAAGCTGGCGCGCGAGGACTTCGCCGCGATCATGGCGATGGTGCCCGACGCCTGGCTCGTGGGCGCCGACACCCCCGCCGACCCGGCCGAGCACCGCGCCGCCTACGTCGAACACTTCATGCAACGACTGGCGCAGCGCCAGCGTTTCGTCGAGGAGGCCGTCAATGCACGCGCCTGATCCGATCGAGCGTGACCCGCAACGCCACGACACCTACGACTACGCGGTGATCCGCGTGGTCCCGCGCGTGGAGCGAGAGGAATTCGTCAACGTCGGCATCATCCTGTCGTGCGCCGGCGCGAAGTTCCTGGAAGCGCGCATCGAGCTGGACGAAGCGCGCCTGCTCGCGATCGATCCGCAAGTGGACCTCGAAACCGTGCGCCGCCACCTCGCCGCGATCGAAGTGATCTGCGCCGGCGGCCCCGGCAGCGGCCCCATCGGCCAATTGCCGCAGCGCGCGCGCTTCCACTGGCTGACCGCCAAGCGCAGCTCGATCATCCAGACCTCACCGGTGCACATGGGCCGCTGCCCCGCAGTCGGTTCGGCGATCGAACACCTGATGGCGAAGATGGTGCGGGTCTCCGGAAGCTAGTTCCGCGGGAGCCGTGCGGTAAACCAACGCCCCGATCCTTGCATCCCAGCTGGCGCCGCATGAAACCGCGGCCCATCCCACGGAGGCAGGAAGCATGTCCATCGAATCGCGCAGCGCCCGGATCATCCGGGCGCTCTTCACGAGAGCCGGCGCCGCACTGCTGGTAGTGGTTGTCGTGGCCACGCCCGCTGCGCAGGCCTTCGCGTCCAAACGCGCGCCATCGCTTCCGCCATTCGCCGCAGTCGTCGAGCGCGAAGTGCCGGCGATCATGAAGTCCGCCCACATCAAGGGGGTCGCCGTCGGACTGCTCGTGGATGGCGAACTGGTGTATGCCAAGGGCTTCGGCTTTGCCGACCACGACGGCAAGCTGGCTGTCAGTCCCGACACCGTATTCTCCGCGGCCTCGCTGTCGAAACCGATCGCGGCCTGGGTGGCGATGCGCCTGGTCGATGAGGGCGTGATTGCACTCGACGAACCCGTCGCCGACACGCTGTCACCGTGGCCGCTTGCCGGCAGCGCGTTCGACTACCACGCGATCACCTTCCGCCACCTGCTCTCGCACACCGCCGGCACCACGCTCGGCGGTTACCAGGGCTGGCTCGACTTCAACGAGTTGCCCTCGCTGGAGGAGTCGCTGGCCGGCAAGACCAACGGGCGTGGCGCGGTGGAACTGTTCGCGCCGGCGGGCAGCCAGTTCCAGTACTCGGGCGGCGGTTACACGCTGATGCAGCTGGCGATCGAACGCACCACCCGGCGCAGGTACTCCGACCTTGCCGACGAACTGGTGTTCCAACCCCTGCACATGCGCCACACCAGCGTGGCGATGACACCGGCGATCATGGCCCATGCGGCGCAGGGGCATGGCGACGACGGCAACCCGGTGCCCGCGCGCTACTACGTCGAGCAGGCGCCATCGACGCTGACGACCACGGTCAACGACTTCGCGAAGTGGATGATCGCCGGCATGGTGGATTCCGATGGCGAAGCGAACGGCCCGCTATCCGGCGAAGAACTGGCACAACTGCGCGAAGCGGCGGTTCTCACCTCGCAGCGCGCGCCGGGAGACGCGATCTACGGGCTGGGCCATTTCATCGAACGCCTCGGTGATGGCAGCACCGCGGTAGGCCACGACGGACGCAACCAGGCCGGATTTCGCGCCAGGTTCCTGATGCGGCCTGAGCAGCGCGACGGAATCGTCTTCCTCAGCAATTCCCGCTCGGGCCTGGCACTGGACCGCATCGTCTGCCTGTGGGGGGCCGATGCAGCGCATGTCGACGCCGCCACTGCGTGCAAGAACCAATGAGAGGCAAGGGCAATGTCCATGGATTCCCGCCTTCGCGGAAATGACGGGCCCAAGGGCAACGTCACTGGGTCCCCGCCTTCGCGGGGATGACGGGTTGATGCCGAAGACCGGGCAATGAAGTGCCGGAGCGTTGGCCGACGGGTCGGGGATTGATCCGCAGCGGGACATGGATGTCCCGCGCCCCGCATTCGGACAGGATGTCCGACTAAGGGGCGGAGCAATCCCCGGCCCGGCGGACGACGCCGCAACGAAGCAACAACCCGATACTGCAGGCAAAAAAAAACCCGGCCGAAGCCGGGTTTTTCCTTCGTCAGCGCGTTAGCGCCGCGACGATGTCAGACTCAGACCGCCTGCACGGCGTCGGCCTGCAGGCCCTTCTGGCCCTGGACGACGGTGAAGGTGACCTTCTGGCCTTCCTGCAGGGACTTGAAGCCCGAGCCCTGGATCGAACGGAAGTGGACGAACACGTCCTCGCCGTTCTCGCGGCTGATGAAGCCGAAGCCCTTGGCATCGTTGAACCACTTGACGGTACCGGTTTCACGGTTCGACATTTTGTTTACTCCTTGGAACATGGTGAATTGCCGCTTTCGCGGCGTGAGGCTGGTTGCAAGGAGAAAACGAGGTGCAACGATGGAGTAAATCTTGATCTACATCGGGCCACATTCACGGTGACCCTTGGCTAACTCAGCGCGGCAAACGTTAGACGCTATTGCCTCGCAAAGCAATGGCGGGGATGCAATTCTGTTCAGAGATGGAACGTTTGCCCCCTCCAGACGCCCTCCAACCCCTCCCGGAGCCCCCCCATGACCGGCCCCAGCCCGCCATGACCGTCTACGTCGACGACGCTGTTCATCTCTGGCGCGGCCGGCGCTGGGCGCACCTGATGGCCGACACCCTGGACGAACTGCACGCCATGGCCGCCCGGCTCGACATCCCCCGGCGCGCCTTCCAGGACAAGACCTCCGGCGCCCACTACGACGTCCCTGCCGACCTGCGCGAACGCGCCATCGCACTCGGCGCGGAGCCCATTTCCCGGCATACCGACCGCGAACGCGTCCGCGCCGTCATCCACGTGGCCAAGCTGCAGGGGCGCGGCGAGCACCCCTGACGGTGTCCCATGTGCTTCACGGCGCCTCGGCATGGGCTACGCATACTCAGCCCACCCACAGCCGACCGGCCTGCCCCGCCCGGAGACCCGCCGATGACCCCCTCGAGGAAGCTGGCCGCACTGGCCTTCCTGGCACTGACCGCCGCGTTCGCCCCGGCGATGGCCCAGCAACAGGCCGCGGCCGCCCGCGAGATCGACCCCAACAGCCTGGCCACGGCGGCGATGCAGGCGGCCCAGCTGATCGACGCCGGACGCGCCGGCGAAGTCTGGGACGGCGCCTCGGCCGTGGCCAAGCGCAGCGTCGACCGCAAGAAGTTCACCGACTCCATCGCCGCCCAGCGCAAGCCGCTCGGCGCGACCGCGGCGCGGCGCTGGACCGTCGTCAGCCGGCACTCCACGGCCGGCACCGAGCAGCTGCCGGCCGGCACCTACGCCAATGTCGAGTTCGACACCCAGTTCGCGGGCAACCGCAGCGGCCACGAGCTGATCTCGTTCCGCCAGGACGAGGACGGCACCTGGCGGCTGGCGGGGTACGTGCTCAAGTAGTGCCAGTATTGAAGTAAGGCCAGCGGCGGGCCGGCGCCAAGTATCCTTATGGCCCCGCGCGGCCGACGCCGTGCGGCAGCAGCCAAACGGACCACGACGACCATGACCGACACCACCCCGCCCGACCGCCTCTCCAACGACCCGCGCAGCCCGCACTACAACGAAGCCCTGCTGGAGCGCGGCGTCGGCATCAAAGTCAACGGCGTGGAGCGCACCAATGTCGAGGAGTACTGCATCAGCGAAGGCTGGGTGCGGCTGCCGGTCGGCAAGTCGCTCGATCGCCGTGGCAACCCGATGACGGTGAAATTGAAGGGCACCATCGAAGCCTGGTTCCTGACCTGATCTGACCTGACATCAGAAACCGCCGCTGTACGACCGCCATGGCACCCATGGCGGACGCGCGGGCGCAGGCAGACAATCGGTGTGTACCAACACCGGTACCCCTCCGGAGCCTGCCATGAACCTGCGGCCCGCCCTCATTGCCCTCGCGCTGGTCATCGTCAGCGCCGGCGTGCCCGCCGATGCGCGCACGCGCAACGTCACCGATCCCAACGCACCGCGCGCCCTGCCCGTGGAGGGCCCGGTCAGCGTGCGCTGGGAGGATCCGTCCAAGTTCACCGACATCCGCTACAGCCGCAATCGCTGGGAAGCCGTGCGCGGCAACTGGGTCGAGGAACTCGCCGAACACGTGCGCAAGAGCGCCGAGAAGCGCCTGCCGCCAGGCCAGCGCCTGGACGTCGATATCGTCGACATCCGCCGCGCCGGTTCCTATGAGCCCTGGCATGGCCCGGACCTCGACGACACGCGCATCATCCGCGACATCTATCCGCCGCGCATGACCGTCAATTTCCGCCACACCGATGCCAACGGCACGGTGCTGGCCGAAGGCGAACGCAAGCTCAGCGACACCGGCTTCATGATCGGTGCCAGCCCGGTGACCAACAGCGACATCCTGCGTTACGAAAAAAGCATGATCGACAGCTGGCTGACGCGCGAGATCGGCTCGCCGCGCTCCGACCGGAGCTAGTTCTTCAGCTTCCAGCCCGTGCGGAAGATCCACCACACGATCGCCAGGCACAACGCCAGGAAGCCCAGGATCGCCATCGCGCTGATGCCGACGTTGACGTCGGAGATGCCGTAGAAGCTCCAGCGAAAGCCGCTGATCAGGTACACGACCGGGTTGAACAGCGCGATCTTCTGCCACACCGGCGGCAGCATGTTGATCGAGTAGAACGCACCGCCGAGGAAGGTCAGCGGTGTGATGATCATCAGCGGCACGATCTGCAGGCGCTGGAAGCTGTCCGCCCACAGGCCGATGATGAAACCGAACAGGCTGAAGGTCACCGCGGTCAGCAGCAGGAAGCACAGCATCCAGAACGGATGTGCGATCTCGTAAGGCACGAAGAAGCGCGCCGTGACCAGGATCAGCGCGCCCAGCATCAGCGACTTGGTTGCCGCCGCGCCGACGTAGCCGATCACGATCTCGAACGCCGACACCGGCGCCGACAGCAGCTCGTAGATGGTGCCGGCCCACTTGGGCATGTAGATGCCGAAGGAGGCGTTGGAGATGCTCTCGCTGAGCAGCGACAGCATGATCAGGCCGGGGATGATGAAGGCGCCGTAGCTGACCCCGCCGACCTCGCCCATGCGCGCGCCAATGGCCGCGCCGAACACGACGAAGTAGAGGGAGGTCGACAGCACCGGCGAGACGATGCTCTCCATCAGCGTGCGGAAAGTGCGGGCCATCTCGAAGCGGTAGATGGCGCGGATCGCGTGCAGGTTCATGCGCGCTCCTCCCGGCCCTGGCGGACCAGGCTGACGAAGATTTCCTCCAGCGAGCTCTCGCTCGAATGCAGGTCGCGGAAATCAATGCCGTGGTCGTGCAGGCGGCGCAGCAGCGCGGCGATGCCGGTTTCCTGCGCCTGCACGTCGAAGGTGTAGACCAGCGTGGCGCCGTCTTCGGACAGCTCCAGCGGGTAGTCCGACAGGCCCTCGGGGATCTTTTCCAGCTGCGACTGCAACTGCAGCGTCAGCTGTTTCTTGCCGAGCTTGCGCATCAGCGTGGCCTTGTCCTCGACCAGGACCAGCTCGCCGTGGTTGATCACGCCGATGCGGTCGGCCATGTCCTCGGCCTCTTCGATGTAGTGCGTGGTGAGGATGACGGTGGTGCCGTTCTCGCGCAGGCGACGCACCATCTGCCACATCTCGTGGCGCAGCTCGACGTCGACGCCGGCGGTGGGCTCGTCGAGGAACAGGATCTGCGGCTCGTGCGCCAGCGCTTTGGCGATCAGCACGCGGCGCTTCATGCCGCCCGACAGCGCCATGATCTTGCTGTCCTTCTTGTCCCACAGCGACAGGTCGCGCAGCACCTTCTCCAGGTAGGCCGGATCGGGCGCCTTGCCGAACAGGCCGCGGCTGAACTTCACCGTCGCCCACACGCTTTCGAAGGCATCGGTCGACAGTTCCTGCGGCACCAGGCCGATCTTGCTGCGCGCGGCGCGGTAGTCGCGCACGATGTCGTGGCCGTCGGCCAGCACCGTGCCCGAGCTGGCGTTGACGATGCCGCAGATGATGCTGATCAGCGTGGTCTTGCCGGCGCCGTTGGGCCCGAGCAGCGCAAAGATCTCGCCGCGGCGGATCTGCAGGTCGATGCCCTTGAGCGCCTGGTAACCCGACGCGTAGGTCTTGGTGAGGTTGCGGACATCGATGACCGGCACGCGTGGACCCTCTTGCACGGATGGCAGCGCAGCATCGTACCCGAGGGCTGCTGCGACAAGTCACTGATCCGGGGAGGCATCATCCCGTGGGCGGGCGAATGGTCCATCTGTCGCCTTTGGCACATGAGCGCGCGCCGCGATCGGCCACAATGGGGCTCCAGACGTCCCGACCACTGCCAGGAGGCCCCAGTGAAGTTTCTGCTCATGGTGTACACCGACCCCAAGCTGATGGATGCGCTGCCCGAGGGTGAGTTCGACCGGATGATGCGCGGCTGCCTGCACAAGGCCGACGAACTGCGCGCCAAGGGCGTGCTGCTCGACGCGCAGCAGCTGGAGGAGCCGGTGACCGCCAAGTCGCTGCGCGCGCGCAACGGCAGCACGACCATCTTTGACGGCCCGTTCGCCGAGGCCAAGGAAGTGTTCGCCGGCTTCAACCTGATCGAAGCGGCGAACATCGAGGAAGCGCTGGAGATCGCGCACTCGTTCCCGTGGATCCGCGTCGGCTCGATCGAAGTGCGCCCGGTGCGCGACATGGACGCCGTCCGCGACCGCGTAGGCGCGTAACGCTCCCATGCTCCCTCCCCCCTCGCGGGGGAGGG